>JACCDP010149587.1_pt1 | contig 21699 bp, 20 predicted proteins | sample 7445841 | NCBI WGS metagenome assembly JACCDP01 (sample SAMN15323441, study PRJNA562643) | freshwater metagenome | isolation source: river surface water | place: USA:Blue River Watershed | collected 2017-08-17
GGCTATGTGCGATGTAAACCCCTCTGTGGTAATTCATATGGCAGCTCAGCCGCTAGTAAGAGAGTCGTATAACTCACCGGTGGATACATTCTCTACCAATGTGCTTGGTACAGTAAATCTTTTGGAAGCTTCGAGGGGAGTTCAGGCCGTTAAGGCGATCGTCAATATCACAACGGATAAGTGCTATGAAAACCAGGCATGGATCTGGCCTTATCGAGAAAATGATCGTTTGGGTGGACATGATCCTTATTCCAGCAGCAAGGCGTGCGCTGAATTTGTGACAGCGGCATATCGCAGTTCGTTTTTTTCGGCCGCAGGAGTTCATCTCGCAACTGTTCGGGCGGGTAATGTAATTGGCGGTGGTGATTGGGCGACAGATCGCCTCATTCCGGATTTTTTGAGAGCGCTAGATGCCGGTGAAACGCTGCAGATTCGTTCGCCTAATGCGATTCGCCCATGGCAGCATGTCCTTGAGCCTCTCTCGGGCTACCTGCTGCTCGCCGAGCGGTTAGTTACACAGGGTGCGGATTATGCGGACGCTTGGAACTTCGGCCCTGAGGAGTCCGACACTAAACCAGTCTCGTGGATCGTGAAGCGGCTTTGTGAAGAGTTCTCCGATTCCCGCTGGAAGGTGGAAGGCGAGACTCAACTGTATGAAGCGAGCGTTTTGAAGCTCGATAGCTCAAAAGCCAAATCAAAGTTAGATTGGAGATCCCGCTGGTCCTTAGAAACCGCTCTTCAGAAAACTGTCGAATGGCACCAAGCGTGGAAGCAAGGCGAGCCGATGTCCGATTTCTCTTTGCAGCAGATTGAAGCCTATCAAGCCGCATGAGCCGTTTTTTAATTCACGAAACCCCGCTTGCGGGCCTTAACCTTATCGAACGCAAACCGATTGGGGATGAGCGCGGTTTTTTGCAGCGATTCTTTTGTCAAGAGTCTTTTGAGACGCTGCTGGGTGGCAAGACTATTCGTCAGGTCAACCACACTCTAACCCGCAAGGCTGGAACATTACGTGGGATGCATTTCCAATATCCTCCAAACTCTGAAATCAAGATTGTCTCTTGCCTAAAAGGAAAGGTGTGGGATGTTGCACTAGATCTGCGAAAGAGCTCACCGACTTTTTTGAAGTATCACGCTGTGACACTTTCCGAAGATGTGCCGTACAGTTATTCTATTCCAGAAGGGTTCGCTCACGGATTTCAGGCGCTCACACCAGATTGCGAATTGATTTACTTTCACACGGCAGACTATAACGCTGCAGCGGAGGGTGCTCTAAATGCCCTTGACCCGCGGCTTGGCATTCAGTGGCCTGCAGCGATTACCGAGCGCTCACTGCGGGATGAACAGCATGCCATGCTTACGGACAAGTTTGCGGGAATTGAGGTCGTATGAACTGCCGTCACTGCAATACGCCGTTGAAACACACTTTTTTAGATTTGGGCTTTGCCCCGCCCTCAAACGCCTATTTAACTGAGGAAGATCTAAACAAGCCGGAGGTCTACTACCCCCTTAAAGTCAAAGTGTGCGACTCGTGTTGGCTGGTGCAGACTGAGGACTATGCCAACGCAGACGCGCTGTTCACTCCCGAATACGCTTACTTCTCCAGTACTTCGGCAAGTTGGCTTGATCATGCCAAGCGTTATTCAGATCAGATAATTAAAGAACTTGGTTTAAACAGTCAGAGCTTTGTCATTGAAGTTGCCTCAAACGATGGCTATCTGCTTAAGAACTTTGCTCAGGCTGGTATTCCTGGTTTAGGCATTGAGCCAACCGACAGCACAGCCGCAGTGGCCGAGCAGCTTGGCATCCCAGTTCGCCGGGAGTTTTTTGGTGCGGCGCTTGGTAAGAGGCTTACAGACGAAGGTAAACAGGCCAACCTAATCATCGGAAACAACGTTTACGCCCACGTTCCGGACATTAATGATTTTACGAGGGGCTTGAAGGCGGCGCTGAAGCCGGGCGGAACCATCACACTCGAGTTCCCGCATTTGAAGCGCTTGATCGAGCAAGCCCAGTTTGATACGGTGTACCATGAGCATTTCTCGTACCTGTCCTTGCAAATCGTGAGTCGGATATTTGCCGTAGCAGGGTTGCGGGTTTGGAATGTGGAAGAGTTGCCCACCCACGGCGGGAGCTTGCGGATTTACGGCTGTCATCAAGATGATCCGCGCTCAACGCAGGCTGCGGTGAGTAGTGTGTTGCAAGCTGAGTTTCAGCATGGCCTGCAAGACTTAAACACGTACTTGAAATTCCAGCCCCGTGCAGACAAGATCAAAGATGACTTGTTGAGTTTCTTGATCGCACAAAAGCGACTGGGCAAAAAAGTAGCTGCCTATGGAGCGGCGGCCAAGGGCAACACGTTGTTGAACTACGCTGGCGTGAAACCCGACATGATCGAGTTTGTCTGCGATGCCGCCCAAGCTAAACAAGGTAAGCTCATGCCCGGGAGCCATATACCCATCTTGCACCCTAGCGAGATGTTGAACAGAACATTTGATTATGCGTTGATTCTTCCTTGGAACATTGCTGCAGAGGTAGTGCACCAAAACAAAGCACTCCGAAGCCGAGGCGTTCGTTTTGTGACCGCGATACCACAGCTTGCGTTCTTATGAAATCACGTATTCCTTACACTAAGCCGTCGATCACGGAGCTTGAAGTTCGCTACGCCAAAGACGCAGCAGAGAATGGTTGGGGCGAGAAATGCTATGACTACATCAATAAATTTGAGGAGCTGTTCAAACAGCACATTGGCGTGAAATATTCCATTGCAACGTCCAGCTGTACGGGGGCGTTACACATGGGGATGGCCGCATTGGGAATTGGCGCTGGAGATGAAGTAATTATGGCGGATACAAATTGGATTGCTACCGCAGCGCCCATTGTGCACCTTGGTGCGAAGCCCGTTTTTGTAGATATATTGCCGGACTCTTGGTGCATTGATCCCGAAAAAGCGGAGGCAGCCATCACACCCAACACGAAGGCCATCGTTGCAGTGCATCTGTATGGTAACCTATGCGACATAGATCGACTGTTAGCCCTTGGTATAAAGTATGGCATCCCAGTTATCGAAGATGCGGCCGAAGCTATTGGCTCGGTCTGGTGCGGCAAATGTGCTGGCTCTTTGGGGAAATTCGGCACCTTCTCTTTTCATGGAACTAAAACGCTAACAACCGGCGAAGGTGGAATGTTCGTCACGAATGATGCTGACTTGTTCGCGCGTGTGCTCACACTAAGCAACCACGGACGAGAACGTGGTCAAACCAACCAGTTCTGGCCGGATATGGTTGGATTTAAATACAAAATGTCCAACCTGCAAGCCGCCATTGGCTGCGCCCAGATGGAGCGTATCGAGGAATTGATCGGCAGAAAGCGCGAAATCATGGCGGCGTATCGTGATCGCCTAGCTGGGCTAACCGGCATCAATATGAACCCGGAGCCTGAAGGCACGGTAAATGGTGCTTGGATGCCCACAATAGTGTTCGCACATGAAACTGGTATTACCCGCGAAAAATTGCAAGCCGCGTTTGCTATCGAAAATGCGGATGCGCGGGTGTTCTTTTGGCCACTGTCCAGTTTGCCGATGTTCGAGCCCGTGGCTTCTAACGCCCATGCATGGTCAATTCCGGGCAGGGCCATTAATTTACCCAGTTATCACGATATGACAAACAGTGATATATCGAGAATCGTGGACTCCATACTCGGTCTAACTGGAGAATTTCAGTGATGAAAGATATGGTCTGGACAATTTGCAAAAAAATAGAGGTAGCGTTTGGCTATAATCGTCTTACTGAGGTAGTCTGCTCTATATTCACTTTTATAATATGCGGACCAAGGCTTTGGCGCCTGAATAAGGAATCGACCAGCTTAATTGTAGTGACCGCATGGATGCCCGCCTATATAGACAACATAGCAGATGTTCTGTCGCAATTGAAAAGCAATGGGCTAAGGGTTGCAATATTTCCAGAGTGGCAAAAGAGGAGAGAAGAGCGTTACAACGATGAGATGAAAAAATATTCTGAGCATGATGTTTACTATGATGCGCACAGAGCGCTGCCATTCATCAAATCCAGATTATTCCTTTCTTCAACCGCAACAAAACATTATTATTTCAGCAAAGCAAGGAAACGATTTTTTTACTTCCACTCCGTAGCCGGTTTAAGTGGTTTTCCAGAAGGGGGGTTAGACGACTATACTGATTTTTTGTGCGCTACTGCCCAGCAGTTAGAAGAACTGAAGACGCGCTTCGAAGTCTGTGGTTGTCACAAAATCCTACACGAAGCTGGCTATCCAAAATTTGATGTAATCTGCGGTAGGCTCAATGTGGCTGGCGGACAGCCTAGCTTCCCTAAAGCATCTATTACCACGGTACTCGTGGCACCTAGTTATGCGTCTGATGATGTATACGCCGACGTTAGCATGTTGCCAAATATTGAGCTTCTGATCCGTTGTTTACTTGGCTTGGGCTATCGCGTTATTTTCCGGCCGCACCCCGTTTCGCTTCGGCGGGGAGGGTTTGTAGAGAAAATTGAGTTGCTGAAGAACCTCTGTGCCAATTGGCGTGAGTTTTTCTTTGATCAAACTCAGGATTATTTTGAAACTTATCGAAGTGCGGATCTCATGATAACTGATGTATCAGGTACATCGATGATATTCAAGGGCGCCTTTAAAAAGCCGGTAATTTTTTACACGCCAAATCCGAGAGGTGCGATAGAGGCTTATAGTTCGATTAGTCAAATTGGCCCGATCACCGATCAAATCCAAACAGTTGGTTCGTTAATACATAAGACCGATATTACTAATTCTTACGAGCCTCCGATAATTTTTAAGGCGGGGCGCTCAATTGAGGCGTTCGTTCATATTTTGAAAGGGTAGTTATGGATGAGCTAGAAAAATTCAAGATTGAAGTTTCTGATCGCATTAAGGTGATTAGTGATCGAGCGGATTTAAAAAAAATTGCTCATGATTTTCAGCATGAAACAGGCAAGTTTGGCTATTTATATAATTTTGAATGGTTTGGATTGCCAATCATTCAGTACCCCCAAGATATTTTAGCGCTTCAGGAAATTATTTATAAAGTCAAGCCGGATTTGATTCTCGAGGCTGGTATAGCCAGAGGCGGCTCTCTAATTTTTAGTGCGTCGATGTTGGCGCTTTTAGATATGATTGATCAGAGGGTTGGGGTCGAGAAACGTAATAGGCAGGTCATTGGCATAGATATCGATATACGTCCGCACAACAGACAAAATATTGAAGGTCACCCGTTGTCCTCCTACATTGGTTTGATTCAGGGTTCTAGTATCGACCCTGAAACTATTGCCAAGGTCAAAGTTGCGGCGAAAGGATTTAACAACGTGATGGTGCTGCTTGACTCGAACCATACCCATGATCACGTCCTTGCTGAGTTGCATGCTTATTCTGAATTGGTTGCCAAGGGGTCCTATCTGATTGTTTATGACACGGTTGTAGAGCATTCGCCACCTGGATACTATGAAGGAAAGCCTTGGGGTAGGGGTAATAGCCCTTTAACCGCAGTGCGCAAATTTTTGTCCGAATCTGATGATTTTGAAATCGATGCGTTGGTGCCAAACAAACTCCTAATAACCGTGGCGCCAGATGGTTTTTTGAGGCGTATTAAATAGAATGTCTGTGGTTTGGATCACCGGGCTGTCCGGCGCCGGCAAGTCGACTCTCGCTCATGAAGTTGTTACCCGCATGCGCAATGACGGTAAACCTGTGGTGATGCTCGATGGCGATGCGCTACGCGAAGTATTTGGTGCTATAGCGGCGAATGCACAAAATCACGGTCGCGAAGGACGCTTGGCACTGGCGATGCGATACGCCCATCTGTGCCGAGTGATCGCCGCACAAGGCTTGACCGTGGTGATTGCCACCATCTCGCTGTTCCGCGAAGTGCACACTTGGAACCGCGCTAACCTCCCTGGTTATTTCGAGGTGTATCTCAACGTGCCAGTGGAAGAACTGCGGCGCCGTGACCCCAAGGGAATCTACCGCCGCTTTGATGCTGGTGAATTGAACAACGTTGCTGGGCTGGACCTACCCGTGGACGAGCCGGAAGCGGCGGATTGGATCGTGGATTTTGACCCAGAGCGCACGGTCACTACATTAGCGGACGAACTGAGTCGGATTTTAAGTATAAGGAAATGAACGTGACGCAAACACTCAAGGCTGGCGATTTCACCGGTTTGGCTAAAGACTACTCACAACATCGCCCGGACTATTGTCCCTCCGTTCTTAAGGCGTTGCTTGGGCTGTTGGATAAACCGACAGCAGAAGTTGATTTTGTGGATGTAGGCGCTGGTACGGGCATTTGGACAAGAATGGTCCATGCTGCGGGTGCTCGTTCTGTGACCGCCGTTGAACCGAATGACGATATGCGGCAGAACGGCGCGGCCGATTGCCAGCACACCCATATTCGTTGGCTGGCCGGCAGTGCCGAGGCTACTGGCCTGCCAGATGCTTCTGCGGACTTGTTGTCGATGGCGTCGAGTTTTCACTGGGCCAATTTTTACTCCGCGACCAAAGAGTTTCACCGGGTGTTACGTGCTGGGGGGCGGTTCACCGCACTGTGGAATCCCCGGCTGATCGAGGTAAATCCTTTGCTGGTCGAAATCGAGGCTCATCTGGACACCCTACGCCCGAATATTAAGCGCGTTTCTTCTGGCCGCTCGGGCATCACCGAAACGCTGACCGAGCAGCTGTGGGCCTCGCCTTATTTAGAAGATGTGGTGTATCTGGAGGGGCGCCATGTGATCGAGATGACGCCGGAGCGCTACCTGGGGGCTTGGCGCTCCGTCAATGATCTACGCGTACAACTTGGCCCGGAGAAATTTGATGCCTTCCTGGCCTTCGTTGAGCAACGGATTGCGGGTCTGCAGGTTATCGAGGCCACTTATCTCACCCGCGCCTGGTCGGCACGTCGAAAGGATTGATTGGAATGGCGTTGTCCTTCTCCACAAAGGCGGGTACCCTGGTCGCCTTGCAAGGTGTGCTCAGGACGGCACGCATTGCACCGTTGCAGGTCTTTACAGTGGCGCAGTGGCAGGCGGATCGTTCGGTGTGCCTGTCTAGGCTTGCCGACAGTTTGGGTACTGGTTCCTGGATCGTGCGTTCCAGTTGCGGTCGGGAAGATGGGGCAACGTCCTCCAATGCGGGCGCGTTTCTGTCCATTCTCAATGTGGAGGCGGCCGGGCTGGAGGCAGCGGTGGAGCAGGTGGTTGCGGCCTATTGCGAAGCACAGCCCACCGATGAAGTGTTGATCCAGCCGATGCTCTCGCAGGTGGTGCGTTCCGGCGTGGCGTTCTCGCACGACCCCAACACCTGTGCACCCTACCGGGTGGTGAACTGGTCGGAGGGGAGCGATACCGCTGCCGTTACCGGAGCCACGGGCGGCCGCGTGTGGCAGCAAGCCGCCAACAGCGCCGTCCCGCCAACGCCGACTTTGATGCCAATTGTCGCATTGCTTGACGAATTGCTGGCCTTGTTTGGCAAGATGCCGCTGGATTGCGAGTTTGCGGTGACGCGTGAAGCGGACGGTGAGGTGCTTTGGTTGCTACAAGCCCGGCCACTGGTCTTGTCCGGGGGGGCAGAGTCGGAATACGTTCAGGCTGCACGCCTAGAGAGCATTCAGCGCAAGGTTGCACGCGGCATGCAACCGCACCCATTTCTTATGGGACGACGTACCGTCTATGGCGTGATGCCGGACTGGAATCCGGCTGAGATTGTTGGCATCCGCCCTAAACCACTGGCCTTGTCTCTGTATCGGGAATTGATCACCGACGCCATCTGGGCCTACCAGCGCCACAACTACGGCTACCGAAATTTGCGCAGCTTCCCGCTGATGCCGCACTTCTTCGGGCTGCCTTACATCGATGTGCGATTGTCGTTCAACTCCTTTATTCCGGCGGATCTGGATGAAGGGCTTGCCGGGCGGCTGGTCGATCACTACATCGACCGCCTGCTGGCCGAACCGACCTTGCACGACAAGGTGGAGTTCGAAATTGTGTTCTCGTGCTACACGCTGGATTTGCCGCAGCGATTGGAGCGCTTGGCGGAGGCCGGTTTCTCGAATCAAGAGCGTAAGGCGATTGCCCACAGCTTGAGAAAGCTCACCAATCGGATCGTGCACCCCAAGGAAGGCTTGTGGCGGGGCGATGCGGCCAAGATCGATACGCTTAATGCGCGGCGGGAGGAACTGCTCGAATCGAGTGCCGATCCACTGGAGCGCATCTATTGGTTGTTGGAAGATGCCAAGCGCTATGGGACCCTGCCGTTTGCCGGTCTGGCGCGTGCCGGATTCGTGGCCGTACAGATGCTCAAATCGCTGGTGGCCGTGGGCGTGTTCTCGCAGGCCGATTACGACGCGTTCATTGGCGGTGTATCGACTGTCAGCGGCCAACTGGCGCGAGATCGCGCAACCCTGGACAAGGCGATTTTCCTGGCGCGTTACGGCCACTTGCGTCCAGGCACCTATGACATCCTCTCTCCTCGCTACGACGAGGCACCGACGCTTTATTTTGACTGGAGCCAGCGGTCACCAGCCCCCGAGCCTGTCAAACCTTTTGCGCTGACCCTGCCGCAGATGCGCGAAATCGTGAAGCTACTGGAGGTGCATGGCCTGCAACCCGACCCGGTGGGCCTATTCGACTTCATGCAGGCAGGCATCGAACTACGCGAACTGGCCAAGTTCCATTTCACGCGCAACCTGTCGGATGCGCTGGCGCTGATCGCCGAGGTCGGTGGCCAATATGGGTACAGTCGGGAGGACTTGGCCTATTGCGATATTACGGCCTTCAAGGAACTGCACGTGGCGGCGACCGATCCGAAAGATGTGCTCTTGCGCAGCATTGAGCAGGGCAAAGCACGCTACGCCGAAACCCTGAAGATTTCCCTGCCGCCGCTGATCGCCAAGCCGGAGGATGTCTGGGCATTCGAATGGCCGGAGACCGCACCGAACTTCATTACTCAGAAGCAGGTGACGGCGCCGTTGGTGGGCTGCGATGCGCGTGAGCATTTGGCAGGCGCGATAGTTTGTATTCCGAATGCTGACCCCGGATTTGACTGGCTGTTTGCCTACCCGATTACCGGCCTGATCACCGCTTGGGGCGGGGCCAATTCGCACATGGCGATTCGCGCCGGGGAACTGGGCTTACCTGCCGTGATTGGGGCGGGTGAAGCGCTCTATCGCCGCTGGTCTAGCGCACAGCGGTTGCATCTGGATTGCGCCGGGCGACGGGTGGAGGTGCTGGCGTGAGGATCGTGGCGGTCAGTCAGCGGGTAGATCACTTCCCTGAGCGTCATGAAACGCGGGATGCACTGGACCAGCGACTAAGCGCTTTCATTGCTACATGCGGTTTTGTTCCTGTACCTATACCGAACGCTTTGGGCGGTGCGCTACGCGATTGGCTTTCGGCCGTGCAGCCGGCAGCAATGGTGCTATCAGGGGGGAATAACATTGGCCAGTGTGCCGAGCGGGATGACATTGAACTTGCTTTGCTGGCGCATGCCCTGGAACGCAACATGCCCATGCTAGGCATCTGCCGGGGGATGCAGATGATGGGGCGTTGGGCGGGTTCGGCGCTGCATCCGGTAGAAGGGCATGTCAGGACGCGGCATCGCCTTTCAGGGGAGATTACGGGCGAGGTGAACAGCTATCACGGGTTTTCGTTGGCTACTTGTCCGATGGATTTTGAGGTCCTCGCTAGAAGTGAGGATGGCGGGATTGAGGCCATTCGGCATGAGTCTTTTCCCTGGGAGGGCTGGATGTGGCACCCGGAGCGTGAAGAAAACTTTGCTGCTCGCGATGTGCAAAGAATCAAGGCGCTGTTCGGTGGGTAAGTGGCTGGAACTGGCCCTTGAGGCTGCGCAGGAGGCTGGAGTCGCCATCATGCGTTACTACCCGCAGACCTTGACCCTGCAGCACAAGCAGGACGGCTCACCCTTGACGGTCGCCGACCAGGCGGCGCACAGCGTGATTGCCGGCCATTTGGCTGACAGTGGACTGGTGGTTATCTCGGAAGAAGGCGAAGACCTGCACCTTGCTGCCGAGCGCTACTGGTTGGTCGATCCGCTGGATGGCACCAAGGACTTTCTGGCGGCAAACGGGGAGTTCACGGTGAACATCGCCTTGGTCGCCCAAGGTCGTCCGGTGCTAGGCGTGGTGTTTGCACCCGCGATCAATACTTACTACTGGGGTGCAGAGGGCATGGGTGCCTGGCGAATCCGGAAGGGGGCTGCTGAGGCATTGTCTGTGCATGCGCGAACTTCATCGATCCGGATGGCGGCGAGTCGGTTTCATGATCACCCAGATGTGGATTTTTTTGCTGCCCAGAACGGAATCACAGAACGTGTGGCGATAGGATCTGCGTTCAAGTATGGCATGTTAGCAGCAGGCGAAGTGGATGTGTTCCCTCGCCTAGTCGGGAGTTCCGAGTGGGATACAGCCGCTGGGCAGGCGGTGCTAGAAGCGGCGGGTGGCCAGGTTCTGGATTGGCATACAGGCGAGGCTTTGGTGTACGGTAAGCCACGGCGCCGGAACCCCCGGCTGCTAGCTTTGCGCGCGCCCTATCTCCGAGAAGAATTCCAATTGAAAGAGTATAAGAGCGAGTTGTTATGAAAGCCATCATTCTTGCCGCCGGTCGCGGTAGTCGCATGAAAGAACTGACCGACGAGCGCCCCAAATGCCTCGTGGAACTGCATGGCAAGGCGCTTCTCGATCGGCAACTGGAGTCGCTGCGTGCGGCTGGCATTACGGAAATTGCCATCGTCACCGGGTACAAGCGAGAGCTGCTTGCCAATCGCGGGTTGGCTGAGTTTCACAACGCGCGCTGGGCTGAAACCAACATGGTTTCGTCGCTGGTCTGTGCCCAAGATTGGCTACAGGCGGTGCCGTGCATTGTGGGTTACTCAGATGTTTTCTACAGCCCTATGGCTGTTCAGTCCCTGATGACTTCTCAGGCAACCTTGGCGGTGACCTACGATCCAAACTGGCTGGAGCTGTGGACGCAGCGCTTTGGCAACCCGCTTCTAGATGCAGAGACTTTTCGCCTGACCCCTGAAAACATCTTGGTAGAAATCGGTAATAAACCGACCTCCGTGGATGAGGTACAGGGGCAGTACATGGGCTTGTTACGCTTTACGCCCGAAGGATGGGCGGAAGTCCAGCGAATTCGCTCAGGCCTTACATCAGAACAGTGCGACAAGATGCACATGACGGGAACCCTACAAAAGGTTATCGAAGCCGGGCGTATCGCTATTACTGCCGTACCTTATACCGGGAAATGGGGGGAGGTCGATTCAGCGGAAGACCTTCTCCATTCCAAGAAAAACTATAAACGCTGACATGAAAAAAACTGTTGTTATTTCACAATCTATGTATTTCCCGTGGGTAGGTTTATTAGAGCAAATTCGCCTCGCGGATACTTTTATTCATTATGATGATGTTCAGTATGCGAGGGGATTTTACAATCGCGTGCAGATAAAAACGGCAAACGGTAGTAAATGGCTCACAGTTCCCTTGCGTGAGCAGCGCCGGGGACAACGCATCGATCAGGTGCATATCGATGATCGGATTGACTGGCGCACTCAGCATCGCGATATGCTCAAGCAAACCTATCTGAATGCACCATGCCGGGACGAAATGCTGGTTTTGGTTGATCAGGTTTTTTCAAAAGAATATGTGGTTCTTGCTGACTTGGCTCGCGAATCTATTCTGTCCCTCGCTAATTATTTTGGATTGGCTGAAGGTAGACAATTTGCCAAATCTTCGCAAATGGGCGTGACTGGGGCAAGCAGTAAGCGCCTGCATGACCTGTGCCTGGCAGCAGGGGCAAGCGTCTATGTGACAGGTCATGGGGCGCGAAATTATTTGGACCACGAGTTGTTTGATAAATCTGAAATCAGGGTCCAATACATGAAATATTGTATGACGCCCTATCCGCAGTTGCATGGCGAATTCACGCCATATGTAACGGCACTCGATTTGATCGCCAATTGTGGCAAAGAGCGAATAGATGTAATTTGTTCAGAGGCTATTTTCTGGAAGGATTTTTTGAATGAATCAAAATGAAGAATTTCAAAAAGAGGTGAACAACAATATCGTTAGCACTAGTGAACAAGGCTCAAGCATTGCGCCCGAGGTGATTGAGCAGGCGAAGGCTGTGGCAAAGAACTATCAACGCGTATTGCTCTGCCTTGACGGCAACCAGACGCACGACCACGTGCTGACTGAGTTAGAAGCCGACGCGCCACTGACCAGCGTAAGTAGTTACTTCGTGGTGTTTGACACGATGGTTGAAGACATGCCCAAGGGTATGTTCCCCGATCGTCCTTGGGGTCCAGGCGACACCCCCAAAACAGCAGTTGGGGAGTACTTGAAGACCTATTCAGAGTTTGGATTGATATGAGTATCGATCACAAGCTGTTGATTTCTGTTGCGCCGGATGGGCATTTGAGGCGGATCAAGTAATCAGTTCAAAAGATTTCAGATTTTTATCCTGGACTTAAAAGGATCGCCCCGAGTTCCCGTGGTGAAACAATATGCATCCGCTAGTGTTTCCTTATCGAAGCGGAATTATCTCTAACACTCATATTAAGTCTAAATTATAAGTGTTTAATCTGGAATTTTTTTAATTTGAACTTCGGTGTGGCATGACTTCGCCTGTAAAGATTAGGTGAAAAAAATGCCGGAAAGTAAGGGTACCCAATTGAGCAAAAAAATAAACATTTGTTTTATGTCATATCGGCAAACAACCGAGGTGCTCCTCAACCTATCTAATCTACTTGAGTTATCGAAGCATCTGAACGTGAGTCTCTATATTGGATTGGGTGGGAAGTATTCCGGAAACTTTTTAGAAGAGATACAGAAACGCGTTGAATTTTACGACCCCACTTCGACTTCTATATCAATTTTTGTTAATGAGTCACTCAAAGCAAGACTTACTTGGATGCTATCGCACGATTCAGAATGGATAGTCTTCGTATCAGATGACGACAGCTTTACAACGAATCATATCTTGGCTCTAATTGAAGGGGCTAACTCGGCAAACGACGAAGTCATGAGTGTTGTGCCTCAATTGTATTTTATGGTGAGCGGTCATCAGGGGCGAATCTATCAGCCATCCGAACTGACTCAACCAACCGCATCGGCGAGGTTGGCCGCTATTTTGAACGAAAAGTTTATTGGGCTGCGATACTATTCGGCAATCAAGGCACATATTGTAAAAGCTATTTTCACGAGTTTCTCAACGAGACCAAGATACCCTAGTTACTTGGATCAGTTGGTAGTAATCAGTGCCGCTATGAATGGGTTCTCAACGAGAACGAAGACATTAACTGGTTTGTTTTATCAAATAGATAACTGGGCTACTACAAGTGATGCAATTGCATCTGATTTAAAGAGCTACGCAAATCCTTTGTCGGTTGTATTTCACGAGTCATACATGTTTTGTGACATACACCGCTTGTTGTCTAGTGTGGAGTTTGATAGCGGTTTCTTCTCGTGTTTTAAGGAGTTGGGCCTAAAAATGCAGCGACGTCAGCGAGATATGATGAGTTCACGGCTCAAGGAAATTTCCATGGACAACTCCGAGTGCGCGATGCTGTGCCACAACACAATCACAAGCTTTGTAGATTCTGTCGATAAAAGTACGAAATGGACAGACTTCAAATGTTTGTATGAGTTTGTAGATAATCGACTCCTTCCAGTAGATCGCATTTGCTTCATCTCAAACAGTGTTCGAGTATGAACTTCATGATGTAGAGAAAACTGCGTTGTGGAAATTAACTGTCTAAACAGTTTTCCCGACTAATGAGTCGCTGAGACTACTGCGTGGCTTCTGACTCATTTTGAGTTCTTGTGAGGTGTCTACAGCACAGGAGTATTAATGTTATCCTTAATTAGCTGGCTCGTGTATCGGGCGTTTGGTCTACTTAGAGGAATCCTTCCGTCTTCAACATATTTGAGACCTTTGTGCGAAAACAAGCTTCTGTAAAAACGTATGCCAATCCCGTACGATTGGGTTGTATACTTTTGATTCTAACGAGATAATGTAGAATTTCGTCGACAATCTGACTGTTCTTGGATGAAATAAAGTTTACCTTGTCATTGTTACTTAAAAACTCTTGAAGGGATGGGAGGGGTGAACAGATAATGTTGACGCCAAATGCAAGCGCTTCAATAACGACAAGGGGCTGATTGTCAAGTCTCGTTGGGTGGAGTAAAACGTCAGATAACGCTAGCCGATTTAAGACTTCGTCTGAAGTAATTGGGCCTGTGCAGATTACGTTAGGCAAAGAGGTGTTCACAGCGTCCCGATCTTTCGCTTGTCCAATTAGAGTAAATTCAATCTCAAGGTTCAGGCGGCTTGCTTCAGCTGCGACCTTGAGGACAATATCGCTACCCTTTTGATATCCCAATGTTCCAATGTGCAAAACATTTAGCTTTGAACGTTTTTGAGGGTCGGAGCTGTGAATTGGTGGCTGGGGCTTTGGACCCCCGGCAGGTAAAAAATTGGGTATCACGTGTGTGGAAGCTGCATTTCGTTTCCATGTCCAGTAACCGAAAGTTTGGAATGCGCAAAAAGATGATACGAAAACCAAGACACTTGAATTTAGTAGACATTTGTTTATAAGGCCTGGTGGCACTACGTTAAAGAAGTGTGATTCCTCATGAATCCACCAAATAACTTTCTTGTTTGAATCAATGATCTGACTGACTAATCCGGCGGATGCGGCAGAGTGGCAAATAAATAGATCGTATTGTGACAAGTCAATTGAGCCGCTTTTTATTTTTTTCCCTAGCAGGTTTTCCGCATAACCTGTGAATCCGTCCGAGTGGCGCTCACCCGCCCAAACGTCTGACTGCCCGAAGTCCTCGAGAACCTTGGCTGTTCGGATACCGGCTATGGGAGCTCCAGTAAAGGTTTTTTCATGAAGGAGTGTTAAGATTCGCATTGTGGAAAACTATTAATTTTTTAAATGACAGCAAGTAACAATTTAATCTGAAAAGCAAAACGATTGATTCCTGATGGGTTCAAACTTCCGAATTATAGTTTCTTACTATGAAGGGCGGCCTAGTAGCCACCTCTTCGATCTCCTGATTAGCTTAGACCATTTTATATCTGATGTCACTGTCGTAGTGAATTCTGACAGCTCAGAAATTTCTATCCCTGCAAGCTCAAAATTTCGGTTGATACAAAACCGAAATGTAGGTATGAATATTGGAGCCTGGCATGTCGGATTTTTAGATGACCCATCTGCTGATTACTACCTGTTCCTCCAAGATGAATGTTATTTAAAAAGACGGGACTTCAAAGATTTACTTGTGACTCGATTCAAGTCCAGTCCAGAACTCGGATTGCTGGGGGAGTCAATTAACCGCAGATGGGGCTGCGATTGGAGCGTCTTGCAAAGAAGTCCTATTAACAGCTTAGAACCTGATCATTCAATTGATGGTGTCCCTTCTAGGCGGGTAGAGACATATTTGAGTGCAATGCGCAAATGGGGGATTAATCCCGGTGTCACAGGTGAACATCTACGTTCGTTAGTTTGGGCTTTCCCAGGATATGTTTTGCGTGAATTAGGTGGTTTTCCGATTGGAACTAGTAGGGGTGAGTGTATTGCTGCCGAGATTGCTGTTTCAAGAAGGATAATTGATATGGGTCTAAAGTTCGATCAGTTTGCAGTGAGGCCATTTACATTTTTCGGCCACTCGGAGTGGAGAATGGATGGAGTCTCCAAGATCTATTGATCTATCTGTTTGCTATGGCTGCTAAAAATTTACATTGGCTTTTCCCAAAAGAGATCTCCCTTGACGAGATTAAGAGGTCCCATTTAGCTAGTATGCGTCTGCGCGCTGCAGTAGCTGCCGATGCACTCAAGCGCAGAGGCGATTCAGTTACCTTTGGGGAGCATTTGCCTCCATCCCTAGATGTTTTAGTCGTACCGAAAATTGGGGCGGATGGAATTGATGCGCGCTCAAGAAAATGGATTGAATTAATTGACAAGGCCAAATCGAGGGGTACAAAAATTGTTGTGGACTATACAGACCATCATTTAGGTTTTAGTTCTCCAATGAGTAGTTTTTACACAGAAGTCATCGTTCGTGCGGATATTCTTGCAGTACCGTCCATTTCTATGAAGAACAACCTGCCTGCCGTTGCTCAGCAATCCGCTTTCTTAGTACCAGACGCAGTTGAATATGACCTCGTTAAACCAAAGCCAACGAGGAATTTAAAGCCGGTTTTGCTGTGGTTTGGGCATTCATCAAATTTACAATTTCTGGTTGACTTTACTAGTCGATTTTCCTTGGTTAAGTGCTGTGAGTTGATAATTTCAACGAATTTAGACGGGTTGGACTGGATCAAAAGGAATCATCGCGCTTTAAATTTACCGAAAACCGAGCTGATACCCTGGTCAATTAGGGGATTGCCTGAGCTGGCAGCGCGAGCGGATCTCGCTTTGCTGCCTACTGGGGTTTTTGATCCGAGAAAAAGTGGAGCGAGCGCCAATCGACTTCTTACGGCTCTAGCACTGGGCCTCCCAGTTCTCGCTCAGAGCTTACGATCGTACGAGTTGTTTAAGGAGTACTACACTGATATCGATAATGACGATATTTATTCAGTAATTCGCGAACCAAGCAGTCAGCATTACAAGGTTATAGCCGCACAAAATCGGATCCTAACAAGCTTTCTTAGTGAATCTATAGGGAAACAGTGGATTTCGCTGCTCCATTCTTTGGGAAAACATAATTAGCGTTTCGATGTTGGCAACCTGCAGTGTCTTCGACTACAGGCTGTCCTCTGTCTTCTTCAAATACCCTTCGGGGTTCGTTGAATGCCATCTCCATGTATCGGTCATCATCTCAGAGAGGCCGTGCTTGGCTCTCCAGCCCAGCTCGCGCTCGGCTTTTGTCGGGTCAGCGTAGCAGGCGGGGATGTCACCTAACCTTCGGGGGGCTATGCAGTAACGCACGTGTTTACCACTGGCAATTTCAAAAGCACGTATTACTTGCATCACGCTATAGCCCCTGCCTGTTCCCAGGTTCCACACATGTGCGCCAGTTCGGGTTTTCAGTGCGTCGAGGGCGCATAGATGCGCCTCCGCTAAATCCATTACATGGATGTAGTCTCGCACGCCAGTGCCATCAGGGGTATCGTAGTCATTACCGAATACTGAAAGTTGCTCAAGCTTTCCGGTTGCAACCTGGGCAATATAAGGAACTAAATTGTTGGGGACGGTACTGGTGCTTTCGCCAATTAGACCGCTCTCATGCGCTCCAACAGGGTTGAAGTATCGAAGAATCGCGAAACGCCACCTAGGATCAGACCTTGCCAAATCACGAATCATATCTTCTACCATTAGTTTGCTGCGACCATAAGGACTTGCCGGTCGTTCTGTGGGTGAAGACTCTGTAATTGGCATTACACCAGCTTCGCCGTAGACCGTAGCAGACGAACTAAAGACTAGCTTAAATATCCGAGCATGCGACATTGCCTGCATTAGGACCTGGCTTCCGTGTACGTTGTTATCAAAATATAAAAGAGGCTGCATTACGCTCTCGCCCACTGCTTTCAACCCTGCGAAGTGAATTACAGCATCCACTTGGTAATCGGAAAATAGACGATCTAAAAGTTCGCGATCACGTATATCACCGTGGATAAAGATGGCTTGGCGGCCGGTGATCTGCTGGATTCGATTAAGTGACTCTGTAGAACTGTTGCATAGGTTATCAAGCACGATTACATCGATACCGTTTAATAGCAAAGTTAGTGTTGTGTGTGAGCCGAGATAACCTGCGCCACCAGTAACTAGTGTTCTCATAAGATCTCGCGTTAAGATTTCAAATCCGGGACTACGTTATTGCTTCTAGAGCATTGAATCACGAAGATTACAGGGAAATGTACTACTTTCACCGCCTTTAACTCCGCCCTGCTACCCATATCTAGGATATGTCTAGCGCTTGCAAGATCATGGTCTTTTGCGATCCCTAGGCGCCTTTTTAACTGCCTAAGCTTTTATGCTAACGAATATTTGGTAGTTTAGTGAAAATTTAGTTTAACTGTTCACAAAAAGCTTGTTAATCGTTTGATCTGTCTGTTTCGTTAACGTCGCTGTTGGTGCAATCGCTCTGTCTCTTTGAAAGTCTGCGCGGAAACGTTCTTCAGAGTCACCGCTATTAGGGCAATGTAATCCGCCCTCTAATAGATCTCGTCCAAGGTGCTCGACATAGGATTGAGTGGATATTAAAAATGGTCGATCAATTACCGTCGGCCAGTGGTAATCCCAGCCGTAGATTGTTTCCATCGTAGGGTTACTATCTAAAAGCTTTACAATTTTTCCGGCCATTTCTCGGTTGTAGGCTTGACTTATGCCCGGGCAGGTTTTTGATACTACAAATTCTTCGAACTGTTGCTCGATTGCATTTTCATGGAATACAGATCGGAACAGTCCGACTGGATGTGCGAAGGGATAGATTTCCTGCTCCGTGAAAAACTTATTGAGAATCTCGACGAATGCAGGATCATGAATCGTGTCGTTATCAGTCAAATATAAAATATCAAAGTCTGAATAGCGGTGTACAAAGTCCCTAAACGCTCTTGCGCGCGAGCGTTCGATCCCCCCATGTAATCGGAAGCGTAGAAGCCCATCGCAATAGGGGTTCAGGAAGCTTGAGTCATAGGCATTTGAGCAGTCATCGTAAATCATGACAGCGGCGTTAGGACCTCTCACGTTTTGCAGATTCTCCAGGCAAATCCTCGTTACATTGGGCCTGTTCCATGTCGCGACTGCGATTAGTATCTTTAAGTGTTTCATTTATTTGTTGTATTTATTAAATAGTCCTGTTTTGGTCTCCGAAAGCAGCGCTGCCCAAGAGTTTGGGTCTTTGTTTCTGCGAAGCGTAAGGCTGTCGTACCAGACAGACTTGTCACCAGAAAATCCCCAACGCCAGTCGGCGACGCTTGGAAGAAGAACTGTGGTCGGGATACCAAATGCCCCACACAGGTGGGCCACTGAGTTCCCGATGGTCACGACATGATCCATCTCGCGAAGCAGACTTGTTAGCCCCCGGAGATCATTCTTAAGGTCTAATTCGGGGAGGGTGTGAACGTTTTCGGGTACCACTTGAGGGGCCGGGTTTTCATGCTTGTGTGGGTTCGAAAATTGAAGGTTGATAAAGCTTCCCTTAAAACCCTTTGTAAATTCGGCAAATTCTGCCGACGAGATGCTTTTTCTGCCCCTAAAGTTCATGGTCAATGCGTAGCTCTCCCAACTAACCCCGATCCATGGTTTTGGCAACTTTTCAAGGGAACTGCGGGTTAGGGGGCTGAGGGTATCCTCATGCTGTTTTAGATAACCTTTTTCGGGTCTGTTCCGATCAAAAGATTCTTTAGTTGTTCGCAGAATTCGGCCAAGGCTGGCAATCGATATTTGATAATGGAAGGCGGAGTGTTCTCTTAATGAGAAAGTAGGGAAGAAAAATATGTGCGGGAAGGATTCCTTGAAGGTGTCGATAAGCCTCGGATTGCACTCAGCGGCAAATTTTTCTTTCAGGTTGGCTAGTTCGGAATACATGCTGGCAAACATTATTTCATCGCCAATTCCCTGCTCAACCCAAATCAGGACTGGAACAGTCTGGTGTCCCGGCCCGGGCCATTGCGGAAGATCTTTAAATCGCTCCGGAATGAAGTTGTCCTCGTGAAATCGGTCTTCGTAGTCATGCCATGCCGTTTCGAAATGGCCCCGCCCGAGGTTTGCCAGACCTCGATTCATGCGCGCTTGTGCGTTTGAGGGCTTCAAAGCGAGTGCTTTTTCCCAAAGTGGGAAAGCTTCCTCGTATCTACCCTGGGCAGAGTAAGTATTTGCTAAGTTTGTGAGAATCGCTGAATCGTTTGGTTTTCTCTCAAGCGCTTGTTTAAAAAGTCTTTCGCACTCGGGGTAGTTTGATCTTTGGAAGTTAATGACTCCTAGACCCACTATCGCGTCCTTATAGCCTTCGTCGACAACCAAAGCGAGGTTATAGTATTTCTCTGCCTCTTCGAACTGCAGGTTTTTTGATAAAGAATTGGCAATACCCGTGAAGGGCATTGCGTCTAGCGGGTTGATTTTGATTGATTTCAAAAAATGCTGCACTGCGGAGTCGTGGTCTCTCAGGCCGGCCTTAGCTACGCCCATCATGTTGTGAAAAATTTGAAGATGCCCCAACGAGTCATTACTGTCAGCCAGTGAATCGAGGGCGTCAGAGAATCGACCGCTATTTAGTTGAGTGGCGATATGCTGAACTTTTTTCTCTAAGTCATTGTTTTTAATTGGTTTTTTTGTTTTCATGGGAACTCCTTAGATAAATTTGTAAGCAAAATATGTGCCAATTAAACGCTTTGTAAAGAAAGTAAGGGAGGGTCTAAACAAAAGGCACCTGTGAGCCGTATCTGCGGCTGTAGGGGGACGTTCCTCCGCTAACTTTTAGGAGAGTTTAAATGTCGTCGATCAATACTAATTTGGCGTCCCTGTACGCTCAAAAGAACATGGGCAAGCTTAATTCAGCCATGCCTACAGCTGTAGAGCGCTTGTCCTCAGGCTTACGTATCAATCGTGCTAAGGATGATGCGGCAGGTTTAGGAATTTCCGAGAAAATTCAGACTCAAGTCAAAGCGACCCAGCAGAGTATGAAGAATGCTAATGACGCCATTTCGATGGTTCAGGCGGCGGAAGGTTCGCTTGCCGAGGTCGCCTCGATGTTACAGCGTATGAAAGAGCTTACTATCCAAGGCCGTAATGGTTCTTACAATACAAGTCAGCGCAAGACCTTGACAGATGAGATCTTCGCTCTTCGCGATGAGATTAATTTAGTTGCAGAGCGAACAACATTTAACGGTTTGTCGTTGCTGAAGTCATCGCTAAATACCTCGATGGGCATCGGGACAACGGTAGCGTCCCGACAAGAGGCCTTGGGTAATATGGCTCTGCAGACTGGGGCGACAGCAACCGGTATCGTCGGAGGTTCAGGATCGACAATTCAAATCACGAACGTCGTGCTGAACAATGCGAACGTTGGAAAGTACACCATCGAGTCTACGTCAGCTGCGATGACTATCACTGCTGTTCAGTCCACAACCGGTCTCACGGGCGTGTCCCAAACGTTAAGCTGGTCAGATTTGGTAACTGAGGAAAGCGCCAACCGAGACACCGGATCGAACTCGATCTCCTTTTCTGATGGCACCTTGCGACTGGCTTCTAGCGCTACGCTCAACGTGAACTTTGATCGCTTAGGGATCCAGTTTGTATTGACCAATACAACGACCTCTAGCGCTGCAATTACAGGGTTCCAAACCGGTTACAGTGTCGGTGTGTCTGCGGGAAGTTTAAAGGTTGACGTGGGTACTAACCAAGCTGTATTCCAGGGGGGCGCTAATACCAGGGATTCATTTACGGTAACTGGGTTTAAGGACATCCGAATTTTCGATCGTAACCTCTTGGGTGATGATCAGATCCAGGGTACGGATGCTGCGGATGTTGTGAAATATCAGGACGATTACCGTAAGTTCTCGCGTCTGAATGAGATCTTGAAGGACATGGCGCCTCAGACCGAAGCGGTGCTCACGGCCTCGAACTTCACAGATCTTGCTAACAGGCTTGAGGATGTGATTTCCACCGTAACCGAGATTCGTTCCGGTCTGGGTGCCC
>JACCDP010582971.1_pt1 | contig 21684 bp, 38 predicted proteins | sample 7445841 | NCBI WGS metagenome assembly JACCDP01 (sample SAMN15323441, study PRJNA562643) | freshwater metagenome | isolation source: river surface water | place: USA:Blue River Watershed | collected 2017-08-17
AAAATTGATTGCCTAAAATTGGATACATCTTCATACGATATACAAGATTGTTTGACGCAAATTATAAATTATATTACAATAAAGTATGAAGATACTTAGAAAAAGGCATATTTTAAAGACTATTAGTTATCGGATTTTAAGCACAACAACAGGGTTTTTAATAGTATTTTTTTCAACGGGTAGCATTAGAATTAGTGCTGCCTTTTCTATTGTAGAATTGGTCTATAAACCCGTGATTTATTACCTACATGAGCGAGTTTGGTACAAATACATAAAATTTGGGGTAAAAAAATAAATCTATAAACAAAAACCATTAATTTAGTGCTTTAAAAACAAACAAAGCAATATGCTGCCTTACTTATTAGCAATAGCAGGTGGATATTTCATCGGCTCGGCTTATAAAAGCCAATCATTTTCTAATGGTGGAGGTGTGCAAGGGTTTGATTATGAACTTAAAGTGCAACCCGATTATTCCTACAAAAATATCGCAAATCGTTGGTTACAAGATAACCCAAAAGATTCACTCAAATATAAATTAGCGGTATTACTTTTAAGAGATAAGAAAGACCCCGATGAGATATTGGGTATAGATGATTCTCAATATTCAAGATTGCTACGTAGTCTAGAAAAGGCAAAAGGTGAAAGTAAACACGAAATGGCTTGGAGAACCAATAAATACACAATAAATGAGGCGGAAAAATGGGCGAGAGAGAGTTTAGGAGAAATGTTCTATATATACGCTGATACCACTAAAAATTAAATTAATGGGAACATCGGATACTATGGTTAATGAATTGTCGCAAAAGGTTAGTCAAATGCAAGACACAATAGTGGACTTGTCTAAGGAGGTGTCGGATATGCACCAACAAATGAATAAAATATACACGGCTATCGTGGGTGATAAGAATTTCGGTCACACGGGTCTTGTAGAGAGAGTAGAATCCCTTGAGCGTACTAAAAAGAAGTGGGAAAGTAAAGTAAATTGGCTTTACGGATATGTTTTTGGTGCGGGTGCTGTGTTTACACTAATTTATGAATTTATAAAACGTAAGTTTACGTGAGTTACAAATTAAATATGGAAACTATATTTGATAATCTTCCAAAGGATGATATTCAAATATTTATGAACGAATACCTCAATAGGTGGGGTGTAAATCCTTCCGATAAGGATATAGAAAACGAGAAAGAAAGATTAGAAAAGCAAAAGAAATTACAAGAGGAAGAAAAGAAATTTAGAGAGAGATTTACTTTAGGTATTGGAATATTTGCATTTAGTATTGTTGTACTTTGGTATATAACACAAAAAGTTAAAAAATGAAAAAGGAAAACATAGTAAAATTTTTCTTGGTATTAGGTGGTGGATTTATAGTATTTACTTTATTGAAACCTACTATTACTAAAAATAGTGTAAAAGCACAAGATAAGAAGTTTGAGGGTGACAAGGATAAAATGCAAGTAAGCGAGAAGGAATTAGAGAACGCAGAAATAGTGGCTAATGCTTATATGGAGGCTTTACAACAAGGAGAATCCCCAGATAGACTTACGGAACTAAATAAAGAATTGATGAAGGAATTTGAGATGCGTTGCTACTTAGATAAATCAAATAAGATAGTTGTTTGTGATACGAAAGGCAAAACAATTATGACAAAGTAATATGAATGCCAACATTCACCCCACAAATAATAAACAATACTACCCCCGCTATTAGTATACAAGAAGAGGGCGGAAGTGTTACGTATGCCCAAATCAAGCAGTCTTTAGGAACGTATGTATACAATGTAAAAAAACTTTATTTATACTCGGATAACCTATCTCAACTTATAGGGGTTATTAATTATAACTCTTATGGTGCGGATGGTAATAGGAATATAACTAATTTAACCACTACCTATGACCCTTATCAATTAGTAACATCTTTATTCGTTGATATATCTAAATATCCGATAGATGTTATATTCGATGGCAACTCTAGTGTTTCTACAAATATATTACCTAATACTTCCGTACAAGTTAAGTTTATGAGTAAGAGAATTACTAATTCTTTTGGTCGTAACCTTGATAATTTCATCTTTGGTGAATTTATTGCAAACAAACCCGACTTTTTCAATAATTATGGTAATTTGAAAAAAATACAAGAGACAAATAAGAATATAGAAGACTCCATATCAAACAAATCAAAGAAAAGTATAGAAGGAGGTGAAGGTGGTGAATCTAAAGCAAATATAAAACCTAAACAAGATAATTCATTGGTGCTTATGTTTTCGGTAGCAGCAATATCAATAGGTGCTTGGTTTTATTTAAAAAAGAAATAATGTTTAGCGAAGTAGACATAACATTAAATATTAGGAACAATAGGAATTATACCCAAACAGTGAATGTTATGGGTAATCCTTATAATTTGTTAGATACATCGAATGCTAAAACGGAATATCGTTGGAATGTCACGGGTTTTGTATTTACAACCGAAACCGATGTTTCAATACAATATAAGCCGATTGATGAAACCACTATAAGAACATATATAAGTGATTTATCTTCACAAACAATAGATAGCGTTGTAATAGCACTTAACGGATTAGGTATTGGTTACTTTTATACTTATGTAGAATTAGGGCAAACGTATATATCAACATATAATGATAATTATTTCTTTGGAGGTCTTACGATAGGAGGTACAAGTATAATAGACTTTAGCTTCATATATGGAACGGGATTTGATGCGTTTACTACAATATCGGGTATTCAACAAGATGGTAAAATTATAGTTGTAGGTAATTTTACAACATATCAAGGCAATTCATCCATTAGAATTATTAGACTAAACGAAGATGGGTCAATAGATAATTCTTTTGTAAGTGGATTGGGTTTTGATTTTGCGGTATATGACATCGCAATACAACAAGATGGCAAAATATTACTAGTAGGCTTATTTACAAACTATAATGGCACACCCGCTAATGGAATTGTTAGATTAAATAGCGATGGCACTATTGACCCAACATTTGTTTATGGTACTGGCTTTAATGGACTCACAAACAAAGTAGCAATTCAAAACGATGGTAAAATTATAATAGTTGGATTGTTTACCTCTTACAATGGTACGGGTGCTAATGGTATAATAAGATTAAATACAAATGGTACAATAGATGGGAGTTTTGTATATGGAACGGGTTTTAATGCTAATGCAATAGCTTTAAAATTACAAACCGATAGTAAAGTACTTGTAGGAGGTTTATTTACTACCTATAATGGTACACCCGCTAATGGGATAATTAGACTAAATAATGATGGAAGTGTTGATGGAACATTTGTATATGGTACGGGTATTAATGGTCAAGTAAATAACATAGAAGTTCAAGACGATGGAAAAATATTATTAGGAGGACAATTTGTTGATTATAACGGAACTTTAGCTAATTCTATCATAAGATTGGAAAATTCGGGTACGATAGATGCTACTTTCAACTACGGGACTGGGTTTTCGGGCGGTCTTGGGGCAGTAATATCAATTTTATACAACCTAAATAAAATATATGTAGGTGGTGATTTTACCAACTATAATGGTTCTAGTGCGAACTATTTTACAAGATTAAATGACGATGGTAGCATAGATACTACATATAATACGGGTTTGGCATTTAATGGATTTGTATATGGTATTGTTGGCGATAGTAATAACAAAGTAGTAATAACGGGTAATTTTACATCTTTTGATAATACAACTGCGTTTGATATAATAAGACTCTTACCAAACTAAAAATTTAGTAATTTTAAATAAAAAAACATGAACAATACTAATAAGGTACTTCTTGCAATCGGAATAGGTGGTTTAGCATACTATATTTGGAAAAAAACAAAGAATAAACCTATATCCGAACCCGCCCCCGAACCCGTTATGCCAAGCGAATTGTCATACGATGTAAATTCAAAACCAAAAGTGGCTTATGATTTTATAGAGCCACATACGATAGAACTAAGAGATTATATGCAACAAGTAATTGGTACAAAAACATTTAATAAAGGTGATATAATAATAACAAGAGAAAGAACGCCAAGTCCAACGGAAAGATTGGTAGATTGTAAGTGTACCTATACAACAATCGATGGACAAGCACCTGATTTCGACATGGTTGGTCAAAATTGGTATGAAATACCTTTATCTAAATTATCCCGTTTAGATGATACTTACTTTTATGATAGTAAAGGTTTCACGGGTAGCGAAAACTTCTTTAAAGGTCATTCACAAAATTGTTCGGGATTAAATTGCGTTTAATGATATTTATATTATCACTATTTATTCTTGCGGTAATTATATTTTTGTTTATGGTAGCATCCGAAACCTATGCTATGCGTAATCCTAAATCTAAGTATACTATTTGGTGGAGAAATAATATAATAGAACAAAACGAAGACTACTACTAATTAAGGGATATCTTATTAAAGTTATCTTTCTCTTTCTCGCCTTGCCATATCATTACACCCATAACCACGACTTTGGCAAATTTATCATTCTCAAGCATAGCCGTAGATATCATATAGCTTAGTATCTCTTCTTTACCCTTCAAAACTACTTCACAATCACCATCTTTGTCTATCATCTTAATGGACAATTCTTCCATAATATTTGTTTTTATGAATTTAATAAAGTTCCATAAATATTCCTAAATCTTGTAGGTTTATTTTGCTCAATTACTCGAATTTTATCATTTTCATCTAAAGTAAGTAGAGCACCAACCTCAAGTTTATTATCCAAATCAAGTGCTTTAGACCCATAGTAGTCCTTATCCAATAATTTAGCTAATTGTATTAAAGTGCATTTCTTTTCCATCCAACGATTAGGGTTATCTATATCATTGAAATATAGCTTGTTATTGTGTTTACTTAGGTTAGCAACAGCTAAAATTTCATCTTTTGACATCACGTTAAATTGATGTCCTCCCGATTTAAAATAGGCAACCGAATAGGCATGTGTTATATTTTCCGAAGACCTATCCATATTGAATTTAGGGGTATGTTTCAAATTCGGATTTGTGCCTAAAGAAACGGAAAATCTATCACCTTTGTAGACTATGTTCGCTTCTATATTTTTAATTTCACCGCTTCTTAAAAGTATCTTGACAAGACCTTTGTAACCTATTTGCGGGGTAACGCTTGTTTTACCATTGTAGGTTCTTGCTATTAAGTAAAACTCTCCATTTGAGGGGGCAAGACCAATTTCGGCACCAGCTAATATGGAAGCAAATAAATTTGAGGGATTATCCAAAAATGCTTTTATTAATTCGGAATCCCTTTTCACTTCGTTTATCACTATTTGGGTGAATTTAGAAGGGGCAATACCAAAATCTTTTAGCAAAGTAGGTAAAACCCTAGACTCATACTTAGACATCGTTTCAACAAACTTGTCTATCGGAGTTTTGCTTTTTTGTGAAATGTTTGCTTTTTCTACTTTTTCTAAAAAATCTTCTAAAGAGTTGTCTTGTGCTAATTTGTATAAATATTCTAAATTCATTTTAATAATATATTTTAGTTATTTGTGGATATTCGTGTCTTTGGGTGCAATTATCATATAATGGGCAATCCTTACACCAACGATAATTTGGGAATGCTTTGAAACCATCTGTGTCAATTAGTTCTTGTAGCTTCTTTTTTGCAAATTGAACACTTAATTTATGTAAATCGAAACGCTCTTCATCTACCACTTGTTCAATAATTTTCATGTCGGTAGGGTCTTTGCTATTGAATATAAAGTAGTAGAACGGAACATTGTCAAAACCTAAAGTGTCCTTTACAAGTAGTTTATAATGAACCCCTTGTATCATCAAAGAGTCTTTATTAGGTAAGCTATCCGTTTCCCAACCAAATTCGCTCCATTTGTCATCAATAAGACCGCTATATTTCAAGTCAATAATACATTCTTTATCATCCCATTTTGCCCAAACATCTATAATTCCCGTAGAATCTTCGGTAGACAATACATAACCAACATTTAAAATCTCAATACCATAAAATGATACAATCTTCTTAAAAAGTAATGAAGCCTCCTCTGCTCTCTTATATGCGGTAGTTAGATGACCTTTAAGAGTCCTTTCGGGTTCGGGAACATGCCCATCTCTTGGCAAACCACCCGTACATAGGTATTCAAAATATATGCCTTCCTTCATAGATGCGGAAGGCTCTTCTAGTATCGGTAATTTGTCAACATACTTGGCTTTGAAGTAAAGTCCACAATTCTTGTAGGAAGATGATGATTTGTCGTAATTAGGATTGGCTACATTTAAGTAATCGGTCAATTCCTTCATTAAACTTTGGCTAATTTTCATTTAGTATATTTGGTTTAATATGAATTACTAATTTAGACTTGGGATACCATCTCTTCCAATTACTTATTATCACATTCCTTTCTTTCTTACTTTTATACCTCCTAAGTTGTAAAAAATCTCCTTTAAAATTATATAGGGTAATAGTTCCATTATGATTCATATATTTAGTTTATTAAACTCGGATAACAACATCCAATTATCCGAAGACATATTCCCTACCCATACATATTCTAAACCATCAATATTTTTAGTGGTCTCTCCAAAAATGGGAAGACTTAAAGTTTCGGATATAACTTTCACACCATGAAGTTGAGGGGTATTTCTAACGTGTTCCCTAAGAAGATACCTCGCTTCATCTCTATTATATGCCTCCACTGTAATTACTTCATTATACCCACTAAACTTATATTTATAGAAACGTAATATATGTTTCTCAACGGGATAATTATACAATTTTAAATAATTTACTCTTTCTTTCTCAAGGCTTCCATAATACTCACTTTCTTGCCCTGTTCCGCTAAAAATTCCTCATTCTTAAATACATGGTCTTCACACAAATAAAAGTCCTTAGTCATCGCAAATACGCTCTTTTGTAGCGTGTAGGAGAAATATAAAGGTCTAAATTTACAATAACCGATTGTTGATTTATCGTCAGCATCTTTAATTGGATTCCAAAATTTACAATTTAAACACTTTCTAAGTATAGGACTACCATTTAAGTTTAAATATGTTTCTAAATTTTCTATCATAGCTTTGTTGTTTGTAGGTAAAAATACAAACTTTACTCTAATTGCTTCATTAGTAAGTCCTTTTTCTCGAAGTAATCATTGACCAATTTCCTATTCTTTTGATTATCTACGTAATAGATACAATCGGTCTTATATGCTATAAAATCCTTACCAAGTATCTTCTTTACATCGTGCATATATTTGTAACAAGTAAATCTTATTAACCTATATATGTTTTGTAACTTCTCATCACCCGAAACAACGTGAAATTCATCCGATAATTCGCCATCTACAATTTTTTGATACTTTTTATTTGCACCTAGAGTAGAAAGCGCAGCTAATCGAACGGCTTTAAAATTATCGGGCAACCCTCTTATATATGTATTTTTAGAAATAATATTTAGGTTAAATGCTATCCTCCAATACGCATGGTTTAAATCCGTACCCGTAACTTTTTTATTAGGTTTTAGTTCCGCCACATATTCTATTTGAGCATATTTTTTAGGTAATGAAATATTATCGTTTAATTCTAAAAACTTCTTTGCATCTTTCCTTACAAGACCGAAAAGGAACATCCCCTTTTTAAAAGAAAGTTGACGCTTTTTATCCATACATGGTACTATATAAGAATAAGCACCCCAAACAATTTCATTAGTAAATGTGCCCCTTTTTAAGTAGCCATTAGCAGACTCCCTTTTCATCCTATTAAGGAGGAAAGTTTCCGTAGTTTTAGAAGCATATTTAATAATCTTATCCTTCATTCCTCCCAACTATTAATTCTTTAGGATATTTTATTTAAACTCTTTTAATATCTTTTCAAGTGCTTTCTCGTATTGATATTTAGTCAATTTACCTTCTTTATAATATTTCTCAAGGAGTTTTGTTGCTTGTAAAAATTGCTTCCTAAGTGCTGCTTGTTTCTCTTTGGTTGGCTTTTTAGCTTTTGATACTTGCTTACTTGCTTTCTCAAGTTTATCTATGTTTTTGGCAAGGGTTATTTTGGCTCTCTTCTTAGCATCTCTCTTAGATTTGAGTGCTTTAATCTTTTGTTCTATGGCATTGCGTACTTTGTTCTTCCTACTCTTGACTTGTCTTGTCTTAGGTAGTTCATACGTGACTGTTTTCGTATCACCTTGTGGACTTTCATTACCCTTGCTATCTATTAGTGTTAAAATCAAGTCTAAATAGTAGTTTTCGGGGTTCCCATCGTTTCGCTTTCTAGGTCTTAGCTTTCTATATCCCGAAAAGATAAACTTTCCACTTACGTTCTCGGCTTCTGGTCTTATTTCCTCCACAATTTGCCTAACACCATTTCTTGAATACGAATAATCACGGGTATTAAATATCCTTGTTTCACCAAAATCACCCGCCGAAACCTTCACATACACACAATCGGGTATGATTTCCGATATCGTTTCATCCAATGCAAACCACTCAATATAAGCGTACTCGGAAACATCAATGTAGTTAAGGTCACATATCTCTTTAGGGGGTAGTTTGTTTATCTCTCTTGTAATCTTACCCCTTAAATCCTTTATCTTAACTTTTGAAGGAGAAACCTTATCCTTTTTATACTTAGGTAGAATTACTTCCCTAATTATTTTCCTTCTCTCTTTAATTGACAACTTCTTGTCTTCGGGAAGTTTATTATTTACTTTAGTAAACTCCTTTAAAATCCGATTATATAAAGTTGTCTTTTTCTTTGGCATACCTCTCAATCTAACGGAGAATTAACAATATCATCTTCTTCGCTTATGGCATCGCTTACATCGGCATTACTTACGGCATCGGGTTTGCTATTTTTCTTTGGTGAATATAGCCAAACCTTAACTATTTCAATATCAAAAAGGTACTTAGCACCAACTCTTATGTATGGTATTTCATCTTTTTTTATAAGTGCATATAAAGTAGATTTTGATATCTTGATACCGCTTTCATTGAACCACAATAGCAAATTGGCAACAGTATAATATTTTAAAAATTCTTTCATCGTTTAGTCTAAATAAGGTTGCCATAGGCGGAGGACAAATATATAAAAGAATTATTGATTTTTAAAAATATATATAGTGTTGATAATCAATAAATTAGACTCTATATAACGAAATGAAAGGAAATGAAAGGAAATGAAACTAAATTTATTTTTTATTTAAAAAATCCATGTTTCTTCTTGCGTTAGAAGGTGGTCTTTTCACTGACTCTCCTACATCCCAACCATTTCCATTCATAGGATTTCCATAAATTAAAATATCATCACTATAAAAGTGTTTTAAAACACCTCCTTCAAGTCTAACTAACCATACAGTATTTACATTTACTCCATAATCAATTATGAAAAATGCTTCACCATCACCCAAAGGAGTTTTTACATCAATAGTCGGATTTAGTTGCAACATCATTAGAATGTTCTTTTATTTTGTTCTTCTAATTCCTTTGTTTTAATTGCAACATTCTTTACGCTTTCATAATCTATTTCTAATTGCATATACTTAGATATAGAAATAGTCAAATTAAGACCATTTACATCTTCCCAAAACGCTGCGTACCTACAATTATCTAATTTTACCGCACTTACCTCATAACCATCACCCTCATAATAAGGTCTTATAAAGAAATTATATTTGCTTTTAGCTTCACCATATTTTTCTTCTAATAATCCCAAATACTTCTCATAATCACTCTTAATAGAATACCAACTTGTCTCTTCATTTAAATAAACCGCAAATTTCCACACTATTCGAGACTTAGGCGTCACAAATATGTATAGTTCAACTTCATCATTAGAAGCCTTTCCTTTCATGTACACTCCATTGTCAAGATACTTCTTTATGATATATCCCTTTGCCTTGAATTTTGCGATAACAGAAGTTAAAGTTCCGTCTACCGCAACACCATCAAAAGTTTGTGAATATGAAAATGACAAGATAAAAACAAAACAAATAGATAATAATAACTTTTTCATTGATTTTTTATTTTAAAGAATTTAAAAAAGGGGGGAAGAAGTTAGAGTAGAAACATAAACTTGATTACCCCCCGAAACAAACAAAACTATCTTTCAATCAATTCTACGGCTTTTTGAAACCCTTTATTGATTTTGTTGTATGCGTTACCAAAGAATTGAGAACTAAACTTTTGCTCCGCACCACGATTAAAATTATAAATGTGGTTGTAGTATCCACTTATTGAATTGTATGCACCCCAAAGAGTACCCCTTGTAGCATCCGTAATTTGGGTTGGGTGAGAAAGAGCAAATTCGTATATGCTATTTACTTGATTTTTAAGCCTTGTGCTATCTTCAAGGATTTCCTCTTCCGTAGCGTTTTTCTTAGCGTATTCGGATTTCATAACCTCCTTTATGTAGGCTTTTAATTGTGCATCTTCAATTTTAGTATTAGCCATTTTGTTGAATATTTCGTCTACTTCATTCATATATTTAGACGCAATGTTCATTACTTTATACGCTTCCGACAATCTTTCTTTAGCACCCGTTCTATGCTCAATGCTTACCTTGTTTTCAATACCCTTCAAGGCAGCTTGTAAGGTGTTGTTACAAACCACACGAATAGTAGTGAAACCCGCAATGATAGAAGATGTGCCATTGTGAGAGTTTGTAAGGATTATGTACTTATCACAAGGCTCTCCCGCTACAAGCATATCTTCGGGGAGTTTAGCGGTCACGAAAATACGCTCTCCTTTACCGAGAGCACCCGCAGTTTCAAAAATAGCCTCACCGCTATCTATAATACTATCAAAAAAGCCAAAAGCGTCTTTGTTTTGAATAATTTCATAACGGCTTCCCACAATACCCAATACTTCGTTAGTATCGGTTCTATATGTGGCAAATTTGTCATCAATTTGCTCATAAACTCTTCCTCCTTCTCCATCCTTCACCACATCAATTTGGGCATGAATGGAAGTCTTATCAACTTCATAGTCTAGGTTGGCGAGTTTGATACATTCCTCTGCGGTCATTGCCTTTTCCACAACTTGACCAAGACCATGCCAAGCGGGTTGTCCGTAAGAAACAAATGAATGTGTTCCTTTTAATTCGTCTAAATGGATTTCGTGACTCATTTTTTAATTGTTTTAATTATTCTAAAAATTGTTTCGAAAACAAAGCTAAATACAATTATTGATATTTCCAAAAATAATATAAAATAAAATTGTTAAAGTTATTTGAATTATTTTTATAATTTTGACTAAGCATAATAACAGGTTTTACAAACGAGCGGGGTTTCTACCCTGCTTTTTATACATTTACACCCAATTCTTTCAATAATTTGATATAAGCATCTAAATTTCCATCCATATAGGATAACCTATCACAATACTTGGCTTTTTCAATAGCCGAATCCCCTAAAGCAATTATCTCCTTCATAATATCCCCATTCGCAAAGGCTTCCGCTACCTTTTCATCACATTCATTAATTATTGCCTTAGTTAATATAATCTCACCTTGAATTACATTAATTTCTTTTAGGATAAACTCAATTAAGTCGTATTTCTTTGCCATTAATTGCTTATTTAATAAGTTTTTTCTTAAATTTTTGAACAAGTAATGTTTCTCTTGTTGGTTTCAACTTAACCAATTTTACAAAAACCTCCTTTAATACAGGCGTTGCTTGACTTCCATAATCTTCAAGTTCATTTGCTACTTTAGCAACTAGTTCGTTTAATTGGTCTTCATTTAATTTTAAATTTTTCATATTAAAAAGCATAGTTTTTGGTTGGTTTTCTACATTTAATTTGCCAATCATTATTATTCTTCTCATTCAATCCCATACTAAGTTTTGCGAATTTCCTTTTAAGGACTAGACCTTCATATAAATCAACATCTACAATATCGTGATATAGTTCCTCAAACTTATTAATGTAAGTAGGTGCTCTATATATATTTGTATGCTTCGTACAACAGAGGTGCTTGAAACATTCCATTTTATCCTTACCGACAACCATAGAAGCACAAGGGTATAAATATTCTAAAAGTGCTAATCTCTCTTCAAGGGTAGTACCCAAAAGGTATTTACCCTCAAAAACTAAAATATCCCATATAACGAACTTTAGGTTAAATGGCTTTCCATCTTCACCCAATTTGTTTTTATTTAAGAATTCACCACAAATAACCATCCACCCTTTACCACGATGTAACCCTTTAAAATCTATATGGCTATAATTTGAGGTTATTTCACCCTTGTGGCGGTTCATAACAATAAGGTCTGTCTCCGATATGAATACATTACAACAAGTACCATTGTACTTTGGCTGTGCTATAAATTCACCATTATCGAATTTACCCAACTCCGTGTGCTTAGTTGTTTGAATTGGTCTTGGGGGGAATAAGTATGAGTATTTATCGTATTTCATATACCAAATATACTATATTATTTTTCAAAATAACAAATATAATATGTTAAAGCGTAGTTAAATGAAACAATTATGGTAGGCAACAACGATGATTTTCAAGTTTTCTATACATTCCGCATCTCCATAAGCAATACACCCGTAAAGGTCATTTTCGCAAACGCTTTTGGCGAAACTACCCCCTATAATGATATTATCTCTTGTTTGCATAACCGAAATGATAATATCTATTAAGTTTTCGGAGAACCTAGAATCGTATTGGGATAAGTGATTAACAACAGCTATCCGATATAACTCTCTTGTGCGTATCATATTGATTCAATTTTGAAATTATAAATAATTGAAACGGGTAAGAAAACTTGCACCTCAAAACTATCTCCATCTTGGGTATTCTTGAAATACATGACCTTTCCCAAAGACAATATGGTTTCTCTTGGTATCTTGTAATATGTTCCATCCTCCAAAGAGAGCATAACATACTTATATGACCCCTTCTTAATAATTATGTAATTAAAACCATAACTATTGGATTTATAGTGCAAATGGGAGAATTTACGTTCAACATACAAAGTATCACCCTCCACTCGCCCTAAATTCCGTTTCCTACCACCTTCGGATATCAATTTTAGCGTAATTAAGCCATTCGTATATTTTGACAACTCGTTACCGATTGTGTCAATCATTGAAAATAGCTTTTCGGGTTTTTGTTTTGTTTGTTTCATATATATATATTATTGTTTAGTTGCGATTTTATCTACAAAATAGTCCGCATAAGATTTCGCTCTTTTATATACCTCTTGGGGTTGATTGTTATAATCTAACTCACCCGTTTCGCAAAACATCATATTTTGTGTAATTACTGCTTTCATCGCCTCAATCATATATATGCTATGCAAATAAGCATAATAGTCATTCTCGTATCTAAATTCGTGTTTAGCTTTCATTAATTAAATTATTTAATTCTTTTTTTGTTAATACCACAAAATGTGTTTTTTTCATATCAAGCAAACGAAATAAATGCTTCCCCTTTTTTTGGTTTGGGAGGTTTAGTTCGTAACCTGTTCTTCCCATAAAGATTAGTAATCCTAAATGCTCATCTCTATATATTTCACCAATATTTGGTGTAACATTTTGGCTTTTTATATTCTTCATAACACAAATATATAGTATATTATTCAAAGAAACAATATATAAATGTGTTAAAATTGTGTTAATGGTCAAAGATGTACGGCATTAATTATTTAAAAATAATCTATAATATTGTTAGTAATAACATATACTTTAATCATTAATTTTTATTACTTTGTGGTTTTGAATTATGGCAATAGAAAATAGGTCAATTTTAACCAAAAACTTAACCCCTTATGTAGTCATTTTGGGGGGTATAGTCGCAGGTCTTATTGTATATAAAATAACAAACAAATGAAAAAAAAGAAACTACTTATAGCAGGTTCCGTAGCTATTGGTATAGTAGGTTTATATCTATTATTAAAACCTAAAAAGGTAGTCGGTAGACCTAAATCCACGCCTACACCAAGTCCTTCTAACGAAGAATTTAAAAAATATCGTGTGGCTACACTAACAACTAGTTTAAATGTTAGGGAACAACCAACTACTATGTCAAAAGCCGTTACAAGTGTACCGAAAAATAGTATCATTTTAGCAAGGGAGAGTTCAACATCGGGTTGGTATGAGTATTCTAAAGATGGTATTAACGTAATTGGGTATGTATCCAAGCTATATTTAAGTAGCGATTTAAATGGTGGAGGAAGTACTACTAGTCTTAGCAATTCTTACGATAAATATATGGTGACTACCGCATTAACCTCTCTTAGAATTCGTGAAAATCCAAGCACAGCATCTAAAGAATTGGGTTCTTTGCCAAAGGGTGCAATAATATTTGCTAAACCATCAAATACAAGCGGTTGGCATATTTACTCAAAAGATGGTAGTACACAATTTGGATATGTAAGTTCGGATTTCATCACATTACAATAAATTAAATTTCATCACATTACAATAAATTAAAATGAAAAAAAGCGAATTTGTATTTTTAGGTGGCTCTATTTTAGTAATAGTTGCATTCTTTTATGTTTTAGAGAAAGCTATGACAACCGAGAACTTATGATGCTAAGAAAACCACTCCGTTATGATTTTGGTGCATTAGTGCCGTACATAGATGAAGAAACTATGTATGAGCATTATGATAAGCATTATAAAAAGTACACGGATAACTTCAATAAAGCATTAGAAGAAATCAATCAAGGTTACAATAGAAATTTGATTCAAATACTTAAAGATTATAGCAATATTACCGAAATAAGAAATAACGGCGGGGGATATTATAATCACCTTTTATATTTTGACAATATATCACCCTTCGGAAATACATATAACACCGCATCATTAGAAATTAAAACATTAATAGACAACAACTTTGGTAGCTTTGAAAACTTTGTAAAAAACTTTAAAACGGCAGGTTCTAAGGTATTCGGCAGTGGATGGGTATGGCTAATATTACATAATAATAAATTAAAAATAGCCACCACCAAAAATCAAGATAACCCGATTATGTCACTTAATTGCACCATACTTTTAGGGATGGATGTATGGGAACACGCATACTATTTAAAACATAAATCGGATAGAGCATCTTATATTGATGATTTTTTTGATATTATAGATTGGAAAGTTGTTAGTAATAGGCTATGAAAATATTAGAAAAATTAAAGACAGGCGATGTTTTATATACTTCTTGCGTAAACGTGCCTTTTTGCTATCATTTAGGCATAGTTTATGATGATGGTAATAAAAAAAAGATATTTCATAATTCTCCATATATTAAGAACAAACACGGAGGTAGTGTATGTCTTGAGGAATATGAGGAATTTATGAGAGAAAGGGAATTAATAAGAATAGTTAGAACAAATACACATCCAAAAAGAATATTAGAAGTATCACATAAGAATAAAAAAGAGGTTTGGGATACTTTTTTTTTCAACTGCGAAGATTATATACAAGAAATAGTAGATGGTTATAGGAATTCCGACCTTAGAGACGCTTGGAGAATAGTAGCACTTGGTGTATTTTTAATAATATTGTTAGATTAACATGAAGAAACAAACAAAAATTGCATTAGGAGTAGGTATTACCCTATTGTTAGGTTATGGTATTTATCGTTTTTTAAGACAACCGAAACCCAAAAGTGAAGAAAAGCAAGAAGATATAGTAGTACAAGAAGGTTGCAAATTCCCCGAAACACCATGCTTTAATGATAAAAAGAAATGCTATAACCCATTTTCTTTTAATCAAAATGACGGCATATCTAAATGCTATAACGTATGAATTTTGGCAATTCTAATTATAATTCTGGCTTCTTTAACGGAGGTGGCTCATCGGGTGGAGGAGGTGGTAGTAATGCCGTAATCGTACTTGGTTCGGGTACTTGCTCATCGGTTAGATGTGGTGTAAATAATACGGCATCGGGCAACTATTCGGGTGCTTTTGGAGGTAAATGTAATGTTGCAAATAGTCTTTATGGAGTTGTAGTTGGTGGGTCTTGTAATACTTCAAGTGGATATTCTTTCATCGGTAGTGGATGTTGTAATATGGCAGGCACACCCGATACTTCATATTGCCTTACATCATCCACTTATAGTGGAATTTATACTAATACGTTTAGTACTTATAGTTCTTATGTAGTGTTTTCAAATGATGGATTATGTATGCAAGTGGCGGGTGATTGTTCATCTTTAAGTGCATATTTGCCAAATACATTTATAGGATTATACCTTAACAATGGTACGCAAAGTGTATATGAAACATCATCGGTATCGGGGATATATATAAATTCAGTTTGTTATGATGCAATTAGTAATACAAGTTTATTTTGTTTTGGAAGTCCTTTACCACTTTCATATAATATTCCTGGCAATAGATTCGCCTTTATAGGTAGTGGCTATTGCAATACCTCAAGCGGTTATCAATCTTTCACAGGAAGTGGTTGTTGCAATATCACAAGTGGAAACTCGGCTTTTACGGGAAGCGGAAGATGTAATATCACAAGCGGAAATTGTGCTTTCACGGGAAGTGGGATTTACAACATTTCAAATGATTTTGCTTTCACGGGAAATGGTTATCAAAATACTTCAAGTGGCTATCAAAGTTTTACGGGAAACGGATTTGGCAACACCACTAGTGGATTACGTGCTTTTATGGGTAGTGGAAGAAACAACACTACAAGCGGGGCTTATTCTTTCACGGGTAGCGGGTATGCAAATATAACAAGTGATTGCTTTTCTTTCACGGGTAATGGTTTTCGAAATACAACAAGTAATAATTTTTCTTTTACAGGAAGCGGGTGCTATAACCTAACAAGCGGATGTGCTGCTTTTACGGGAAGTGGGTTCAAAAATCAAACACAAGGTATTTTTGCTTTCATTGGAGGAGGTATTTGTAATAATGTATGTAATTCTACTTCGCCTTGCTTGGCATTGGGTTCGGTTGTAGTTGGGGGTGTAGGTAACAATACAACGGGTGGAATTTGGAATCTACCTACTTGTTCTTTTATTGTCGCTCCAACGATTTGTAATGTAGGAACTTATTCATTTGTCGGGGGAGGTGTTCAAAATAGAGCAGGTGGAGAATATGGTGTTGTAGTCGGAGGTTTTCAAAATACATCTACGGGGAACCGTGCTTTTATGGGCGGTGGTTTTCAAAACACGGGTAATGGTTCTAGTTCTTTCACGGGTAGTGGTGCTTTTAATACATCAAGTGGAAATTATTCTTTCACGGGTAGCGGTCAAAACCACATAACAAGTGGAACTGCTTCTTTTACTGGTGGTGGAATTACAAACACAACAAGTGGATGTTATTCCTTCACGGGTGGGGGTAGGATAAATAATACAAGTGGTAACTATGCTTTCACGGGTGGTGGATTTTGTAATACAACAAGCGGATGTTATGCTTTTATGGGAAGTGGATGTAGAAATATTATATGTACAAATGCTATTTATTCTTTCACTGGTAGTGGGTATTGCAACATAATTAGTTCTTGTCTTGGTTTTATAGGTAATGGCTTTTGTAATAATATAAATAATGCGGGTGCGATTATCGGCGGTGGTTGTAGAAACACAAATAGTAGTAAATATGGATTTACGGGTAGTGGAGCAATAAACACCACAAGTGGACAAGCCTCCGTTACAGCGGGTGGTTGCACAAATACATCAAGTGGTTCATTTTCTTTTATTGGTGCGGGTAATTGTAATCTTGCTAGTGGTCAAGGAGCATCAATAATAAATGGTTTTAGTAATACCGCAAGTGCAAATTATGCTTCGATTGGAAATGGTTGTCTTAATCTTGCTTCGGGAAGAAATTCATTTATAGGAAGCGGAACTAATAATGTTGCTCAAGGTAGTAGGTCATTTATAGGGTCAGGTGTTTGTAATAACGTATGTAATGCCACATCTACTTGTTTAGCTATTGGGTCTATCGTAGTAGGTGGCATTGGTAACAATACACAGGGTGGTACATGGAATTTAGCAACATGTACGTTTACTGTTGCACCAACTATATGTGATACATGTCAATATACATTTATAGGTGGCGGTTTTCAAAATCGGACTGCTGATTTACATACTGTTGTAGGTGGTGGATTTTGTAATTACGCATTAGGTCTTAATTCCGCTATTTTAGGTGGTTGCCGAAATTGTATTGTACAAGGAGTTAATGGTAATACGAGTATTATTGTAGGTGGTTTTAGAAACTGTCTTAGTTGTAGTACATCTTTCATAGGTGGGGGGCAGGACAATTCTATAAATAATTTTACTTCAGTAATAACTGGCGGTCTATGTAATTCTGCTACGGGTGATACATCTTTTGTTGGAGGCGGTTCTTGTAATTTGGTGTCGGGTTGTAGGTCTTTTATAGGCGGTGGATTTAGAAATATATCTAGTGGATGCTATGCTTCTACAATAAGTGGTTGTAATAATACGGGAAGTGGTCAATATGGTTTTGTGGGTAATGGTAAATTTAATTTAGGACAAGGTAATTTTAGTTTTGTAGGCAATGGTGTTTGTAATAATATATGTAATTCTACATCAGGTTGTTTGGCATTTGGAGCAGTTATTGTAGGCGGTGTAGGTAATAATACAACGGGGGGCGGAACTTGGGATTTAGCAACTTGTACTTTTTCGGTTGCCCCTACTATTTGCAATGCGGGGCAATATTCTATTATTGGGGGAGGTTTTCAAAATATTGCATCTGGATGTAGAAGCGGAGTTTTTGGAGGTCAATTAAATAATACTTGTGGATTTGCGGATAGCTTTATTATAGGTAGTTGTTTAAATTCACTTCAAGCCTGTACTACCTTCGTTAATTGCCTATCTGCCGCAAACATACCCGTTGGATGTGCCGTATGCACCACAACCAACAATGTATTGGTGGGTTATACACCAAGCGCAGCGGGTTTATTTGCACAAACGGGTACAAGTACGGATATAACGGGTACAACAACCGAAACATCTCTTATTGATGGCGGGGTTGGTTCTTTAACTGTCCCCGCAAATGGGTTTATTGTAGGTAATAGCTTTAACGCCATAATGTCGGGTGTATTCTCATCGGCAAACGCAGAAACTATACAAATTAGAATTAAGGCAGGAACAACTACAATTTTAGATAGTGGGGCAATTTCCTTGCCTAATATTAGTGGAGATGTATGGACTTTAAATGTAGAATTCACAGTTAGGCAAATAGGAGCAGCAACGATAGCATCAATATTTAGTTTAGCAACATTCACATATCATAAATTATCTAATGGTAATGTAGAAGGTTTTTCATTTGAGGGTATAAATAATACAACATTTGATACGACAGTAAGCAATACCTTAGATATAACAGCACAATGGGGTAGCAATAATGCTACAAATAGTATTTATAGCGAAGTATTTGTACTTAATAAATTATTCTAATATTCTAATATTTATAATATGGCAACAAAAACAACAAGCAAAAAAACAATAGCGGAAAGTGTTACGGGAGCGGTAAAGTCTCCAATATCATTCAAAGAGTTCTCAAAAGAACCCGTTAAGGGATTGATGTTTATATGTATAATAGCCGTAGGTTATCTATACGTAGACATTAAACTATCTAATTCCGATACTCAAAAATCACAAAACGAGAAAATAACTAAGTTAGAATTAAAGGTAGATGAATTAACGGAGGCATTAAGAAGAAGTGATAGCACCATGTCGGCTGCGGCTTCTAAAATAGCGGTATTGCAAGAATTAGGCAAAATCAAATAATATGAAATATATATTTATTTTATTAATTTTAGTAAGTTGTAATAACAATAACCTAAAAATCAAGTCAAATGAAGATAATTCAAACATTGACTCCATTATTAATAAAAGTAAAGAAAATATTACCCAAGTTTCCGAAGCAAATAGACAAAGTGATTCAAGTATTAGTGGGAAAGTTGAAAAAACTGTGAATAAAATTCAAAAGATGGAGAACGAAATCAAAGACCTTAAAGAAGAAAACAATGAACTTAAAAATCAAATTAATAATAATAATGATGGCGGTAAGCCATATCGGATACGCACAATATCCGAAAACTAAAACCATAAATGGTGTAGATGTTGTAATTATGACTATTCCACAAGCGGAACAAATAGATATTAAGTTTAACAAATTAAAAGACACAATAAACATTTTTAAAAATAAAATATATAACGGAGAGAATATAATAAAAACACTTAATAAAGAAAAAAACGCTCTAATAGATAGCATATATGTATATAAAAATAACATCGTTAATGCTAATCATAGGATAAGTAAATTAGAAGAAGAAAATAAGAGGATAGAAAAATTAGAATTTGTAGAAAAGCGGACAAGAGTAAAATTATACGTTGGATTAGGAGTAGCAATAGCAACATGGGTATCTATATTGATACTTGGCGTAACAATGAACTAACAAATAAAACTTAAAAACATGAAAAATTTCATAATCAAATTATTCGCAGATGAAAATGATATCAATGAGAAATCATTTGTAGGTTTTTGCTCTTTTGTCATTATGGTAATATTTGCCATTGTGGACATAGTAACAGGTACTTTGGGCAAAGAGTTATTAGTAACCGACTTCATATTCAATTCATTCTTAATCATAACATTAGGTAGCTTTGGTATAGCATCCGTTGATAAATGGATAGTAAAGAAGCATAGCAAAGGAAGTGATGAAGAAGAGAATCAAGAAATTCAAAATATATAAACATGAATACTCAAAACTTAGCGTCTCAACTACCATCTACGGCATCAAAGTATATGCTCGAAGTTGTACAAAAATATAAAATAACTAATCCTTTGAGGTTAGCACATTTTATGTCACAAATAGCACATGAATCGGGCAACTTTCAATTTACAACCGAAAACCTAAATTATTCATCGGATAGTCTTTTGAAGGTATTCCCCAAATATTTCAAAGACAAGGCTACGGCAGATTCCTATGCAAGAAATCAAGAAAAGATTGGTAGTAGGGTATACGCTAGTAGAATGGGAAATGGCGATGAATCATCTAAGGAAGGATTTAAATTTAGAGGTCGTGGGTATTTACAGCTAACAGGAAAGGAAAACTACAAGGCATTTTCTTCATTTATTGGTGAAGATTGTGTAGCTAACCCCGATTTGGTAGCAACAAAATACCCTATGGATAGTGCTATATGGTTTTTCGATAAGAATAAGCTATGGTCAATATGTGATAAAGGCGATAGTGTCCAAGTTGTAACCGAATTAACAAAGAGGGTTAACGGCGGAACTCATGGTTTACAAGATAGGATAGCTAAGTTCCAAAAGTTCAATCAATTACTTAAATGAAGTCATTTTTAGCACATTTATTGAGCGATAGTAATAAAGTATCAAGTAAAAGGTTTATAGGTCTTTTGGCTCTTATTATGTTTATTGTTTATGGAATAGCAGCACTATTTAGACCTTTTGCCCTTGAATTTTGGATATTTTACGTGTCCTTATGTGCTATTATGATATGGATAGCTTTCAAATTTATGTCATCGGAAAAGATACTTAAATATGATGTGCTATCAAAACTATCTAATTTCAATAAAATGAAAGATGTAGTAGATAGCGTAGTAGACTACGAGGGACAAATAGACGATAGCATACAACCCGAATTACCACAGGATGCGTTTTCTAATGATAAAAAAGATTAAATTTATATTATGAATTGTAATTGTCAAACCAAAGAAACAAATTATCTACCCTTTATA
>JACCDP011148167.1_pt1 | contig 21669 bp, 20 predicted proteins | sample 7445841 | NCBI WGS metagenome assembly JACCDP01 (sample SAMN15323441, study PRJNA562643) | freshwater metagenome | isolation source: river surface water | place: USA:Blue River Watershed | collected 2017-08-17
AGCCTCAGAAGCAAATGTTGCTTTCTCTGTAATTATCGGCTTTTTAATTATTCCTTGCATGACCCTGGATCAATTAATTTAAAATTTCTTCAATACGACTAATCGCCGTTTGGGTTACTAAAACTTTGCGTGCATTTAACACATCATAGGTGTTAAAAGATTCTACAGTAACTACCTTAACTTTTTTCAAGTTTCTTGCAGCTAAATAAACAGCATCATTTTTATCACCTAAAATCAATAAGACCTTTTGATTCTCCAACGAAAGAGCTGAGACCATAGAAACAAAATCTTTTGTTTTGATTGCATCCATCTTTACATCTTCTAAAACCATTAAGGCATCATTTTTCATTTGATATGAAAAAGCTGATTTTCTCGCTAATCTTTTAAGCTTTACATTCAATTTGAACGAATAGTTTCTTGGTCTTGGTCCAAAAATACGACCACCACCTACACGAGTACCAGATTTCGCGCTACCTGCTCTTGCACCACCTGTACCTTTTTGCTTCTTAAGCTTCTTGGTTGATCCCGCAATTTCATTACGCTCCTTCGACTTGTGTGTTCCTTGTCTGCGATTTGCTAAATGTTGTTTAACATCTAGATATATCGCATGGTTATTTGGCTCTATACCAAACACCTCATCAGAGAGATTTGCTTTCGCTGAAGACGCCTTACCGCTTACGCTATATACTTTCGCTTCCATTACTTATAAATTGTTACATAAGAATTATTCGCTCCTGGAATAGATCCTTTAATGATTAATATATTGCGATCCGCCAACACCTTAAGAATCTCAAGATTTGATTGTGTACGCTGCTTATTTCCCATTTGTCCTGCCATGCGCATTCCTTTGAATACACGCGCTGGATATGAACATGCTCCGATTGAACCTGGTGCACGTAAACGGTTATGCTGACCATGAGTTGATTGTCCAACACCACCGAAGTTATGTCTTCTAACTACCCCTTGAAATCCTTTACCTTTTGAAGTTCCGGTAACATCAACAAACTCACCTTCTTCGAAAATACTTACATTAATTTCATCTCCAGCATTGCAACTTTCGAATCCTTTAAACTCTACCAATTTTGATTTTGGTGTAGTATTTGCTTTTTTGAAGTGCCCTTTCAATGCATTCGGGGTATTCTTCTCTTTGCGATTTCCAAAACCCAATTGAACAGCATCGTACCCATCACGGTCGATTGTTTTAACTTGAGTTACTACGCAGGGACCAGCTTCAACAAGCGTGCATGGCTGTGATTTGCCCTCGGCACTATAGATGCTAGTCATTCCGATTTTTCGTCCAATAATTCCTGACATAACTAATTTAACTTAAGATTATACTTTAATTTCTACATCAACGCCACTTGGCAACTCCAATTTCATTAACGCATCTACAGTTTTTGATGAACTGCTGTAGATGTCCAACAAGCGCTTATATGCACACAATTCGAACTGCTCACGCGCCTTCTTATTAACGTGTGGTGAACGCAATACGGTGTAAATACGCTTGTGTGTTGGTAATGGAATAGGACCACTTACAACGGCACCTGTAGCTTTTACTGTCTTTACAATTTTCTCAGCAGACTTGTCTACTAGGTTGTGATCGTAAGACTTTAATTTTATTCTAATTTTCTGACTCATTTCTTTTCAATTTTATGCTGAAAAATTACTTCGCTTTTGAAATTACATCCTCTGCTACATTCTTAGGCGCTGCAGCGTAGTGAGAAAACTCCATGGAAGACGTTGCTCGTCCAGAAGTTATGGTACGTAACTGGGTTACATAACCAAACATTTCTGATAATGGAACGTCTGCTTTAAGCACTTTAGCTCCGGCACGATCATCCATTCCTGTCGGCATTCCACGTCGTCTATTTAAATCTCCTTGAACATCTCCAAAGTATTCTTCCGGTGTTACCACTTCCATTTTCATGATAGGCTCCAAAAGAATAGGTGAACAAGCCTTCAATGCAGCACGGTACGCCATTTTCGCACACAATTCGAATGAAAGTGAATCGGAGTCAACTGCGTGGAATGAACCATCAATTAATTCAACTTTCATTGACTCAAGTGGGAATCCTGCTAACACACCGTTCTTCATAGATTCTCTGAATCCTTTCTCAACTGAAGGAATAAATTCTCTTGGAATATTACCTCCCTTAATACTGTTAATGAACTCTAGGCCTTTTTTCTCAGGGTTATCCTGGTGAGATATTTTAACTAAAATATCGGCAAATTTTCCACGACCACCCGTTTGTTTTTTGTAAACTTCACGGTGTTCAGTTGATCCGGCAATAGCCTCACGGTATGCCACTTGAGGGGCACCTTGATTAACTTCAACTTTAAATTCTCTTTTTAAACGGTCAACAATGATTTCCAAGTGAAGCTCACCCATACCTGAAATAATTGTTTGACCAGTGTCCTCATCTGTGTTCACACGGAATGTTGGATCTTCTTCAGACAATTTTGATAATCCAATGGACAAACGATCAGTATCTGCTTGAGTTTTAGGCTCAATTGCCAATCCAATAACTGGATCTGGGAAAACCATAGACTCAAGGATAATTGGTGCATTTTCAGCACACAAAGTGTCTCCCGTCTTAATGTCTTTAAACCCAACGACCGCACCAATATCACCAGCACCTAGTTCAGGAACTTGGTTTTGCTTGTTGGCATGCATTTGGAAGATTCTAGAAATACGCTCTTTATTTTCAGATCGTGTATTAAGAACATACGAACCAGCGTCTAATTTACCTGAGTATACCCGAGTAAAACACAATCTACCTACAAATGGGTCAGTTGCAATTTTAAAGGCTAACGCTGCAAACGGCTCATCATAAGAAGGTTTTCTTGTTACTTCTTCGTCGGTTTTAGGATTAATTCCTGTAATCGCCTCAACATCAAGCGGAGAAGGTAAAATTTCCATTACCATATCCAACATTGCTTGAACTCCTTTGTTTTTGAAAGATGAACCACACATCATAGGAACAACTTTTCCTGAAATTGTAGCCTGACGCAATGCATCCAAAATTTCACGCTCCGTTAACGAATTCTCGTCTTCGAAATATTTTTCCATTAATGTCTCGTCAAACTCAGCAACTGCTTCTAACAATTTACCGCGTAAATCACGAGCTTCATCGATAATATCTGCTGGAATCTCAACTTCTTGGAAGGTCATTCCATAATCATCCTCATTCCAAACAATTCCACGGAAGTTAATTAAATCAACTACTCCTCTAAAATTGTCTTCTTCACCAATGTTAATTTGCAATGGCAACGCATGGCTTCCAAGCATATCCTTAACTTGCTTACACACTTTAAGAAAATCTGCTCCTTGACGGTCCATTTTGTTTACAAAACCAATACGTGGTACATTGTAGTTGTTGGCTAAACGCCAGTTAGTTTCAGATTGTGGCTCAACACCATCTACCGCTGAAAACAAAAACACTAATCCGTCAAGTACACGAAGAGAACGGTTAACTTCAACCGTAAAATCGACGTGTCCCGGAGTATCAATAATGTTTACATGGTAAGGAGTACCTCTGTAGTTCCATGTTAATGTGGTAGCAGCTGAAGTAATGGTAATACCACGCTCCTGCTCTTGCTCCATCCAGTCCATGGTTGCAGCCCCATCATGAACTTCACCGATCTTATGATTAACTCCACCATAGAACAAAATTCGCTCTGTAGTTGTAGTTTTTCCTGCATCAATGTGTGCAGCAATTCCAATGTTTCTCGTGTATTTAAGATCTCTTGCCATTTCTTAGAATCTAAAATGTGAAAATGCTTTATTTGCTTCTGCCATTCTGATGGTATCTTCTTTCTTCTTGAAAGCCGCACCTTCTTCTTTAGAAGCCGCAATAATTTCTGCAGCTAACTTTTGTGACATCGTTTTCTCGTTGCGCTTGCGAGCATATCCAATCAACCACTTCATTGCTAGAGATGACTTTCGTTCCTCACGCACAGGGGTTGGAATTTGAAACGTAGCTCCACCAACTCGCCGGCTTCTAACCTCAACGCTAGGAGTAACATTTTCAATTGCTTTTCTCCATACTTCAAGACCTGGAGTATCTTCAATCTTTTTTTCTACGAGCTCTATCGCATCATAGAATATTTTAAACGCCAAACTCTTTTTTCCGGAATACATTAAATTATTCACAAACTTGGTAACAACCTGTTCGTTGAATTTCGGATCCGGGAGGATGGCAATTTTTTTCGCTTTTCTTCTTCTCATCGCTTAAAAATTATCGCTGATTGACAACTATATTATTTTTGCTTAGGTCGTTTAGTACCATATTTTGAACGTCGTTGAGATCGTCCCTGAACACCCGCTGTATCTTCAGCACCGCGTACAATGTGGTAACGAACTCCTGGTAAATCTTTAACACGACCACCACGAACTAATACTAAGGAGTGCTCCTGAAGGTTGTGACCTTCACCTCCGATATAAGCATTGACCTCGCGTCCGTTAGTTAATCGAACACGAGCCACTTTACGCATGGCAGAATTTGGCTTTTTTGGAGTGGTTGTATACACACGAACACATACTCCCTTTCGTTGAGGACATGAATCAAGTGCAGCAGACTTACTTTTCTTCACTACCGCCGTTCTTCCTTTGCGAACTAACTGTTGAATAGTTGGCATAAAAATACTCTTAATTTAACAATATATAATTACCTCAAACGCTCTTTGAGGGGTGCAAAGATACAAGGTTAAATTAATTACACAATAGGAAAAGTGAAAAACTTTTAAATATTTCGTATAAAATCAAGCATATCATCATTTTTACTGTGTTTCATTGCCTAACAATAGATGATTTATCACGTATTTATTTAAAAAAGGCTAATGGAAAATATGTAAAAAGCCGGCTAGTAAAAACTTGGTTCGTTCTTGGTCGTCGTATGCGTACTTTTCACTTTCGGGTAATATCGTATAAAAATATACCCCATCAGAAAGTTCTTTGCCGTTGTCGGCTATCCCGGACCAATCATTTTGGTATGCATCATTTTGATAAACTAAATTACCCCATCGATTAAACACTCTTAACTGCACGGCATTGTAGTCTTCTAAATGTTTAATTATAAACACCTCGTTTGTTTGATCACTATTCAATGTTAACACATTAGGAGCCTCCAAAGGACATTGGTTAAATAGGGCAATTGGATCTATAATAGCCGTCTTACCACATTGATCTTGCACCTCTATAGAAAACAAGTTTTGGTTCGGTGCCAATAAGTTGCCAGACAACGTTATGGTGTCGTTATTTGGAAAAACTCCAGGCGACCAATTATATTGATACGGTGGTAAGCCATAACTAACGGAACATCCGAGCCAAGGAACTTCGCCTCCCGAAACACAAACATTTATAGAATCTAGCGCGACAAGTTGTAAGGGTTGATAATCAACTAAGTTAAGCGTAATCGAAGTGGTGTCGAAGGTGCCATCGCAGGGATTCGGAACAATAACACTAAAGAAAACTGTTTCGGTTGACTCAATTAAGGTGTCTAATAATGCTTCAACAGCAATCGTATCTGAAAAGACCCCTGTAGGAATGGTTAATGTGGCGGGAATGAATGGGTAATCAGCTCCATTTGTGGCTGTTCCACCTAAACCAATTTGCACGATCAAGTTTGATGTAGTATCCGTTCTTGATATAATAAATCCTGCAAAACCACAATCCTCAACCAATTGAGGCGGTCCTGTAATATCAACAGCAATCGGTATGTCCACCTGACAAATGACCACTCTAAACGCAAAGGTTCTAATCTTTGAATTAATTAATACCCCGTTTCTATACTCGTTTACCCTTACCCCTGCAACAAAATTCCCGATATTGTTTGGCGTGAAAGACATCATACCTGTTTGAGGATTTATTGTAATTGATGATCCCGCACCAAAAGGAACGAGGGTGGAAAATCCGGGATTCCATGCAACACCTGCATATGGAGGCGGTGATTCAGGGTTTGGGATTACATTAGCTATGCTTCCCCCAAGCAAGGGATCTGCTAGCTCATAGGTGAGGGAATCACCATCCGGATCAAAAGCTACATGGTCAAAGTTTAAGGTATTTTGTGCGCAAAGGACCAAAGGTGGATAATTAGTAAATCGTGCGCCCTGATTATAGACAGGTGTTAATGCACTCCCTGGAATAAAGGTTGTTAACGTGATCCCATTATTTCCGGGATCTACTATATTATCTATATTATTAGCCCAACAGCACCTTTGATAAGATATATGATACCCGGATGGATTGAATGGCAATTGAATAGTATCAATATAAATACCTTTTTCAACACAAATATTATTTGGAGGAGTGACGCAAGGGTCATCATATACAATGGGTAAAATCGCAGAAGAAAATAAGGAAACAACCTCTTCTGAGTAATAGGTTCCATCTTCATTGAATATCGTGTAAACGAGCGGGTTGTCATAAGCCGTTGCACTGTTACAGTCTCTATAAATCTCAAATGTTACTTTATAAAAACCATTGCCTAAGGAATCGTAATAAATTTCTCCGCCCAAGATATGTGTAGCCTTAACCTGATTTGTTATCACACAAATCAATGCAATACAAAATCCTACTAATAATTTTCTCATATTTAAGTATTTACTATCCCTCTATCCAAACCCTTTCGATTGTTTCAACCTCAATTAATGTAAATGGCTTATATTGGGTTTCATTAATTAAAATTTAGCTTAAATTTAAATGAAATTCAGAATTAACCATTACGTATAGAATTAATACCCTTAATTTTAACTAAAAAAATGCGCAATACGCTCTTTATATTTTTATTGATTAGTCTCAATGTAAACAGTCAAATCGAACAAATTTATTGTTCGGAAATTAATGCCCAATTGAAATCGAAAGGGGTGTTTCCTTTTGGCGTAGCATCCGGAGACCCAACAGAGAATGGGGTTGTTTTATGGACGGCATTAAACCCATTCAAGCTTCAGTCCTTTCGCATGGTACGTTGTCAAGTAAGTGAACAAGCTAATTTTAAAGAGATCGCTAGAACATACCAATACGAAGTTGAAATATCGCGGGGCTTGTCTGTTAAAATGAATGCATCCAATCTTTCGCAAGACAAACAATATTTCTTCAGATTCATTTACGGTGAGGATACTTCTAATGTTGGAAAAACGAAAACAATTGGAACGAATCCAGATCACTTAAAATTCGCTGTGGTAAGTTGCAGTAATTATGAATGGGGTTATTTCAACGCTTATGAATCCATAGCGAATATTCCTGATCTAGATTTTGTAGTTCATCTTGGCGACTACATCTATGAATACGGTCCCGGGGTTTATGGCGACAAGTCCTTAAATCGTATGCATCTGCCTGCCAAAGAATTAGTAACGATTCAAGATTACCGATCTCGGTATGCACAATATCGATTGGATGAACAACTGCAAAAAGTTCATCAAAACACCCCGTTTATTTCCGTTTGGGATGATCATGAAATAGCGAATGATACATATACCGAAGGAGCTCAAAATCACCAAGAAGAAGACGGAGATTGGGATGACCGAAAACAAGCCGCTCAGCAAGCATATTTTGAATGGTTACCCATCGTAGATAATACGCAATATGAAATACAAAGGGAATTTAACTTTGGTTCCTTGGCCAATTTATTTATGCTTGATGAACGACTCAAAGGAAGAACGAAACAACCTACACAAGAAGGGGAAAACATAGAAAGCAGCAGCATGTTAGGACGCACACAATATGAATGGCTTGTGAACTCCATGAATCAATCGGATGCCGTATGGAATATTCTTGGTAATCAAGTACTCTTTTCTAGCATTACAATTCCGACAGGTGTAGCCGGAATAAAAAAAAGCATGGATACTTGGCAAGGGTATTTAAAAGAACGAAATCAATTATTCGATGAATTTCTTAAAATCAGCCTTGCTAAATATCAAGCAAATAACCTAATTGTGCTTACAGGTGATATTCATTCTTCATTAGCCTTAAAACTTGAGCATAAAAATAAACCACTTGGGGTTGAATGGGTAGCCCCTAGTGTAACATCTGCTAATTACAATGAACGGTATTCCTCTTGTAAGACAAAATCAGTTGAACGTAAACTACGAAATAAGGCCCTTAATCCCGCATTGGACTTTGTAAACCTCAGACATCATGGATATGTTCTAATTGAACTGAATACTTCGTATGCAAAATCAACATGGTTTAAAATAAAAGTTAATAAACCAGGTAGAACAAAATCTAAAAAGATTCATTCAGAATCAATCCAGAAAACAATCATCCTAAACGGATAGAAATCTATCCGAACTACGTATAACTACGTAGTGCCTTCCCAATAACTACATAGATTCTTATCGGTATGTACGTGTATTTTACATGTGCCGGAAGAAAAACTGAATCTATCAGACTTTCTATATAGTCACCTTTGGTTTAACAAACAACGCTAATACCAAAGGATATGAAAAAAATAGCATTACTTTTCGTTTTAATCTTAGGAAGTTTAACCACTGTAAGTTTAGGCCAAGTTTCTAAAGTATGGGTGCAGATTACGGATCATTCAGCAATCCCAACGGTTTCAACAGATGGACAATTGGTATCAAACAATGAAACATTCAATGCTGCGATTTCTTCCATAGGAATCACAAGGGTAACACAAGCATTAGCATCTTCAAAACAAGCTAAGCTTCAGCAAGTTTACGAGATTGAATGCAGTTGCACTGAAGAAGTATTAACGAATACCCTTAAGTCAATACCTGTGCTTACAGGAATTGAGCTGGCACCAAATTACCAGGTGCTTTATACACCAAACGATTATAACTTAGGTATCGCAAATAATTATGCAATGGATTTAATAAATGCGCAAGGAGCTTGGGACATAACGCATGGCAATGCAAGTTTTATTATTGGTATTAGTGATCAAAACGTAAATCCATTACACGAAGAATTGACTGGTAAAATAGTTTCATATGACCCGACTAATACTGCTACCCCAACTCACGGAAATGCCGTTTGTGCAATTGCTGCAGGAAACACCAATAATAATATTGGACTTAGTTCAATTGGATTCAATTCATCAATTGCATTCTACCAAATGAACTATAACGATTTACTAATTGCTACATACAACGGAATTCGGGTGTTAAACCTAAGCTGGACCTCTGGATGTTTTTACAATCAATACGAACAAGATGTAATGACTGAAGTTTACAACAATGGTACATTTATTATTGCTGCCGCTGGAAATGGGAACACATGTAATTCGCCAGATGCGTTAGTTTATCCAGCTGCATATGCTCATGTATTTGCCGTAACCAGCATTGGTGAATTCGACAACCACGAACAAATAAATGGAGATCCATTATCTACGCATCAACACAACCAAATGGTTGATTTATCTGCTCCAGGATACAATGTTGCGATTGCTCCGATGGACGGATGGTATTTAAATAGTTCTGGCACCTCCTACGCCGCACCATATGTAACAGGTACTGTTGCCCTTATGTTGGCTGTAAATCCTTGCCTAGGTAATGTTGATCTCGAAACCATACTTAAAAATACATCTACCAATATCGATGCATTGAATCCATTGTATGCTGGAAAAATTGGAAGCGGGCGTTTAAATGCAGCGGCAGCAGTCTTACTGGCTCAAACCTTTGTCCACGAGGCGATTTTTAATGTAACCATTCAAGGAACTTGCGCTAGTACCTCTTCAACAGTTAGCCTTAATCCAAGCAATGTAACGGGTAATGTATCGGTTACATGGTCCAATGGTATGGTAGGGCTTCAAAATCCGGGAATAGAAACTGGAACGTATACCGTAATCTTGGTGGATGCCATTGGTTGCAGTTCAGATACAACGTTTACAGTGAATGCACCAGTAGCAGTTCAAGTTAATGGCGTAGTAACTCCAATTCAGTGTTTCGGTCAAGCCAATGGCGCAATCGATGTGAGTATACTTCAAGGAAATCCTGCGTTCACTTACACTTGGGATAATGGAGCAACAACACAAGATTTAACTAATCTTGATGCTGGAACCTACCGATTAACAGTAGTTGATGCGAATGGATGTATATCGTACAGCAGCTATACCATTTCTCAGCCTACAGCGATTACATTAAATGCTACAGTAACCAATGAAGTACAAGGTAATGACGGAACGATTGATTTAACAATTACAGGTGGGGTCCCATCCTACACGACGCTATGGTCAAATGGTGTAAGCACAGAGGACCAAACGAATCTTACCGCTGGAACATATGAAGTAACAGTGATTGATGGTAACGGATGTATGAATAGTCTCGAGCTTATTGTTTTGAATAATCAAACAAACGGTATTTCAGAGGAACAAGCTATTAATATGACGGTATTTCCAAATCCTAGCATGGGAAATGCAACGGTAAAATGGAATGATGAAATGGTACAACTCATGGTAATTGATAACAACGGTCGTGTTGTTTATAATAAAGAAATCGTCGGACTTAATTCAATCGAAATTAATTCATTGAGTTCTGGAACTTATTATGTGAATTTATTTAATAAAGAAGGAATTGCAGGCACGCAACGAATCGTTGTACTGTAATAGTTAGGTTTAGGGTTGGGAAAAGGGATGGCAACGGCTATCCCTTTTTCTTTTTCATTAAAAAATGTTGAATTTCACCAAAAAGTAAATGGGATTGTTCAATGCAAACATAGCCCAGTTTCTCATAAAACCCGAGCGCTTGCGCTCTGGCATGTAAGATAATTTCAGTCGCCCCTGAATTCCAGGCATCCAATTCCATAGTATTCATCAAGTTTGCCCCTATGCCCTTAGATTGACAACTCGGTTCAACCGCCATAAATCTAATTTGTCTTGTAGTAGGTTCTAAATAATCCAAGCGACCTACGCCAATGATTTCGTTGCCTTCGAATGCGGCAAAATGCCATGTTTCGTATTCATAATCATCTCGTTCAGAACCTAGGGGTTGATTCCACGGTTGCCGTAGCACCTTCCATCTGAGGTGATAATACTTATCCCATTCCTCCTTGTTTTTTGGTTCTCTTATTTCCATTTAAATGCAAGTTGAGTTACGCGTTTAGTTGATGTAATGCCTTGTGTCTCTTCACGAATCAACGCTTTAGCCTCTAGGGTTTCAAAAACCTCATCTAATGATTTGATAATTCCCAAGGGAATGAGATTTTCTAATGCCAAATCAGACAACTCTTTTGCCTCATACATTAAAATGTAAGGCGCCATTTCTTCCTTTAATTTTATGCGATTTTTAACCCGGTCTTCGTTCGATGAATAGTCCAAATTAGACGAAATCAATTCACAACCAAGCACCTTGCATAGTGTTTGAAATTGCCGATCAGAACCAACCGCAAACGTGACTAATTTTTTATCTTTCGTTCTGAAAATCTCTCCATAAGGTGCGATGTTCGGATGTAAACTACCCACACGGGTTGGAATTATACCATTCATTAAAAATGCAGAAGCTTGATTCACCAAACTAGAAACCGCTGCATCATAGAGCGAAACACTAACCCAACTCCCTAAATTTGTTTTTTCACGTTTAAGTAATGCGAGCAAAAGTGCCTCTTTCAACTGATGTGCGGCTAGTACGTCAATTAATGCAATTGGCATTTTAGTTGGAGAACCATCCGGCGCACCATTCATGGCCATAATTCCCGATTCAGCTTGCAGAATTAAATCATATGCTACGCGGTCTGAATTATCGCCAAACCCTGAAATCGAACCTATTATCAGACGTGGGTTTATTGCATGTAGTTTTTCTTTTGTAAGATTAAATTTCAAGTAATCTGAGGACTTAAAATTCATGATTAATACATCAATCTTAGGGAGCCGATCCAACAACCAAGAATAATCAGAAGGCAAGGTAAGATCCTTAGTAATATACTCCTTTCGAAAATTTATACTTGAAAAATAACTTGTAACCTCTTGCTTTTCCCCCGGAATTCGCCACGTTCGTGTCACGTCTCCATGAATCGGATGTTCAATTTTGGTAACCTTTGCTCCCAGTTCGGCAAAGAAGCTTGCGACCGACGGGCCAGCCAAGACTGTAGAAAGATCAAAAACTTCAAGATCAGCAAACATTGCTCAAAAGTACATTAAAAATCTATTGAAAAATGCAAGATTTCATGGTGGATTGGTAGCAATTTTATGTTTAATTGAGTAGCTTTGCGACAATAAAAAATTTACTATGGTTTTCGATATTGACATGATTAAACGGGTATATGCAACTTACCCTGAGCGTATTAATGCAGCTAGACAAGTGCTAAATAAACCGTTAACCCTAACGGAAAAAATACTTTATGCGCATTTATGGGATGGGAATGGTACGGTTGCGTTTGAACGAGGAAAATCATATGTAGATTTTGCACCAGACCGCGTTGCAATGCAAGACGCTACGGCTCAAATGGCATTGCTTCAATTCATGCAAGCAGGTAAGAAACGCGTTGCGGTTCCTTCTACGGTACATGCGGATCACCTAATACAAGCTAGGGTTGGTGCGAGTAAAGATTTACAAGATTCATTGAATCAAAACAATGAGGTATTTAACTTTTTGTCTTCTATTTCAAATAAATACGGAATCGGATTTTGGAAACCAGGCGCTGGGATCATTCACCAAGTAGTTTTAGAAAATTATGCGTTTCCTGGAGGAATGATGATTGGAACGGATTCCCACACTGTAAATGCAGGTGGACTTGGAATGGTAGCGATTGGTGTAGGTGGTGCAGATGCCGTGGATGTTATGGCAGGAATGGCTTGGGAATTAAAGTTTCCAAAATTAATTGGGATTAAACTAACTGGAAAGTTAAATGGATGGACATCCGCCAAAGATGTTATTCTAAAAGTTGCAGATATTTTAACTGTAAAAGGTGGCACTGGATGTATTGTTGAATATTTTGGAGAAGGAGCAGAATCTTTATCTTGTACAGGAAAAGGGACCATTTGTAATATGGGTGCTGAAATTGGTGCCACAACATCAACCTTTGGATATGATGACTCCATGCGTAGGTATTTAATTGCTACAGGTCGTCAAGACGTTGTTGATGCAGCAGATGTTATCGCAGAACATTTGACCGGTGATGCTGAAGTATATGAAAACCCCAAAGCTTATTTTGATCAAATCATAGAAATCAATCTATCTGAATTAGAGCCACACATCAATGGTCCATTTACTCCAGACCGTGGAACGCCAGTATCTAAAATGCGCGAGGAAGCAGAAAAAAATGGGTGGCCGATGGACGTAGAATGGGGATTGATTGGGTCATGTACAAATTCTTCGTACGAAGATTTGGCACGTGCAGCCTCAGTGGTTAAACAAGCTGTTGCCAACGGAATTACACCAAAAGCAGAATTCGGAATCAACCCGGGATCAGAGCAAGTTAGATTCACCGCTGAACGCGATGGGATACTCGCTGATTTCGAGAAAATGGGCACTAAAGTGTTCACGAATGCATGTGGACCATGTATTGGACAGTGGGATCGTGAAGGTGCTGAAAAGCAAGAAAAAAACACGATTGTTCATTCATTCAACCGAAACTTCTCAAAACGTGCTGATGGTAACCCAAATACTCACGCCTTTGTTACTAGTCCTGAAATGGTAGCTGCATTAGCAATTGCTGGAGATTTAGGGTTTAATCCATTGACTGATACCTTAACGAATGCTGAAGGTAAGTCCTTCAAATTAACTCCACCTGTTGGGGATGAATTACCAATGAAAGGATTTGCTGTTGAAGACAATGGATATCAAGCACCAGCAGCTGATGGAAGTGCGGTAAATATTATTGTAGCTCCTGATTCACAACGTCTTCAATTGTTAGAAAACTTCCCGGTATGGAATGGTAAGAACATTACCGATGCAAAGCTTTTAATTAAGGTTAAGGGGAAATGCACAACAGATCATATTTCAATGGCCGGTCCTTGGTTGAAATACCGAGGACATTTAGACAATATTTCGAATAACCTATTGATTGGTGCTGAAAATGCATTTAATGGTAAAGCGAATGAAGTAAAAAATCAGTTAACCGGAAGTTACGGTGAAGTTCCTGCGGTTCAACGCGCCTATAAGGCAGTAGGAATTGCTTCAATTGTTGTTGGCGATCATAACTATGGTGAAGGAAGTTCAAGAGAACATGCAGCGATGGAGCCAAGACATTTAGGAGTTTCTGCAGTCATTGTTAAGTCTTTTGCTCGGATTCATGAGACTAATCTTAAGAAACAAGGCATGTTAGCGTTAACGTTTGCTAATGAAGCGGATTACGATAAAATCCATGAAAATGATTTATTTGATTTTATTGATCTTGAGTCTTTTGCCCCTGAAAAACCATTGACTATGCGAATTCGTCATGACAATGGTACACACGATGATATTATGTTAAATCATACCTACAATCAATCGCAAATCGAATGGTTTAAGGCGGGATCGGCATTGAACTTGATTAAACTTATGGAGAATTAATTCAAAGTTTACAGCATAAAAAAAGGGAGGCGAGCCTCCCTTTTTTTGTATCACTAATTTGTACTTAAAACTTAAATGAAAGTCCAGCTTGAAGCAACCCACGATCAATAACAGCAAAGATTAACAAATAGATTATTTCATAATTAATTTGGGTGAATTTTCTTCCATTTAAAGATAAAGTTTCATTTCTGGAAATGATTTCTCAACGGAATCCACTTCATTCAAAGAAATATTCAAAACGGAGATTGTTGATGCTACGATCGCCGCTAACACAATCCGATGATCATTATACGTATCAATGTGAGCAGACTTATTATTAATTCCTCCAATAATTTGAATTTCATTGGTTCCTGTTTCAAAAGAAACGCCTAAGGAGCTAAGCATTGCAGTAGAGGATTTCAAGCGATCTGATTCTTTAAACATTAGTCGCTGTGTTCCTTTTATGATTGATGTTCCGCTTGCCGACGCGGCTAAAACACAAAGTAATGGGAACAAATCCGGACATTGCGTCACATCACAATTAAACGACCGATTTCCGGAAGACTTTACTGTAATAACATCTCCATTCCACTTAATTTGCGCACCGTAAAGGGTTAATATATCAAGTATATGCTCATCTGCTTGGTTGCTTTCCAGACGTAAGCCTTTAATGGATATTTCATTGGTAATAGCGCCTATACACAACATGTTTGCAGCACCACTCCAATCCCCATCAATTTGAATATCTCGACCTTGAATCTGGCAATTATCATCACAGGAAATACAGTTATCTACCCACGAAAGATTAACCCCTCGATTCCTTAAATTATCAACCGTCATTTCAAAGTACGGTGTACTTACAAGATTCTTTAAGCACAAACTACGCTCCCCTGTGGATTTAGCTAAGCGGATTAAGACACCAGATGCAATTTGAGAAGTAGCAGACGCATCAAGCTGAATTTGCTTTTGGCATGGTTGAATTTGCTCCAAGATCAAAGGCCATTCTCCATGATTTGAACGTTGAATTAAACCCAATTGCGTCAAAAGCGCCTCATTCATGTGAAGTTCACGCGTAAGTAAGGTGCCTTTCGCATGAATTAAAAGTTTCCGCGCAAATAAAAAACCAATGGAAACAATATTTCGAATTAAAAAACCAGACTCCCCAACATGAACAGTAAGTTCATCTTTTATTACTGGGTTAATGGGTGGAATAACTTCTATCCTATTTTCATTAATTAATACAGTAGCACCAAATGACTCAATACACTTAATGGCCGATAATACATCATCCGGAAGTGAAGTGAAATTACCATGTAGTCGCGTAGGTGAAGTTGCCACAACCGACAATAATAGCTCTCGCTGCATATGGCTTTTAGATACGGGAGCCTGAATATGAGAAGGCAATGCAATGTTAGGGATTCGAATCACCTTTATGAGAATTTCGTAATATTTTTGATTGAATGTCTATAGATTCTTGATGAATCAATTTAAAAACTTCCGCAGCAAACTCTTTGGACAATTCTGCATCTTCGGATAATTTGAGAAATTTAGCCAAGGCTTCTTCCCATTGGTTTGGTTGGAAAATCGCAATATTATTCCGTTTCTTATAGTGCCCAATCTGTTCAACTAATTCCATTCGTTTAGCAAATAGCTCAACCACTTGATTGTCTAAAATTGAAATGTTGGCGCGCAACTCACGAATCTCCTCTTGATCAATGTCCTCCCTGCTTCGTACATTCAACCTTGCAAGCAGTTCAAGATATTCTCTAGGGTTTAATTGTTGTTTTGCATCTGTTTTTGCTACGGCGGGATTTGGATGAACCTCAATCATCAAGCCATCAAACTTCAAATCGATAGCCTTTTGTGATACTTCAAATACATTGTTTGCAATTCCTGAAATATGGGATGGGTCACAGATAATTTCTAACCCCGGAAACTCGGCACGCAATGCAATTGGAATTTGCCAATTGGGAAGGTTTCTATATTTCAGTTTATCATACGTTGAAAATCCCCTGTGAATAGCAATTACCTTTTTAATACCGGCTTTATACAAACGTTCGATGCCTCCTACCCAAAGTTTTAAATCAGGATTCGTAGGATTTTTAATTAGGATTGTTGCCTCTGTTCCTTGAAGAGCATCCGCTAGTTCTTGAACAGAAAAAGGATTAGATGTTGTTCTTGCGCCAATCCACATCATATTAAAACCGTGGGCTAAGACTTTTTCTACATGTGTTGAATTAGCAACCTCGGTTAATACATTTAATCCGAACTCCTCTTGAATATCACGCATCCAACGTAAGGCCTCATCTCCTGCCCCTTCAAACGCACCGGGTTGTGTTCTAGGTTTCCATATCCCGGCTCGAAAGGCAAATAAATTCACCGCGTCTAATGCTTGAGCAACAGTTCTTAATTGTTCGTAAGACTCTGCACTACACGGACCGGCGATGAGTTTTAAATCAGCGGGAAGCATACATTATTTAGCGTAATTCACTGCTCTTTTTTCTCGGATAACGGTCACTTTTACCTGACCTGGATAGGTCATTTCTGTTTGAATTCGTTGAGATATGGTAAATGATAATTCTTCTGCACGTTGATCTGTTACTTTTTCAGCTTCAACCAATACACGCAACTCACGTCCTGCTTGAATCGCATACGCGCTACCAACTCCATCATAGGAAAGCGCTAAATTTTCAAGTTCCTTAATTCGTTTAATGTAAGCTTCAACGATTTCACGTCGAGCGCCTGGACGAGCACCTGAAATCGCATCACAGACTTGAACAATCGGAGAAATCAATGTTTTCATTTCGATTTCATCGTGGTGCGCTCCAATGGCATTCAAGACATCGGGTTTTTCACCATATTTCTCAGCGATTTTCATTCCTAGGATTGCATGTGGTAATTCTGGTTCTTCATCTGGAACCTTACCAATATCGTGTAAAAGACCTGCGCGTTTAGCTACTTTAACATTCAGTCCCAATTCAGCAGCCATAATCGCACAAAGGTTTGCCACTTCTCTGGAGTGTTGAAGTAAGTTCTGACCGTAAGATGAACGATACTTCATACGACCAACCATTCGCATTAACTCAGGGTGTAGGCCATGAATACCTAAATCGATACACGTCCGTCGACCTGTTTCCGCGATTTCTTCATCAAGGTTCTTTTTCGTTTTAGCCACAACTTCTTCAATACGAGCCGGATGGATTCGTCCGTCAGATACTAATTGATACAAGGACAAGCGAGCAATTTCACGACGTACTGGATCAAAACAAGATAAGATAATAGCTTCCGGTGTATCATCTACGATAATTTCTACGCCGGTTGCAGCTTCCAAGGCGCGAATGTTTCGACCTTCACGACCAATAATTCGACCTTTAACCTCATCCGATTCGATATTAAAAACAGTTACGGCATTTTCTATTGCTTGTTCAGTAGCTACACGTTGTATCGTTTGAATAACAATTCTACGAGCCTCGCGATTTGCGTTTAACTTAGCTTCTTCTGAAATCTCTTTAATTTGAGCCATAGCCGCAGTTCGCGCTTCATCAACCAAGGCATCCATTAACATTTTCTTTGCCTCTTCAGGTTGAAGGTTGCTAATTTTTGATAATTCAGCCACACGCTTTTGTTGGATTTTATCCAGTTCCTGCATTCTACCGTCAAGGCTTGAACTTTTTTGCGTTAGTTCTCCCTGAGATCGTTCCAACTCTTTTTCCTTTCGATTTAAATCCTCTAGTTTTTGATTAATTGATTTTTCCTTTCCACGAATTCTGTCTTCGTTTGATTGCATGCGACGCTCACGTTCTTTGACGTTAGTTTCGTGCTCTTCTTTAAGTTTTAGAAAATTCTCCTTTGCTTGAAGCATTCGCTCTTTTTTGATGCGTTCGGCTTCGTTTTCCGCTTCAGAAATTCGTTGTTTTACTTTGTTACCTACAATCCATTGTTGAACAGCAAAGGCTCCGCCTCCACCAACAACAAGTCCGATAATTATTCCTAATAAATCCATACCCTTTTTTTAAAATTATTAATTCAGGGTTGGTAACTTCTTAGATCATGTCCGTAGCCTCAGCTGTTAAATCGTCTAACTTTTGTTCTATCTCACTGTAATCTACAGGGGTGTTGCTCAAGGGTTTCATTAAATATTGTAATGAAGCCATTGCCAATAAGTCCTGCTGATCGTTCACTGCATAGTGTTTTTTGAGAGACTCAATGGAAGCATTCAAGGCGTTCGCTGCACTCAACACCTTATCTTTCTCAGATTCTAAGACTGAAATCGGATAAGTTCTTCCTGCAATTTCCAACTTTAAGGATACTTTAGCCATTGTTATGTTTTAACTGGGCAATACAAAAATCTATTTCTTTTACCAACGCATCGATTTCAGCCTCGTTTCGTGAATAACCACTAAACAAATTGGGCTCCATCGCCTGTTGTTTTTTGTTTGCTTGAGCTAACGCAGTTAATCGGGTGATTTCTTGTTGGAACGTCTTCTGCTCATTGGTAAGGTGTTCAATTTCCTTTCTAGCATCTTCTAATTCAACATTTAATTGTTGAACTGTTTTCCGTTCTTGCTCAATTTTTGCTTTTAATTGATGAAAAATGGTTCTTAACTGAGCAATCTGTGTATCAATTTTCGGCGTCATCCGTGCAAACTTTCCACAAAGTTAACACACATTGTTAGATATACCGATTATTGCGCATTTTTTTATCAAAAAACACGCATGAATTTTATGCTTTTGTCGAAGCGCTGTAAAATGCTTTGGTATAATTCGGTTTAATTTGTTCAATATCATCAAAATCCCCGATAGAAAAACGATGAAATGCGATTGTTATCTGTCCGATTGCTGAAGGTTGAATTTCGTCATCAAAAGCATGTTTTGACTTAGTCTGCAGCATCTCTTTTAATTTGACATTCGCATCACCAACCCATACCAAGGTGTCGGCCGGAGAATCAAAATCTTCCGTAATAATCACGGGTTGATCTATCAATAGCACCCTGTTTTGCTGTTGAATTCGAAGAAAAACCTCGTCTCTTCTTGCATCGAAAGCTGCAGCGATTGTAGCATGTGGGTGTTTTGCACGGGCTAAGGATACCAAACTCTCCAAAGAAGAAACGCCAATGAAAGGAATGCCTAAACCAAAGGACAATCCTTTTGCTGTGGCTAATCCAATACGCAAGCCTGTGTAGGACCCTGGGCCCAAGCTAATGGAAATCGCAAGCAAGGATTTAACATCAATCGAATTGCGCTTCAATAACTGATCGATCATTACCGTTAGTGCTTCGCCATGTATAAATTGGTCACTTGAAGTCTCAATGAAATCGAAAAGTTCCCCATTTTTTGAAAGGGCAACAGAACAAATTTTAGTGGACGTTTCTAAATGAAGAATCATGCTTTGATTTCTAACTTAAACCCAACACCATGAATGTTCAAAATTTGAATTCGCTCATCCTCCTTGAGGTATTTTCGAAGCTTTGTAATGAAAACATCCAAACTTCTTCCAACAAAATAATCATCCTGTCCCCAAACGGTATTCAAAATAACCTCTCTTGGCAGTACTTGATTTTTAAATTTATAGAGAATTTTTAAGATCTGGGCTTCTTTCTTCGTAAGGGATTGAGACGTTCCATTTAAGGTAAGCGTCAAATTTTCTGTATCAAAAATAAACGTAGATACGTTGAATACCTTTTCTTCGGGGATTTCAGTTCGAATATTAACTCGTTTCAAGAGTGATTTAATTCGAAGATTTAACTCTTCTACTGAAAATGGCTTCGTTAGATAATCATCTCCTCCGGCATTAAACCCCTCAATTTTATCTTCCGTCATTGACTTGGCAGTCAAAAATAATATAGGAACATCTGAATTGATTTGACGGATATCTCTTGCTAAGGTAAATCCATCTTTTTTGGGCATCATCACATCAAAAATACACAAGTGATAAGGCTGCTCATTAAACCGTTTTAACGCCTCGACGCCATCGGTAGTTAACGAAACATGATAGCCTTCAGCACGTAATTGATCTGCGATAACAAACCCAAGATTTATATCGTCTTCCGCAAGTAAAATTGAGATTTTCATGGTAGGCAACATTATGATTAACTTGATTATGAAAAGCCAAGAGCCTTGGTTACCCAGGGCCCTTGACTAATCAACCTAACCTACTACTGCTGCAAAGGTAATGTGAAATTTGAGATTGGTTACGAATCACAAGTTTTTTTTTCTTAAAAAAATGTTAATGTTCCATTTATAGCAGTTTTCATATCCATTTGCAACAGAAATCTGCTTAACTTCGAAAACAAATGGGACATATACTTATTGTTGATGATGAAGCAGATATTCGAGAGTTACTCAAATACAACCTCGAAAAGGAAGGTCACACAACCGATGTTGCCGAAAATGGAGCTGTCGCATTAGACCGTATCAGAGACAGAAAACCTGATTTAATGTTACTGGATGTAATGATGCCTGTTATGGATGGGATTCAAACATGCGAGGCAATTAAGGAAGACCAGACCAACAAAGATATTTTGATTTGTTTTTTAACCGCAAGGGCAGAAGATTACAGTCAAATTGCAGGCTTGGAAGCGGGTGGCGATGACTACATCGCTAAACCTATTAAAACAAAAGTATTAGTTAGTAGAATAAATGCGCTTTTGCGCAGAAAGAGTGTCATAGGTCAGCGTTCCCAAAAAGAGCCGCAACCCATAGAAGACTTAATTATTGATAAAGAAACTCATCTTGTCCATGTTCAAGGAGTCACCTTACAACTTCCACGAAAAGAATTTGATTTGTTGGTCTTGTTAGCCTCAAAACCAAATACTGTTTTTAAACGTGAGTATATTTTAACGAATGTGTGGGGTACCGACGTAATTGTTGGTGATCGTACCATCGATGTGCACATCAGAAAAATCAGAGAAAAAATCGGAGATTCTTACATACAAACCATTAAAGGTGTAGGCTATAAATATTGTCCAAAATTCTAAGTATGAAAACAACTTTTTTTATCGCATTAACGTGTATCTTAAGCGTTAGTTATGGTCAACGAAATCCTGCCTATGAACCTGTAAGAAAGAACTTAATGCTATGGGACTCGATTCGCGGCGGATGGATTTATGAAGCGGTTCATGCCATTCATTTAAAACAACCTGTACCAGACAGAACCTTCCCAGAAGATTTAACGCCCGTAGAACTTTTCTCACTTGCACCGCAGGAGGATCGAGAGTCATTGCAATCCACACTCTCTGGAATGAATCA
>JACCDP010003945.1_pt1 | contig 21662 bp, 37 predicted proteins | sample 7445841 | NCBI WGS metagenome assembly JACCDP01 (sample SAMN15323441, study PRJNA562643) | freshwater metagenome | isolation source: river surface water | place: USA:Blue River Watershed | collected 2017-08-17
TCCAACGCCATCCTCGACGCCGCCCAAATTGAGGTCGGCTGCTGGTCCGGCAGCCCCGGCAGCTCCGAGCACCCCGCCGAGCAGCTCGCCGGCCGCGTGCGTGAGGTGTTGCGCACCATGCCCGGCACCGTCCCCGGGGTGACCCGCTGGGATGAGGACACCTACGGCGCCCTGCCCGACGAAATCTCCCTGACCCCGCGGGTGCTCATCACCGGCACCCTCTGGCTGCGCCCCCAGCCGCCCACCTGACCACCGCCCACCCGTCACCAGCCCCACCCGGGGCCCACCCCCTAGAGGAGCACCATGTCCGACCCCTCCCGCGTGTACGGCGCTGGCGCGCTGTTCTCCTTCGCCCCCTACGGCACCACCCCACCCGCCACCACCGCGGCGGCCATCGACGCCGCCTACCGCGACTGTGGTGTCACCTCCGACGACGGCATCGAGGAAGCGTTCGAGGCCAAGGCCGACGTCATCGCCCGACGCCACGACGGCACCCCGTACATCTTCGGGTCCAAGGAGACCACCACCACGTTCAAGGTGACACTCCTGGACGCGCTCAACCCGAACGCGCACGAGCTGTACACGGGCACCCCCGCACAGGCAGCCGTCGGCGGCGGGTCCACCATCGCGGTCGGCAAGCCCGACATCACCCCCAAGGCGATGCTGATCCAGTTGGTCGACTCGAACGGGTCCGCGAAGTGGTACGACCTGCCCAAGGCTGTCGTCACCGACCGCGGGAAGGTGTCCAACAAGAACGACAAGGCGACCGCGTACGAACTGACGATCACCGCGGCCTACGACACCGCCGCCGGCTACTCGCACCGCATCATCCTCGACACCGACGTGTCGTACCCGCATGTGCCCGGCGCCCCCACCGGCATCGTGGTGACCCCGGCCTCCACCACCGCCTCGGTCGTGTTCGCCGCGCCCGCGTTCACCGGCGGCACCCTCACGAACTACAAGTACAGCCTCAACGGCGGCAGCACCTGGACGACCCGGTCCCCGGCCGCGATCACGTCGCCGCTGTCCATCACCGGCCTGACCACCGCGACCACCTACAACCTGAAGCTGCGGGCGGTCAACGCCACCGGCGACGGCGACGAGTCCGCCACCGTCGCATTCACCACCACCTGATCGACCCCCCGGCCGGCATCTGCGGAGGGTGCCGGCCGGGGCCTCCGCTACCCCTTCCGCAGGAGACAGACATGGCAACCGAAGCAGTCAAGGCCGACGCGCTCGGCGAATCCCGCAAGGTCACCTTCCGCACCGCAGCGTTCACCGTCGACAGCCCAGACGACTGGCTCATGGACTTCATGCACCACTCGGACCGTGATCAGATCACCCTGGCGTTGGAGGCCATGCTGGGCCCGGAGCAGTACGCCGAGTTCCGGGCGTTGCGCCCACGCCCGAAGATGTCGGAAGTTTCGGCGTTCCTCAACTCGGTGCTGTCCGCGTTCGGCGTCGACCCGGGAAACTCCTCGGCCTCTACCGCCTCCTGACCGACTTCACGGACGAGGTAGAGGTCGACCTGCAGCGGTACTACCGGCTCGACCTGCGGGACCTGTGGCGCGGCGGCCTGTCGCTGCGCCGCGTCGGGGTGCTGGTGGCGGGACTACCGCCGGAATCGGCGACGATGTCGGCTTTGGCACCGCTCATGGGCGACACGGAACCGGACCCGGACAGGCCGTCCCGGCAGTGGTCAACCGATCAGCACCTCATCGCGTCGATGGTGGACGCCCTGACCATGCTGCACCACACCTACCTCACCGCCCACTCGAAGACCGCCCCACCCCAGCGGCGGCCGATGTACCGCCCCGGCACTACGCGGGCAGCGCCGCTGACCCGCCCCGACCCCGCGCAGGTCGAAGCCCTACGGACACGGAACCGAGGAGGTGCCCCAGATGGCAACTGAGGTCGCGGTCGGCTACGTCTCCATCGTCCCCGAGGCCAAAGGGTTCGCGTCGAAACTGTCCGGCGACATCGGGCCCGACATGGACGCCGCCGGCACGCGCGCCGGCGAGCAGATCGGCGACGGCGTCACCCGCGGCGTCGACGGCAAGGTCGGCGGGCTGCGGGCGAAGATGGCACAGTTCGGCCCGGCGCTGGCCGCCGGCATGGCGGTCGGCATCGCCGCCATCGGGGTGGATGCGGTCAAGGCCGCCTCCGACCTCGGCGAGTCCGTCAACGCCGTGAAGGTGACGTTCGGTGAGGCAGCCGACGGCATCCTGGCCCTGTCCGACAACTCGGCCACCGCCGTGGGCCTGTCGTCGGCGGACTTCAACGGACTGGCCGTGCAGTTCTCGTCCTTCGCGACCAAGATCGCCGGCCCCGGCGGGGACGTGTCCAAAGTGATAGGCGACATCACGACCCGTTCGGCGGACTTCGCGTCGGTCATGAACATCGACGTCACCGAGGCGGCCGGAGCATTCCAGTCGGCGCTCGCGGGCGAAGCGGAGCCTTTGAAGAGGTTCGGATACGACCTATCCGACGCCGCAGTCAAGGCCTACGCCATGGCGAACGGCATCGGCACGAGCGGCAAGGAGATGACAGAGGCAGAGAAGGTGCAGGCCCGCTACGGCCTGCTCATGCAATTGAGTGCCAACACGGCCAACGACTTCGCCAACACCTCCGACAGTCTCGCGAACAAGACCCGCATCGCCAAAGCCCAGTTCATCGACGCGAAGGCGTCGCTGGGCGATGCGCTGATGCCGGTGATGGCGGCCGCAGTCACGGTCGCCGCAAACCTGTTGACCAAATTCAACGACCTGTCCCCGGGCATGCAGAAAGTCATCATGGTGGGGGTCGGACTCGCCGCCGGGATCGTCGCGATCGGCCTGGTCGCAGGGCCGGTGATCACAGCGGTCACCACCCTGTCAGGACTCATGTCGCTGACGGCGATCAAGACGGCCGCGTCCGCGGTGGCGCAGGTGGCGTGGAATGTCGCGTTCGGTCTGGCCCGCGGCGTGATCGTCGCCGCCACCGCCGTGCAGTGGCTGTGGAACGCCGCCATGTCTGCCAATCCGATCGGGTTGATCGTCATCGCGATCGCCGCGTTCGTCGCCGCGCTGGTGCTGCTGTGGAACAAGAACGAAGGCTTCCGCAACTTCGTCAAGGCCGCCTGGGAGGGCATCAAGAACGCGGTGGGGGCCGTCGTGGAATGGTTCAACACCACCCTTCGGCCGTTCTTCGGCCGGGTGCTGTCTGCCATCGGCAGCGTCATCGGATTCTACGTCCGGATCTGGGTCACGATCTTCACAACGGTCCGCGACGCTGTCCTCGCCGTCGTCGGCTGGTTCCGCACGACGCTGATGCCGCTGTTCGGGCGGGTGTTGGGCGCCATCGGCAACGTCATCGGCGGCTACGTCGGCTGGTGGGTTCGCATCTTCACCGGGGTGCGCGACGCGGTCGGCCGGGTCATCGGCTGGATCCAGGCGGCAGTCGGAAAGGTGAAGCAGGCCATCTCCGACATGTGGACGGCGTTCAAGTCGCTGCCAGGAATCTCCGCGGTGTTCAAACTGGTCGGGATGGCTGAGGGCGGGTTGGTCGGCGGCTCCGGGTCTGGTGATTCTCAGGTGCGGGCACTCACCCCGGGCGAGTTCGTGGTGCGCAAGCAGCGCGTCGCGGAGGTTGGTGTGTCCGCCATGGCCGCGTTCAACCAAGGCGGCACCCTCCCCGGCGCCGGATCGGGCATGTCCATCGGCACCATCGTGATCAACAACCCCGCGGCTGAACCTGCCTCGATGTCGCAGGCGACCGCGATCCGGCGCGCCGCCTACGTCTACGGCGGCGCGGCGTGACGAACTCGACGCCCGACTACTGGTCCGTGGACGGGGTCAGCCTGGAAACCTTGGCGTGGGGCATCGACAAGTGGGGCGGGCCGCTGCAGGCCCCCCCGGAATTGCGCGGCGGCGGCCGCACCGTGCCCTACCGTCCCGGTGAACTGTGGTCCCCACAGGTCCCCAAGGCGCGGGTCTTGCCGTTCGCCATGTGGGTCTCACAGGCGACAGAGGCGGGCACCTACGCAGCCACCGAAGCGTCGCGGGAGGCGCAGCTGCTCGCCAACTGGCAGATGCTGCGGGCCCTGCTGTGGGTCGCCCCGTCCCGGCAGTTGACGGTGGTGAAGAGATGGGACAGCGGAACCGCATCGGCGACCGCCCTCGGGTCGTTCGCCGGCGGACTGGAGCCGGTCAACATGGGGCTCACCGCGCTGCAGTTCACCGCCAACGTGCTCCTGTCCGACCCATGGTTCTACAGCGCCCCGCAGACCCTGCTCGACGATGCCGCAGTCGGGACGCACAACGTGGCCGGTGACATCCTCGGCGACGCCCCCTCACCCCGATACGTGTGGACCGTCACCGGCCCGCTCAACAACCCCAGCCTGACAGTGAAGGCCGGCGCCGTGACGCTGTCCACGGTGGCTTTGGCCGGGGCGGTCCCCGACGGTGACACGTGGACGGTCGACATGCCTTCCGGGCGGGTCACCACCGACACTGCGCTGACCGCCGCCCACGTGTCCGCCCACCAGGTCGACTGGGTCACCCTCGACCCGGCCGCCACCTCGATCGTCGTCGGCGGCACCGGCGCCGGGACGGTCACACTCACCCATGAACCGGCGTGGCTGTGAGCCACCTCGACGCCGTCATCTACGCACCCGACGGGGCCACGTTCCTGGCCCGCGTCGCCTCGCCGGTGAAACTGTCCGCCCTCGAGGAGTACGTCGGGTCTAGCGGCGGATTCCTGACCGTCCACGCCGACGACCCGCAGCTGGCAGCCGTCCCCGGGCTCCTGGCAGACCGCAACGTGGTCAAGGTGCGCGTCGACGGCACCCCGGTGGCCGCGTTCATCATCCGGGAACGTGACACCGTCGTCGTCGACGCCGGTGGCGACGCGGGGCGCACCATCACCGTGACCGGGCCGTCGCTGGACGCCTGGCTCACCGAGGCCCTGGTCTACGCCGAATCCCAAACCCCCTACTCGGGGGACGTCCGCTGGTTCAACTTCGGATCTAAGACCGGCGCCTGGTTCGTGCCCGACGAGTGGGGCCTGCCGTCCGTGGTGCGTCAGCTGACCGCGCCGGAATGGTACGACGCGGCGAACCCGTGGAAGATGGCGCCGGCGAACTGGCCCAAGGTGGAACCGCCGGACACGCCAGCGGCGTGGGTGTGGGCCTCCTCGGACGCGTGGCGCGGCGCCGACCCGGGCGACTGCTACTTCCGGTACGAGTTCACCACCCCCGAAGGGGGACGAGACTATCGGCTGTTCCTCACCGCGGACAACGCCGCCCAGGTCGTCCTCGACGGGCAGCCCCTGTCCTACGTCAACGACGCCGCCGCGTGGCAGAACGCCTGGTCGGTCAACTTCTCCCTCGCCGCCGGCACGCACGTCCTGGGCATCAAGGTGCGCAACCTGGGCGGCCCCGCCGGCCTCCTCGCGGACCTGTACGCGGTGGCCCGCGCCGGCACCGACACCGACCAACTGTTCCCCGTCACCCGCACCGGCGCCGACGGGTGGACGATCTGCGCCTACCCGTACCGGGAACCGGGCTGGACGTTCGGCGAAGTCCTCACCACCCTCCTGGCCGAGGCCTCAGCCCGCGGCGTCACCTCCATCGCCGCCCTGACCGGAGCGTCGTTCACCGCGTCCGTCGACACCGCCGGGCAGCCGTGGGCCAAACGCACCCTCAAGGCCCGCGTCGGGGACACCATCGCCGCCGTCTGCGCCGGTCAGCGCGACTTCGGGATCCGGGTGCATGTGGACCCGGACACGTTGGCGGTGCACGCCTGGAACGGGCGGGCCGCAGCGAAACCCGCCGCGATGCTCGACGCCCCCATCAACGTGGAAGCCCTCTCGGAGAAGGTGTCCTCGCAGCTGGTGACCGCGCTCCTCGTCGCAGCGGACGGGCAGTGGGGCGGTGCGGTGGCCGCGTCCCCGGCCGGTCGCATCGAGGCGCACCTGAACGCGTCCGGGCTGCCCCCCGCCGACGCCGCCGCACTGTCCCGCCTCGTGCTGGACAAGGCGCGCATCCCCGAAGAGTCCGTCACCCTCACCTACACCCCCACCGGCGACGATGTGCCGTGGCGCGACTACACCGTGGGCGACCCGGTGCGGGTGCGCTCCGCCGACGGCTACCGCACCCGCCTCGTGGTGTCCATCACCGTCACCCTCGGCGACGACGGCGCCCCCCGCTACCAGGTCGAACTCGATTCCCCGTACCGGGACCTGCTCGACCGCCTCGCACGCGCCACCGCAGCCCTCGGCGCCGACCACGGCAACGCCGCCGGCAAAGTGCAGCCACGCACCGACACGACCGGGCCCGGCGACGGCTCCTACGAACTGCCCGGCGGGGCACTCCCGGGCGACGAATGGCCCGGCACCGACGACCCTGCCGACCCCTACGACGGCTACCCGGCCGTCGGGGACCCGGACTGGCCCGGAGACATCCGCGACCCGGACAACCCGTGGACCGGCGGCGACGGCACCCGCCCCGCCCCCGACTGGCCCGCCTCGGGCCCCGCCGACACCGAGCACGGCCGGATCGGCGACGACGGCAAATGGCACGAGGGCACCTCCGGCGGCTGGTACGACTCCGAAGGCAACTGGCACACCGGGCATCCGGCGGGCTGGTACGACGCCGACAACACGTGGCATGAGGGTGCCCGGCCCGGCGAGGGCACCTTCGACGCGGACGGCAAATGGCATCAGACCGGCGCCGGCTGGACCGACGACGCCGCCGGCAGCCACGACGGCAGCCCCGAAGGCTGGTTCGACTCGGGCGGCACCTGGCGCGAGGGCGTCTCGGGCGGCTGGTACGACGCGGACGGCACCTGGCATCCGTTGGAGGCCGGCGACTATCCCAAGAGCGAGGACGACCCGTCCAACCCGGGCCTGCCCGGCGACCCGGGCGACACCGGCGCCGGCTGGGACTACACCCCCGCCGACGCGGCACCGGGCGGCGAATACCCGTCCCCCAACTTCGGCGGCGGCGGCGGGGACCCGGTCGGGTTCTCAGACCCGGACCTGGGCGGGGCAGGCTTCGGCCCCGCCGACCCGGTCCTGCAACCGCCCGAAGGGTTCGACCCTTGGGCTCCACCATCGGACCCGACAGGCAACACAGAAGGAGCGTGGGACGTGGGACAAGTATCCGCGACAGTCGCGACCGACGCCCTCGCACTGTGGGAGGGCTACGCCGACGCGGTGGCTGTGTGCCTGCTGACCGCCGAACCGGCCAAGACCGACGGGGTATGGGCGCCGCTGGAATCGGTCGAGGTCACCGGCGGCGGGTATGCCCGCGCCGAAGTGCCCTGGGCATCGTTCGACCCTGCGACAGGCACCAACCCCGTGAAGCGGGCGACAAGCCTGGCCGTCGACATCGGCCCCAACACCGACACCGAACCGTGGCCCACCTGCACCCACGTCGCCCTCATCGTCGGCACCGCCATCCGCTCCGTCATCCCACTGGCCACCCCCATCACGGTCGCCAAAGACCAAATCTTCCAGATCGCCGCCGGCGGGCTGCAGATCACCTCGGCGTCGGTGGCCTGATGCCTGTCTGGGACGAGGACGAAGGCGCCTACCGTGCAGTCCTGTCGGACTATCTGACCGATCAGATCCCAACCGTCGACACACCTCGGTGGGGATTCGCCTACACGTCGGGAATCCTGGCCGAGAAATACTCCACCAGCAGCGGAAGAACGAACATCATTGCCCCGAACCTGGGCGTGGACATGGATGCCATGACCGCGGTGTACGGGGTGGATGGTGCGCAGTGGTCAAGCATCGGGGCCATGGCGGTAGCTCAGCGCTCAACTGGCCAGACGCGCGACACCATGAAGACGTCCGCCGAAGAACGTGCGGCGCTCATCGGCTATTCGGTTGGCACGTGGACCGATGTCAACGCAAACACCGCCACATCCTCTGGGCCGCTGATCGAGGCGCACTTCATCGACACCGGCGCCTACGCCCGCGGCGCAACATCGGGTGCCTACTTCGCCGCGTTCCGCACCGCAGGCACAAGCGGATTCAGCTACGACCCGGTGGCAGGGTGGCAGTCATCGGTCGCTGACTTCCTGGCCGACCGGATCGGCACAGACGGATGGCGCTTCGCCGTACCGCAGCTGTCATCGCAGACAATCCTGCCACTGGCGAACCGCACCGACACTTCCTTCACCGTAACCAACAAGGGACTGCTGGCGACCGCAGCCAAAGTGCTCACCGTCACCGACACCCACTTCTACATTCCGCGCAAGACGACCGACGCAACGGCGTGCGCCTGGTCCAAGTTGAGGCGGTGGAAAGACCTCCGTGTATCGCCCAACCCGCTCGTCACGGCGCGCCCGGCGATCCGCACCGGGGAGGGCGTCACCGAGCAACGCCGCCGCGTGTTCCCACTCCTGCGCCAAGACGCCGGGCTAACCGTCAAGTGGCACTTCGCCACCGTCGACGGGTCCGACAGCCCGGCAGACCAGGCCGAGGCCCGCACCATGATCGGCGTCGACACGTCGGGTTCGTGGGCGCTGTGGGGCATCAACGGGCTACGCGACAAACCCGTATCTGGCTACTTCGAGTGGTACGGCCGCGACGCCTCACCTCTCTGGCCGACGTGGGGCAACAAGTCGCTACGACTCACGCTCGTGATCGTCCCGGCGGACCTGACCCCTGTCGGGTTGACGACGCTCGACGAGTTGCTTGAAGTCGACGGCGTCAGCATCGCAGCACAATGGGAACTCTACCCGGAATCCCCGCTCGGCCCGCTGTTCCCGATGGCGGTGCCGTGCGAGGCGCTCACCGCCGACATGAGCCTGCAATCCGGCGCCAGGCTGCAAGCGTACGGCGCCATGCCCGTCGGCGGCTACGACGGCGGCGAGATCACCCCATGACTGGGTTCCTGTACCGCCTGCGGGGCGGCACCGCGGCAAACCTGGCCGCGGTCAATCCGATACCGGCCAAACGTGAGCCTCTGGTCGAGTGGGACACCGGCAACATCAAGATCGGCGACGGCGCCACACCCTGGAACGACTTGCCCTACGCGGGGCAACACACGGAACTACCACCCCAGTCCGGCCACGCCGGCAAAGTGCTCGGCACCGACGGCACCAGCGTCGCATGGGTGGTCACCTCCGCCGTCCCCAACGGTGGCGACGCCGGCGACGTCTTGACCAAAACGTCCTCGGCCGACGGTGACACCGGCTGGGCTGCCCCCACCGCCGGCGGCGCAGCATCCGGCCCACACCCGTTCCTGACGATGGGAGCATGACATGTCGTTCAAGGTGCTCGGCCAGGCCGCCCCAGCCGCCACGACCAACACCGACCTCTACACGGTCCCGTCCGGCAAAGCGACGGTCACCTCGACCCTGTGGCTGTGCAACAGGGGAACGTCATCTGGTACGGCGCGGGTAGCCGTCCGCCCCGCAGGCGCGGCCATTGCCAACCAGCACTACTTAGTGCTCGATTACGTGGTGCCGGCGAAAGCGACGGACGTGTGGACGACTGGCCTGACGCTCAGCGCGACTGATGTGGTCACCGTGTACGCGAGTTCGGGCGACTTCTCCTTTTCCCTGTTCGGAGATGAGGCGTGAGCGTTCGCCGCATCCAACAGTGGGCGTTGCCCGCCTCGCGCCTGGCGGGAAATACCTTGTTGAGAACACAACTGGAAGACGCCCCGCTGGCGGCCTGGCCACTGGATGAGGCCAGCGGGAGTGTGGCCTATGACGCGACGGGAAACACCCGCAACGGGACTTACACGGCTGTGACGTTGGCGCAGCCGCAGATTGCACCTGGAGGTGCCGAGACTGCTGCGCTGTGGAACGGGACCACATCCCGCTGCACCATCCCCTCCGCTACGTGGATGAACTCGTCCTCCTACACCTTCGAGATCCTGGTCAACGCCACATCCTTCGCCGGCAACAAGTCGTTCGGTCACCGCGACATCGGGGGTTCAGCCCCGCGCCTGTGGCAATTCTTCTGCACAGATGGGATTCAGGTCGGCACCAGCTGGTCGTCCACCGGCGCGGCGCACACGCCCGGCGGGAGTCCGGCCTGCACTGCCACCCAGCCGTATCTCGTGGCGTTGCGTTGGCAGGCTGGGGTCTCCGTGACGACGTGGCGCAACGGCGTGCAATGGGGGTCGATTGCGACGACCGGCAACGCGCAGGTCGGCGTGCGCGACTTGATCCTTGGCGGGTTAGGCACTTACAACACCTTCACGTTTGCTGGCCGAATGTCCAATGCGGCCTACTACGGCACCGCCCTGTCCGACGCCCGCCTCCTGGCCCACGCCCAAGCCGCAGGCCTCGCATGAGCACCCCCACCACTCACCGCCACCGCATCGCCGGCTGGTGGCACGCCTACACCCGCCGCCCCTGGGAGTTCCTGCAGGCCGCCATCATGTCGTTCGCCGGCCTGGTCGACCTCTTCGGCGCCCGCCCCTTCCCCCCCGAGGTCGGGCTGTCCGCACCCCTGTTCGTGTGGCGCATCTACGGGCTGTACCTCGCCGTCGGGTCGCTGCTGGTCGCCGCGGCCATCCTGTGCCGCCTCGCGCCGTGGGCCCGCCGCGCCGAACGCACCGGCATGATCCTGGTCGCCGCAGCCGTCACCGTCTCCGGCAGCCTCTACACCCACTGGCTCCTCGTGCAGGCCGAACACGGCGCCGCCGGCGACGCCGTCGCGATCGTCATCACCCGCTACCTCGCGATCCTCATGTTCCTCACTGCCTTCGGAGCCATCGCCCGCTGGCGTTTCCTCGGCCAGGTCCCCCCGCCCCTGCCAGGCGATGACTGACCCGCCCGCCCTCGCCATCTGGGTCGCCGCGATCCTGTCCGCGTCCGGCACCGGCGCCGTCATCAACTGGATCCGAGACCGCCGCAAAGACGCCACCGCGCTGGAGCAGACCTCTGTGGACGTGATGCGCACCGTGATGACCGAGCTGCGCGCCGAGCTCACCGACGTCCGCCGCCGCCTCGCCGAAGCCGAAGCCGAGATCGAGCAGTTGCGCGGCCAACTCGCCGCGCAACTGCTCGAAAGGCCCCGCAGATGACACGCCCTGAGATGACCACCGGCCAGTTCTGGGCCTCGGCGATTGAGCGGGCGGTCAAGACTAACGCCGGGCTGTCCCTGTCGCTGGCCGTGCTGGCCGGCGGGCTGTGGCTCGGAACCCGCACCTACTCGCATCCGGGAGGATGAATGGCACCGAAACGCTCTGACCAGTCCATCGCGATTTACGGCGTGCTCGCCATCGCCGTGATCGGGCTCGTGGGCTACATCGTCCTGTTGGCCCTTGGCCGCGAGGTGCCCGATGCGCTGCTGGCCGTGGTGGTGGCGTCCGCCATTTCGGGCGTGCTCGGGTGGGCGCGCGGCGGCACCTACTACGACCCGACGCCGGAGGTTGTACCCGCGCCGGTGGTCGCAGATCGGCCCGCAACTGTGACCACGACGGCCGATCCGGCAACGGTTCCGACCCCGGCGGTGTACCCGCTGGCTGCGTTCGCTGCGGACCCTGCAGTGCCGGACATGTGGACCGGGTACGGCGGACCGGGTGCTGCGGACGAGGCCGAACTGGCCGCCCGCCGCAACGGGGGCACACCGTGACCACCGCAGACCTCGCGGTCGCGGAGGCGTTCCGGCTGCAATGGGCGATCTACCGCCAGCCAGCCGGCTGGCAGACTCCCGTCACCGTGCAGGAGTGGGCACCCAACACCCCCCGCTACTCGTGGGCCAACATGGGCCCCGTCGACCACTGCGGCCTGTCCATGAACGCGATCCTGCACAACATCGGGCTCGTCATGGAGGTCGACTTCCCCAACTGCGCCTGGACCCCGACCGCCTACTACTGGTGCCAGAACTCCGGGCGCGGAGTCCCATTTGAAGCCATCGAGCCCGGGGACCTGCTGCTGTTCCGCAACCCGGGCTCCGAGTACGCGGCCACCCACATCGGCATGGCCACCAGCCGCTGGGACGGCGGCGTATCCACCATCGAATACAACACCGACACCACCGGCTACGGGCGCGAGTACTGGCGCACCCCCGGCTACCTCGTCGCCGCCGGACGCCCCGCCTACCGTCCAGCACCTGTCACCCCCGAACCGGTCCAGCCGCCCACCATCAAGGACCTGTTCACCCGCCGGCCCATCCTCGCCACCGCCCCCACCCTGTAGGAGACCCGCCATGACCGCCATCACCCCACAGTCCGACGTCCTCGACCGGCTCGAAGCCCTCGGCAACGCGATCCTCATCGAGCTGCGCACCACCAACCAGCACCTGGCCGACATCCGCGCCACCTCCATCGCCGGCGGCGGTGTCGTCACCGCACGCGGCGCCCGCGGCGAGGAGCTGCGCTACCGCCGCGCCGGCACCCGCGCCATCCCCATCCCGGCCGGCACCACCGTGGACCTGCCCACGCTGCAGCTGCCGCTGCAGACCGTCATCGACGAGGCCAACATCAGCCTGTCCGAGCAGCGTGTGTCGTTCAACTGGCTCACCGGCGAGCGCAAGGATCTGCTCAAGGCCTGGGCCCGCGGGGACTTCGACGAGAACGGGGTCCTCGACGACGGCGACGACCTGGAGGACCTGCGCAAGGCCGCCGGCGCATAGTCGGACCCGCCACCTACACTTCACCTCGCGGGCCTCTCCCGTGTGGTGTTGGGTTCACCAACGAACCGCCCCCACCCGCAGCCATCACGGCGCGGGATGGGGGCGGTTTCGTCATGTCCGGGGCGGGCCGTGGACTCGCCGCCTGGAAGGATCGGGAGGCCTCAGTCGTTCCCCTGCCGTACCCTGAGGGATGAGAGAGGGGAACGAAATGGCAACAACCGTGCACGACGTAGCGGCGGCAGTGCTCGCCAAGACCGGTCCAATCAGCACCATGAAGATGCAGAAGCTCGTCTACTACTCGCAGGCGTGGAACGTGGCCATCACAGGTCAGAGGCTCTTCCCCGAGGACTTCCAGGCGTGGGCCAACGGACCCGTCTGTCGGCCACTGTTCAACCGGCACCGGGGCTACTTCTCCGTCAGCCACTGGGACGGCGACCCGTCCAAGATGAACGAGTTCGACGACGCGATCATCACACTCGTCGTCAACAAATACGGCCCGCTCAGCGCCGGGCAGCTCAGCGCCCTCACCCACAGCGAAGACCCATGGAAACTTGCCCGGGTGGGGCTACCGGACGGCGCCTACTCCGAAGACGTCATCACAACAGACTCCATGCGGGACTACTACCGGCAGATCGGCGGCACCGAGGAACTCGTCGGCGACCTGCTGGACGCATGAACCGCAGGAACCACCAGAAGGACAAACGCGAACAGCGCCGCTCAGAGGCAGCCGCACGGCTTGTGTCGTACGAGGGGCAATGGAGCATCTCCCTGCGCCATGTCGATCGCGAAGCGGACGGCTACGCCTGGCCTGAGGACGGCAGCGCCGAGGAGGCTGCACTCCTCGGGCGGCTCGCCCCGCTCACCTGCCATGACATCGAGCACGTACCAGACTTTGACGGCTACAAACACCGATCCCAACATGTCGACGGGATCGAGGACTCTGCACAGCAACGGCTCATCGCACTCGAGTTGCAGAGCAATCAGCTCATCGACACCGACCTGTACCGCTTCGCTTTCGGCTACCGGGAACGGCTGTGGGGATTCTTCCAGCGAAACGTCTTCCACCCTCTGTGGTGGGATCCCGAGCATCGCGTCTGCAGCTACGACGAGGACCTCGCAGAACCCATCGCCGCAGATCCGGCAGCAGCCCAGCGCGCCGCCGACATCGTCACCGGCAGGAACCGGCCGCCCCGATAGGCATCGACCACACATCGCCACCTTCAACGCTCAACGCTGCCGATCCTGTCCTGGAACCACTCCGCCGGAGTGTCAACCGCTCTCCTCGCCAGCACCGTCACTTCAGCAACCCCCGGCATGGCGACGATCTCCACGCCCGCCACAGCCCGTAACCCCTGGCCTTCGACGGTGCGCACCAGGGGCACGAGATGCTTCGACACAGCCGGGGTGAAAGTCCCCAGCTCCGAGCCTCCGACCTCAACGCTGACGTGTGGCTTGGCCGCACCATCCTCCGCCAGCAGCCCGTGAACAAGCACGCGCCCTATCGGCGATCCAGTCCACGCCGCAACGATCTCGGCCGCCGACTCGGCGTCGGGGTGCGCGATCTTCAACTTGCGTCCCTGAGGCAACACCTCGTGCGGAGCAGCTGGAGGCGCGTCCCGTGGGACCATGTCGATGGGGTCGCCCAGCCTTAGCCGGACCCACGGCCAAGGGCCGGCGGGATGGTCCTCGTTCCACGACACCTGCGCCGGGACAACGGGAAGCATCCCCGCCGACAGCACCAGGTTGAGCACTTCGCTGTGGCTGCGTTCCGTCGCGGGCTGCAAGTACCCGACCTCTCCACCCTGGACCACCACCCGCCACCGTCCCGCGTGCGGCACCAACACTGCTGGCAGCTCGAACCCTGAGGACTGTCCCTCGATGAGCTCGTACAGGTGCATCATGTGCTCCGCCTCACCGTCGATGTCTGTACCAGCCCACGACGGGCACCCCCACAGCTCGAACCGGCGGCCGATGGGCTCAACCACGGGAGGCCGTGGTACCGCCGCCGCCACAGCACGTGCGAACACGTCAGGGTCCGGCAACTGTACGGCGCCCTCCCACTCACTCACCAGCTGGCAGCCGGTCCACGCAGCCAACCCGTGGCGTTCAAGAACATCCAGCAGCGGACCGTACCGCTTCGCCACGTGAGACCTGAGGTAGCCGACGGGTCGGCTGTCAACGATCACAGCGCAGGCCCACTCGTCGTACTCGTTTCCCCGTTCGCGCATCACGTAGGCACCCGCCCTGCGCGACTTCGGCAACCGCAACACCGCCGCCACGTCGTCGGCGCGGTACTCCATCCCCACAACCTCGACAGGTTTTGCCCCAGCATGGGGCACACTCCACGCCCTCAGTCCCATCACAGCAGACTGCCCGACGAAGAGCCCACGTTGCAGCGCAAACGCCGCCGGGGCATATCCACGCTTGATTCCGCAGCCCACATCGTGGACGCCCCGCTGGGCCCCGGTCTAGCGGTGCATTGTCGTGGCGTCACCGGCAAGTGAGTACTCGACGCTGTCGAGCAGGTTCGCCATCGTCTTGGAGCGCAGCCGGATGCGGGCCATGATGTCCTCGGCGCTGCGCCCAAGGCGCTCCGCGGCCACCAGGTCCCCGGCGGCCAGCGCCCTGTTCGACAGTCGCAGCGTGCCGTCGAACGCGTCGCTGTCTCGGCGCTGATCAGCCAGCAGCTGCGGCAACCGGTCGGCAATGCGTGTGCTGGTGCTCATCGCTTCCTCCTCACGCCACGAGGCGGGCGACGGCCGCTCGCCGGCGCTCATCGGTGACTTCTGTGTACCGGGCTGTGGTCTGCAGGCTGGCGTGGCGCATGAGCTCCTGCACGGTGCGGATGTCGGTCCCGGTGCGCAGCAGCTGGGTGCCGTAGAAGTGCCGGAGCCAGTGCGCCGAGCCTTTGACTCCTGCCCTGCGCATCGCCCGCGAGATTGATGCGGACACCGAGGCCCGGTCGATGTGATGAGTGGAGTGTGCAGGGGAGGGGAACCACCACCCGTGCCGTGGCATGTCCCTGGCCAAGTCCTGCAGAACCGGGTGCAGCGGCAGGTAGTCGACGCGGTCACCTTTGCCCTGGACCCGGATCTCGTCGCCGTGGATGTCCTCGCCTCTGATCTTTGCGATCTCGTGGACCCGCAGACCTGCATACGCAGCGAGGAGGATCATGGCTCGGGTGGACGGCCACATGTCGACGGTGAGCAGCCGTGCCAGATCCTCGGGCGACACCGGGTGCGGCACACCCCGCGGCGTCTTCGGCTTCTTCATCGTCGCGGTCGGGTCATCAGTGCGCCTGCCGGTGACCAGCAGCCACTGGTGCCAGGCCCGCAGAGCGGACCAGTACGACTGGCGCGTGTTGGGTGAGAACTCCTCCGCCCCGAGGTAGGAGACCAGCGCCTCGCGGGTGAACGCGTCAGCGGCCTGACCCGTGGCGCTGGTGACTCGCCTGATGATGCGTGTGCGCTCGTCGATTGTGCGCGTTGACAGCCCCTGGGCGCGCATGTCTGCCGCCCACGCTCCCCCGTGGATCATGGTCATGGAGGCTAGCCGGATGGTCGCGCTCATGAGGCGACTTTCCGCAGATTCGTGCGGGGGAGGTGTCGGACTACTGATCCGTAGTCAGATGCTCTATCCGTTGAGCTACGGGCGCCTGATGCGGCTACAACCTTACCGGAATCCGGCTCGCTGTTCTCTGGTGGGAGCAGATCGCTGACCGAACAGCCCAGCACGGACGCGGCCTGGTACAGCTCGTCCAACGTCCAGGGCCGGTCACCGCGAAGCTTCTTCGACAGCGCTGACTGAGTGAGCCCCAGCCGCGGCGCAATCTTCGTCTGCGTGATCCGGGCATCCCACATGCGCTGATGCACCTCGCGCCCCACCAGCCGATCACGTGTCGTCATGACTCTCACGCTACGCCCACAGACACGCCAAATCAAGACGTAGCGCGCAACAGTTGACAAGCCATGACGCAGCGGACTAGCGTCAGCGGCATGGACAGTCCGCACCGTACTAACCAAGACGCCCCGGACGATCTTCTCACCAGTCATGAGGCGGCCGCCTTCATCGGCGTCAGCGTCCGATCGCTGACCCGCTGGGAAGAGGACGGCCACATCACAGCACTGCGCACCCCCGGCGGCCACCGCCGCTACCGCCGCCGCGACGTCGAGGCGCTGCTGGGCAAAGCCTCATGAGCGCCCGGACGAAGGCAGCGGTTGTGGCCGCAGCTGGCGTCGCAGCGATCGCGCTGGCCGGGTGTCAGCAGACGGTCGCCCCCAACTTCGGGCCGTGGCCGGTCGGGCACGGGCCGACGCAGCTCAAGCCTGGTCTGTGGGCGACGAAGGACGCGACGCCGCTCTGTAAGTGGACCTTGCGTAACGCCGGCTACAGCATCACCAGCTCGGTCACGGTCGTGCAGATCCCCGACGCGCCCGGCGTCACGTTCGCCTCGTCCGGCTGCGGCACCTGGCGGTACGTCTCACCCGGCCAATGGACTCCCGGAGACGGGGGCCAGCAGTGAACACCGCCGCATACGACGTCGACGACGTGATCACGGTCAACGGCAAGACGTACCGCGGGCTGCACGCGATCTGCTACGCCACCAGCGACGAGCGCCGCGCCGAGCACCGGGAGCAGCTGGCCAAGGTCCGCGCCGAGGCCGGTGCGGATGCCGAGATCGGCCGGGCGGTGCGCCGGCTGCTGCTGCCGGGGGTGAAGCGGCGCACGTGGCGCCGCGAGGAGCTGCAGGCCATCGTCGACGCCGCAGACACCCGCCACGCCCCGCCCTAACCCCCAGGCTCCGCGCTCCCCGTACTCCCCCAGCGGGTCGAGCGCGGACGCCGGGCCCCGGACTGGCTGCCATCGCACAGCGCCGCCGGGGCCCGGCACAGAACCACAACCCACACCACGCACCACGAGAGGAACCCACACCATGACAACCCAGGAAGCCCTCAAGGAAGCCGAGCAGTGGGCTGCACGCGCCGCTCACCAGGTGCCCGAGACGACGTCGGAACTGTACGGCGCGGCCTGCGCCCAGGTGTCGCTCGCGTACTCGCAGCTGGCGCTCGCCTACCTGGCGGAGGCGCAGGCATGAGCGCCGTGACACCAGCGACGGACGTCGCCCCCGCCCACATGGTGGAGGTGTTCGAGGGGAAGGTGCTGCGCTCGGACTACCCGCTCAGGTCCGCCGGTTCGGTCGTGACGATCAGCCGTTGCTCGTGTGGCTGGTCCGTCGTGCGCCAGCTGCACAGCGCGGTCGAGCACCAGGTCGCCAAGCACCGCAAGCAGGTGGCGGCATGACTGGTCTGGTGTCGGATGAGCTGCGCCCATTTTTGGCGCCCCAATACCCCCGCGGCCACTTCTGGAAGATCCGCACGTCTGGTCTTGCGGCAGACGCGCTGGGCCCAAAGTCTGGGGCGTTGGGTATCGATACGTACTACGCCTTTTGCGACTGCGGCTGGAAAGTGCGCCATCAACACCAACTGTTTGTAGAGCAGCGCCTGGCCATGCACTTCGCCGACGTCGAGCGGGGGGCGTGATGGGAATCCTGAAGATCGCCGTCACGTCCGGCTTGCTGCTGTCGCTGGCGTTGACGGTGCGCATCGTGGTGGGCCTGGTGGCCGAGGTGGTGCGTGAGGGCCGCCGTCCGGCGCCGACCGTCCTCGACATCGCCACACCCGACCCCGGCCAGGTGGCCCGTGCTGAGGCTCGGAGGGCCGCATGACCGCCCCGCGAGAGGTTTCGGAGCACCAGATCGTCGCCGAATGGTCCGAGGCACGGCAGATGCTCAACGACCACGGACTGTCGGACGTTCCGCTGCCAGGGGCGATCGACATCCTGCTGGGCTACCGATCCGCAGCCGAGTACAACACTCGACTCCGCCAACTGCGGGGCGTGGTGGATCTGGCCGAGGCCCGCTCGAAGCGCAACCACCCATCGACGCGGCGCCGCGCGGACCTTGCCGTCCCTCCGGAGGTGACGCCATGACCGCCCCGACCCCGGCGTCGCTGTCGCACCCGATCCCGTCCGCCCTGGCGATGGCCCGCGTCCACGCCGACCACGCCGCCGCAGCGTTCACCTCCGGCGACGAGGCCACCGGTGAGCATCACCGCCGCCTGTCGGTCATGTTCTCCGACCTCGTGCAGGCACAGGAGGCCCACCGCAACCGGCGCGAGACCCGCAACCTGGCCGACCAGGTCCGCCGGCTCACCCGAGCCCTCACCGAGGAGGTCGACGCATGACCGCCACCTGCGCGGTGCGCCTGGCGTGGGACGACGCCACCGACACGGTCCGGCTGACGTGCCGGGCCTGCCCCGACTGGCGGGCCGCAGTCCGGCGCCCCGACACCGGCCGGGCCGCCCGCCGCGCCACCTTCACCGAGGCCCTGGCCGTGAAGGACGCACACGAGGACGCCGCCCTGCCCGCCACCGTCACATTCCTGACCCGCACAGCGGACGAGACACCCACCCAGGTCGACACCCCCGCAGTTCCGCAGCGCGTCGACGTGCTGTGGGCCCGCCTGCACGACTGGCCGGTGATCCTGCGATGACCCACTACGTCCCCGAGCATCTGGTGCGCCCCGAATGGGTCGCCGGCGGCCTCGAAGTCGCCCTCACGTGCACCCGGACGGGCTGCGGGTGGCGCGGCAGGGTCGGCTACCCGTCTGCGTCGCCCCTGGACCTCACCCCGGAGACGCAGCGCGACATCTACCGGTCCGTGCTGCAGGCCGCCTCGGTCCACGGATGGCCCGACCTCGACCACCTCCCGGCCGACGGCATCCTCGCCCGCCGCGGCGACTGCGACTGCCCACCCGACCCCACCGCCAGCCCCTCCTTCTGGGCTCGTATCCGGGGGGCGATCGGATGAGCGGCCGCCAGGAGCCGACGTGGACGGTCGGCGAGCGGGTCCACGCAGTCGGCACCGTCGCCCGACTCGACGACAAGGGCCACCCGATCGTCATGTGGGATTCCGGCGACGACGACGAACCCGTCCTGCGCCACGGCGAGTTGCCCTCATGACCGGCGTCGACGTGTGGACCGTCACCATCCCGGGCACCCCGCGCACCCAGGGCTCGACCGCACCCGGAATCTCCGCCTCCACCGGGAAGCCACACGGGTTCAAGACCCGACAGGAACGCCAGCATCGTGCGCTGGCCGTGCAGCTCATGGCCGCCGCATGGAAGGGCCAACCGATACCGAAGCCGACTCCGGTCGAGGTCACCGTCGTGTGCTCCTTCCCACGGCCGGCCTGCCACTACGGCACCGGCCGCAACGCCCACACCCTCAAACGGTCCGCACCGTCGACGCCGCACGCGAAAGCCCCCGACGCAGACAAGATCGCCCGCCTCCTCCTCGACGCCCTCACCCTCGCCGGCGTCTACCAGGACGACGGCCAAGTCGCCCAGCTCAACGTCGAGAAGCGCTGGGCGCCCAACACCACCAGACCCTGGACCAGGGTCACGGTCCGCACCGTCGACGCACTCGCACCACACCACGAGAGGACCCACGCATGAGGAAAGCCGGCCACACCATGAACGTCCGCCGTATCCCGCAGCACCCGGCCCTGCCCGCCACGGCGTACGTGGCGCTGTGCCAGTGCGGCTGGACCTACGAAGCGCCGCTGCGCGTCATCGTCGACGAGCACCGCGCCCGCCACGTTGCGATCGCGCTTCCACCCAAGTACAAGGGGTTCCGCTGCCCCTGCGGCACCTGCTTCAACAGCCGCCGCGACCGCGACGCCCACATGCTCGAGTGCATGCAGGCCCCCAAGGGGTGGGCGGCATGAGCCTCGACCCGTTCCGCGAGGTCCGCGACGCCGTCCGACCATCCGCCGCGGCCGGCCACCTCACCGACATGCGCGCGACCCAGATCGCGAACAGGTACCGCGTCGACGTCGCAGACGTCCGCTCCATGTACGACGAGGAGCACGCACGCCTGCATCCCCAGACCCCGCCGGCGGTGGCGGAGCGATCACCGGACGAGCCGACACCGCCGGCGGCCATCCCAGACCCGTTCCCCGACCAGCCCGCCACAACGGGCGGGGACGGCCAGGTGGTGCCCGCCGTCGAGCCGTCTGATGCTCCGGCTCCGGCGGGCACCATCGACACGAAGTGGCCGGGTGAGGCGCTGCCGCCGGTCAACGAGCACGGCTGCATGGCCGGGCCACTCGAGGACGGCATGGCCCACATGTGCGACCTGCCCGCCGGCCACGACGCTGAGCATTACTGCGGCACTCTCAGCCACCGAGACCTCAACGGCGAACCGTGCGGACGTATGTGGGACGACCCTGCAGACGAAGCCGAAGACACGATCACCGCCTGGCCCGAAACTACCTTCGCCGCCACCGTGAGCACATCCGCAGACGGCACTATGACGGTAGTCGCCGCCAGCGACGAACCGCGCCAGTCGAACGACCGCACCCTGGGCTGGTTCCTGGACCGGGCCGCCGGACTCCTGGACCACCCGGACGCGGCAGTCCGGCGGTCGGCCGAGGCTGCCACCCGGGCCGCGGCAGCCCTGACCGATGCCGTGCACGCCTGGGAAGCGAAAGACCAGCTGCTCGCCGAACAGGCCAGAATCGCCGCGGACCGGGCAATCCTCGACGCCAGATGGGCCGAGATCGAGCAGGCATTGGCAGCCATCGACGGCGACGACACCGGGCCGGAGCAGCCACCGGCCAGCACGCCCGTACCGCCGGCGCCGGTCGGTGGAGGCCGCGCCAACTGCCCCGACTGCGGCAAGGAGTTCTACGTCAACGGGATGCCGCGCCACCGCGCGGCCTGCCGGAAGCAGCGGGGTGCCGCATGATCCCGGCGACGGATGCAGGTGAGCAGTACGACCTTGGTCGGGCTGACGGCATGGTCGAGGGTCGTGCGCAGGCCCGCGGCGAAATCGTCTCCGGCATCCTGCAACGCGCTGCCGCAGCCGAACGCGCAGCCGGCACCGCCCCCACCGTGAACCTTCGGGCCGCCTCTGCGGAGGTCGCGAAATGGCTGCGGGGCCTGGCCGCCGAAGTCCGCCGGGGCGAACTGTGACCGGGCACGGTTTGCACCGGGACGGGTCCGAGGGCTGGATCGA
>JACCDP010498382.1_pt1 | contig 21660 bp, 30 predicted proteins | sample 7445841 | NCBI WGS metagenome assembly JACCDP01 (sample SAMN15323441, study PRJNA562643) | freshwater metagenome | isolation source: river surface water | place: USA:Blue River Watershed | collected 2017-08-17
AAAAAAATTGCCAGATTGGGACCTCTAACAAAATATGTGTAATAGATATAAATGAGTTGGATCGATGCAGGTCAGTTTCAAATAGCTGACCGAAACGGTCGTCACTACGTGTTCCGGCGAAACAATAGCGGGAACACGGAGATCAATATCCCTGCGTCCATCGTCACAAAGGCGCAGGCGAAGCGTTGGCTCAAAAATAACCCTGATAAGGTGCGTCAACCCACGCGATTCAGACCTAAAAAGGTGTTCTCAGCAATTCCAATGCCGTTGTCTATATTTACCAGACCTGTGTCTCCGCCATTCAAGATAAATTCTGTTAACGAAAATACAGGACTAGGATCACCCAAGTATTTCAACTTGAATCTGCCATGTGATAAGTTCAAGGCGAGTTTAACTGATATAAAACCCATTGGTTCTGGGCGTCAAGGGAAGGTTTACAAAGCAACTCAGGGGTATCGCGGTGATTTTGTACTTAAAATCGCACCTTATGATTTATCTGCCAAGAGTCGCGGTGAGCCACAGCCTTTCCAGGTTGAATTTGACAATCAAAAGGCTGTTATGGACCTTGTTCCTAGAGGCGTTGTGTATGCTTATAAAACATTTCGCTGCGTCAACTTCGTCCCCCCTTCTGATTTGAACATGAAGAACGTTCAGAATACATCCAAATATGACAAATCCAAACAAGGAATTATCGTTCAGGAATATTGTGATGGAGGCTCGTTGGCTGACTGGATAAAGAAAAATCCTCTTTCAGACGCCGTGTTCAAGAAGATGGTATCTCAGATTATTGGTACTCTTATTGAGATTCGTAAAAAGTTCCCACACTTTAACCATAATGATCTGCATATGGAGAACATATTCGTTTCCAAGGCGCGTGGTTTCCTGATCGGAGACTTTGGCTGGTCTCGGACGAAAGAGCAAGGTACAAATCCTGCTGTAAACACAGCAAATGGAACACAAACGGCGTCATTTTGGGGAGTGGGTCCAAAGACGGATCCACGCTACGACATTCACTTTTTTCTCAATGAACTCCGCGAGTGGATTTTGCGGCATGAGCCTTCCAAGTACCCACAGACCATCACTTTCCTTGATCGCGCCATACCCCCTGGATACAGAGGAATGAACGACACTCATGTGAGTGAATGGCGCCTCAAGTACGGGGATCCTTGTCCAGGACTCATGTCTCTCACGGCTTTTGCAAAGGATCCGTACGTCAAGGGTGGCATCAACGTTGCAAACATTGTGAAAGCCAAGGCGCGTCTTCGCAAGGTGAAGCCACCTTCACCCAAGAAGCTCGAGACAATCGCACTACGCCCCAAGCGCCGCGTGACGTCACCAATGCTTCGTGCTGCGATGGAGCGGCTGAAGAAGGCGGTGGCCAAAAAGAACTTTACAAACGCCGAGTTGATCGCCATGTCTGCTGCCAACTTCCTTAAGCTCAGCCCTAAAATACAAGAACGCGCCAAGAAGCTGCGGGTCGGCGCCAAAAACAAAGGCAAGGCGAAGGTATCATCTGCGTCAAACAAAAATGCAACGAAGAAGGTGGCCACCAAGGTTGAGTTTGTCGTGCCAATCAAAGGCAAGAAGATCCCCCCGGCTCTCCTCAAGACGGCCAAGTTCAACAAGTTTGTGGCCAAAATTTATGAAGAAAAGGGAGGTCTCGCAGGTGGAACCGACTATTATAATGCGTGGAACAAGGCTCGGACAGCAGCCATGAAAATACTCGAGAACCGTCTGGCCGCCAACAAGCCTCCATTCTCACCAAGCCCTCCAAAACCCAAGGCCAAGACTCCAAGCCCTCAAAAGCCCAAGGCCAAGATGAATTTTAATTATAAATTAAGTCCATCGTCTGGCAGGGCCAAGATCCGGGCACCAAACTCTGGTCGGTACGTGTACGCCAACGGATCAACAATTTCACTTGAATATTTGAAGGGTATAGCTACCATGATTGGTGTGAATATCAAAGGACTTCGTTCAAAGGCAAATATCGCCAAGAAACTTTTCGGGCGGTAATATAAATGATGAGCAATCGCGAACTTGGCGTCAATATCTTTTGGGGTATTATTGTTGTTGCTGTTATCATTATTCTTCTGAAAGGCAAGTCAATGTATTCCCAGCAGCCACCTGACAAGGGGAATGTTATAGTGTATGGTTCTAAGACGTGTCCCTGGTGCGTCAAGCAGGAGAAGTACCTGACGGATAAGGGTATTCCTTATGAGTTTGTGGATTGTCGTAATGGGCAGTGTCCTGAATTTGTTCAGGGTTTTCCAACATTAATGGTTAACAATGTTATCAAGAGTGGTTACACTGAGATTTAATCTAAAGCCGGAACAGTGCAATACCCAGTGCCAGCAGGAAGGTCTGGAGAAGGGAATCAACTGGCTTCAGGATTGAAATGTGCTTGACGAGTGTGCTGTTCCACAGGAAGCGCATGAAGAAGGTCATGATGATAACGAACAGAGAGAACACGATGAGATTGTAGATCATCTCGCGCTGGTTACGGGACTGGAGAATATTCAACATCTTTAGTTTATATTTAGAAAAAAATAAAGTAACCTAGTATATGGCCGTGGCGAAACCTCAACGGCGTGCAGCGGTCACAAAAACGACAAAAAAAGTTGTGCGCCGCGTCAAACCCCTCCCCCTTTCTGGATACGAGCGGACGTTCTCATGGGATCCATGGGGACGTTCTGGGGTGAACCACGACAACTGTTACGACTACGCTTTTGGTAGTTTTTCTAATAAAAGAATATCAAAGAGTGTTCCTGGAAATCGGAGCGGTATGGGATCAAATGGTCTGACGTTTCGGACGTGTACAGGTATCGTGAAACGCGTCCTGAGCGACAACCCTGGAAGCGTATATCATATGAAAAACCCCAGCGCCAAGTGCAAACCTGGTTATTATAAGGTTATGTGCTTTGTGGCTCCATCAAATGACTTTGGAAATTCTACTGGAGATTTCCACTGGTACGTTCAGAATCAGAAGGTTCGGTACCGTATCCGTGCTGGAGACACCGTACCAAAACTTGCGCGTTTTTTTAGAGTCCGTCCACAGGTTATCCTTGAGGCTACCCGCAAGTACTCATCGCCACTCACAAACACCGATGGAAAGATTGCTACGAACAATTCTAATATTAAAATGACAAACGTCCGGAACACCACGAGACGGTGGCCGGCTTTGGTCGTTGGGAAGATTATAGAGTTTCCTGTAAATCTGTGGTCTCATAAACAGGGGTGGGCTTCTGGACCACTCATGATTGATGCATCGGGACGAACCATTGTTGATCCACGGAAATCCAATCGAAGCTGGAAACCTGGGTTCCATTACACGACGTTTTGCTCGGCGTATGGAGTTCGCCGAGGGGTTGCACAGACGGGTAATGACAAAACCCGCTAAGGAATAGGCAACCCAAGTTCCCTGAGTACATCCTCAAGTATTTCAGTTGGATCTATATCAAAGTGAATATCAGTATAAAATCTACCTTGGGTATTTGGGACAAGATTGCGAAAGTCGAGCCCAAAGCCCTCCACTATTGATGCGACATTTTGGGTCTCAAATTCAGTAACTCTGCGTTCTGTTGGGGGAGCTACTCGCTCAATGATGAGCCGACATCTATATGTCGGAACATCAAAGGGTTCGCGGCACATGGGGCATGTGGGGTCTGGTCCTGAACAATTCTGTTTCCACCGATCTAAACATTTTGTATGAAATTCATGACCACAGTCAAGCTTTCTTGTTGTGCTCTGACCACCCATACACGCTAGGCAGACTGAACACTGAGACCCCCTGTGCTGCCAACACTTGTCATGCACCCCATGCACTTTTTGTTTACATGGGGTTCCTGATAAAGTGAGGGCTCCGCATTCCATTATTTTTAGTTATGAATTAGTTTTTACCGTGCTCGTCGCGCTCAGGTCATCTTGACCTTCGCGCCCGAAGAACCTCTGCCTCAAGAGACTTAATGGCATCTCTGTATTTTTCCCTCATGTTTTCCTCTATGTTTTTTCTGAAAACGACGATAGGGTCATCGTCCTGCTCCATTCGGCACTGAGGACACTCAATGCTCGTCTCAAACCACTTCATAATGCACTTTGAATGAAAAATATGTTTGCACTTTAGCTTTTTGTCAGAACGTTTGGTCATCTCAAGACACACGGCACAAGTCTGTGAAAGATGTGCAATGCATTTTCCGTCCTGAACCGCCTTTTTTTTGCATTTTGCTCCCGAGAGGGTCACTGACGAACAGTTCATTCTCTTCTAGAATCCTACAAATTTCCATGTGAATTTCTTCCACACTCCGATTGGCGTTCACAATATACACCTTGCATGGCACCTTCATTATCAACTTTCGATACTCATCATCCAGTTCTTTGAGGTAGTCGAGGCTTACACCACCGTCTCCCGTCTGACCTCTCTTCTGAATATGCTCCCACGCAAGATCTAGATTTTTAGACAAAAATATGTAAACATCTGGATACCATGCATAGTGATTATAAAACTTGTCATATGTTGCATCCTCCTCTTTGGTTACGACATTTTGCTTTAGCAGGACTGGCCAAAACACCCAACGGGAACTCAAAAGAGACCGCTCATAGATAACATGCTGAGGTGTTTCTACAGGCCTTAGCGTCTGGAGAATAACCATGTGAAAATAGAAGGCCCAACGCTTTGGGTCCTTGTAAAATTCTTCGAGAGGCCATTTGTCGATGGGCTCTCGGCGAACTTTCCACCCCTTCTTCTCAAGAAGGCCAAGCTGAGTCGTCTTGCCTGAACCAATGTTCCCATCAATGACGACTCGCATTTATTTTAAAAAGTTTCAAATTTTTAATAGTATTCACTCGTCTTCGACCAACACTTTCACTGCTCCAGTACGACACGCGGCATTCTTCAGTGGAAGAGCCAGGGCCTCGGGACCCTTGGACTGAAGCCACGCGCGATACTTGTAGTTATCCTGGAATGCAATACCCTCCTTGGCCATAAGGACATCGTTCATAATGCGATTCGAATCAAAGGACGTAATGCAGCGACCGTCAGCCATACCAATGCGCTCAGACATTTAATTTTACTACACATTTTATTTGGACAACACGCGAACCCACTCTGCAAACGGCGCCCCCATGACCGTGTCGAACGTCTCCGGATTCTGAACCGGCTTGACAAACATACTCGTGTCTAAATTTTCATTCAAAATTTTGTATGCCTGAGCAATCTCGTCCAGCTTCTGTGCGCCAGTCACAATAATCTTGCCCGTGCTGAAGATACTCGCCGTCACCTGCTTCATACCTTGCCCTGGAACAAACTTGATCTTTACTGCACTGTAGCGATCAGGATCAAAGGTCACCTTGAATCCTGGAATCTTGGAAAACTTTTGGATAATTTTGTTCAAATTTACTGAAGAATTGAGGGAGAAGTTGGTATTGATCATCTTGACGTCGGCGTCAGCAACTGGCGGCGCCGCCTCCAACTCCAAAACCTCGGCCAAAATAAAGGCGAGTTGCTTGAGAATGCGTCGGCAGTCGAAAAGATCAGAGCACCCTGCCACCTGGATGGCACCATTCTCGAAAATCTTGACACTCTTGCGAGAGTAGGCATCTTGGTAGCCGATAGTCACCTGGTTATAAAACGCCGTGTCCTTCATGTTCCATTCAAACCCACGAAACTTTGAATTCTTGCGGCGGACGGTCACTGATCCAAGCTCCTTGAATTTCTCCTTAAATTTCTTGAGGTCAATTTCCTGAAGAAATTTAGAAATCATCGTGATGGTGGTGATGCGCACCCATGACGGATCAGGCCGCCCTGGATCAGCCACCAACTTTTCACGGATGGAATTGAGTTTCAAAATGTATGGGAACGAGTCCATATTTCATGTTGCTTTATACGCTCTTTAGGTCTTTAATGGCAGGTACACTACATGTTTTTTCTCGCCGCCTTCTTCACAATGGTTGCGAAAGGTCTCTTGAGCAGATATGACTTCACGACCTTCTTATAGTATTTCTTGCGCTTCTCATCGTTGGGGTGGATGTTGTTTGTCCGCGTGATGTGGTGGGCCGTCAGGGAAATCAGCTTCTGCTTCTTGACTGCGTCTATAACACGATTGAGCTCGGTAAGACGAATTGGTGACTTCTTTGGACGGCGTGTACGACGCGCGGTCGCCTTGCGGCGACGAGTTGCAGGAGTCTGTGAAAGAGTGTTCAGCCCCTCGAGTACATTCACGGTGTTCTTTACGCCACCTAACTTCTGCACCGCCTGAACGGCTTGCGGGCTTGCACCCTTGACCTGAACAGCCTGGACTATGTTTCCACCCGTCTCATTGAGAGCCTCCGCAGCCTTGGCAACCTCTGGGGCTCCACCTGGAACTGCTGCAATTGCATTCACTGCACGATTCACGCCGCCAACATTCGCGATTGCCTGTTGCTGCACAGGGGGTAGGGGTGGAGGCGCCATCTCTGGTCCTCTGTTTCCAAGATTCGGAAGGCGTGGAGCCACCTCGGGTGTCCGTACGGGCTGCATACGCATACGCGCCTCGCGTCGCAAAGCCATTTCTTCCCGGTTGGCAACCTCCTTGTTCCGCTCGTATTCAGCTCTGCGCCGAGCATATTCAGTGTTTGACTCGCCCTCACGGCGGCTTCCGAGACTACGGCGCCGTCTCTCCAAATTGTTGCGTCGAATATTGTACTCTTTCTCGCGTCGGCGGTATTCTGGCTCATTCTCTTTGCGACGCTCACGCAGATTACGCGCCTTGCGGTTTAGTTCATCTCGAACATTGCGATTGCGAACATTCCGGAGATTGCGCCGAGCCGAGTCGAGGTTCGATGAGCGTGTAATTCTACGAATTTCATCAATAATAAGGTTCACAATCTCAGTGCGTCCTGGATAATTTTCAGGTAAAAGCTTCAAAAGCTCGGCGGCACGTCTGTAGAGGGCCGCACCTGATGCGTATCGCAAATTGCGCATAGCGCTTTCAAGTTTTGAACGAATAAGTGTGTTTAGTTTATTTCTATTATTTGGATACTTCACTCTCGCGTTCAATAAGCTACGCAAGTCCATGCCTGAATAATTGCGTGGCGCTGGAGGCGCTGGAGCCGCTGGAGGCGCCGGAGGCACAAAACCCCCCTTATTTTTGTAATATCCCACCTTTCCATTTCGAGTGGTTAGTATATAACCTGGAGGTGGGGGAGCGTAGATATTCTTTCCATTTGCGTTCTTCCCATTAGAAACTGGTTCTATAAAATTGGGTTCTAGTTCTGGTCCATACATTGGCATCTTACCTTTTGAGGGGACTTTATTTTTGAACATGTTCAAAATCAATTTGTAAATTATATTCGCTGTGTTATTTGCTGGAGGTTTAGGAGCCTTTGCTAGTTCTTGTTCAACCTTATTTGCATTCTCAGCCGTCTCATTTCTCTTCAGAGCCTCTAAAACACTAGTGGCGTTTTGAGGTGGTGGACCTGCAATTTTCACAGTCTTTTTTGCAGTTTCTTTTGAAAGAACACCTTTCGTTGAGTTTACGATAATTTCCAGAATAAGCTTTGCAACATTTGAATTGGGTGAATTATTTGTGTTTAAGGCCGCCCCGATGTTTTTGCGTGTATTTTCTGGTAACACAACTTTGATGTTTTTCTTCATTGCTAAAGCTTCCTTGATAATCAAAAGGATCGCGTCGGCGAGTGACTCCTGAGGTACAGCGGCGATAACCTTCTTCTTCATATCGGGAGTCGCACTTGTAATAATAGCCATAATTGCAGGTACCAAGTTTGGATCGGTTTTCTTGGCGTTCATTTTTTGTCTTAAATTTTCATTCGAAGTCGAAGATTCAATAATTTGAACTATCTCATTTACAAGCTGTTGAACATTTGGGGTGGCAACAGCCATATACTATGACCTGAGACAAAAATTCGTGTCATGTCCAGGTTAGCAATGAACTGGACACGGGTGATTCATATTCATGCAAACAAGCCTCAAAATGCTCAAGACTCGTCTTATCGCGCCTTATCAGCACGAGGGTGTCAAGTGGCTCGTGACACGCGAGTTGGCGCCATCTCATCCTGGCGGCTTCCTGTGCGACGAAATGGGACTTGGCAAGACGGTTCAGCTTATCGCCACCATGTTGGCTAATCCCAAGCCGCGGACGCTCGTGGTCGTCCCCAAGTCCATCGTGGGTCAGTGGTGCGATGAGGTGAAGCGGTTCGCGCCGAGCCTGAGCACGTACGCATTTGATGGGGCCAAGTGTAAGCTTCCCGATAAGCTGCCGGAGATTGTGGTGGCTCCGTATTCTGTACTGCCTCAGCGTCCGGGTGGTCCCATCTGTGAGCTTCTGAACATCGAGTGGGACCGTGTGATCCTGGACGAGGGTCACGAGATCCGCAACAAGAAGAGCAAGAGCCACATCGCTTGTAGGGCACTTCAGGCGGAAATCCGTTGGGTCGTGACCGGTACGCCCGTGTTCAACTCAATGAAGGACTTTGTGGCGCTCTGCGGTTTCGTGGGTCTTCCGCGTGAGGTGGTTCAGGGGTACACTGACCGTATTCGTGACGTGTACGTGCTCCGCCGAACGAAGACTGACGTGGCTCAGCACAACAAGCGCCTCGAGCTCCCTCCGTGCGATTTCCAAAACGTGGAGCTTGAGATGTACCCTGAGGAGCGCGACCTGTACAAGCAGGTGTTCGAGCGCGGTCAGGAGATTGTCCGCCACGTGTTCAAGACGGGTACGCAAAACCTGCACCAGATGGAGCTACTGGAGTGCCTTCTGCGCGCCCGTCAGGTGATGACGTGGCCTCAGCTCTACCTGGACGGGATCGCCCTCAAGGAGGAGTCGGATCCTGAGCCGTGGCTTGGCCGCTCGAAAAAGATGGAGGTTTTAATCGATACGATTAAAACCCATCCCAAGGAGAAGGCTCTGGTCTTCACGCAGTTCATGGGCGAGATGGACCGCATCCAGGAGCTCCTCGCGGTCGAGAAGGTCGCGACCTTCCGCATCGACGGCTCAGTCTCCAAGGAGCAGCGCGAAGAGCGTATCACCTCCTTCAAGAAGGCGGATGGAGGAGCCGTGTTCATCATCCAGATCAAAGCGGGTGGCGTAGGTCTCAACCTGCAGGAGGCCACGCGCGTGTATATCACGTGCCCAGCGTGGAACCCCGCCACGGAGCTTCAGGCGATTGGCCGGGCGCACCGTACGGGGCAGACTCGGAAGGTGGTGGTGCGTCGGCTCATCTACATGGGTGAGGATGGCGTGGAGTCACTGCCAAGTGTCGAGCAGTCCATCATGCAGCTGCAGGAGGGCAAGGCCAAGGTGTGTGCGGAGGTGCTCAACGACCCGCGACTCGAGACGCAGGTGCCGAACGTGACGCGGACCAAGATTACGATTCATGCACTCAAGAAGATTTTCGCTGTGTAATATAAATGACGGTTGGTTCCAGAGCTCAGGTGTATCATGGCAACGCTGATCGCACTGCAGGCGGTCTTACGAAGAAGGATCTGAAGATGGATCGCAAGTCGGGTGAGATTGTCTCAAAGGCCAAGTCCAAGGATGAGAAGAAGAACCCCTGGATAAAGGCAGTTGCAAAGGCCAAGAAGGAGCTTGGCATCAAGGGCTTTGCACTGGTCCAGGGCCCTCTGTTGGCCAAGGCTCGTGAAATTTATTCCAAGTAAGTATTAGTTCAAAATGAGTACCAAAATAAAAATGATAATGATGGCATGCTATCTACTTTCTGCAGGCGCGTTAATCACTGCTAACGGTGCCATTGCGAAAGAGTGTTACGACAATAACAAGGATTTTGCGGATAGTAATCCTATACGCAAACAAAATAACAAGTTTTTACTGTATATGGTCATTATAGGTCCTATTTGTATAGTATGTGCTTTAATTGGAGTGGTTTTTGCCATTCGTGCCGGATAATTTTGCTCCTAAATATAAATGGATGATCTTAGAGGAATGCGCCTAACTCTGAACTCTGTCATTATGAAGCGGATTCTGTCTCCAAAAAAGCGCAGATCCCCTTCGACAAAATCGGCGACTCCACGGCGGTCTCTGAAGCGATCTGCGGCTTCTCAACCCCGTAAAAGCGCACCTGGTAAGCTCTCACGGTAAGACCCCAATTTCCATTGAAAAAATAGTTTGACTCTACGTCAATCAGACAAGACAGCTCCTGCCCACGGAAGAGACCCTCTCGAACCTCGGGCGAGACCTGTTTTGAATTTTCATCAAAAATATATGTCGCATCATCAATTTTGATCCGCAAAGATCCGTTTTGAAGGTTCGATTTGAATGGCTCTTGAGGACAGATGCGGCGCTCGAGCTCTGACCACCACGCGATAAATTCTGGATTTGTAACATCGACATTGAAGCTCTTGTACTGGGATACCCCCCACTGACATAATCCACGTGGAATCTGGAAACGCAACGGCTTACCATCAAGCACAAACCGTGACTTTTCTCTTCCAGATGGTTGAATATCGATAAGGTTCTTCTCTATATCACGCCAAAGAACCATAATAAAATAAAATGTCTCCTGTTTTTAAGTAAATGGGTCATACGATAAAGGGTCAAATACCGCGTCTGTACCGTCCAAGCGCGACTCGTAGACCTTCTAAACTTTCGCCTATTAATGAGCAGACGAACGCTCAGAAGAAGTGGAATCGCCTTCGCCAGGCTGTGAAGCGTAGTTCTCAAATTCAGCGCAATATCAGGACCAAGGGCTTCGCCAAACGTGGTCGTTTCACCATACGAAACGCGTCACCTCCTAAAAAGAATAGCCCCCCTCGCGTTTCACTTTGGAAAAATACACCAAACGGGGTATACTTCGTAAGTCAGCCCTACCGTAAGGGGCGCTTCACAGTCGAAAATATTCACGGGTTTGTTCCTATGCCCCCTAAAAAGTCGTCCCCGAAGCGTTAATCATCCGTGCAACCCCTGAACCTCTAAGCAGTACACGGAGCTCCGTGTAAAACGGCTCATGGTGGTTTGGTTCAACAACGAATCTACCGTCTGGATACGTCGTTTCGACCACATGATCTTTAGCATCCTCGTTAAAACACGTCATCCATTTGTCTATATAACTGAGTTCTAAAGGTCTTCGTATAATATGGTGACCCGGTATCCGGAATATATGAAGTGATTCTGTTTCTAAATTATAGACGAGTCCGTCGTGAGACTTGAGGAGGTACCAAAGCCTCCAGGTTCTCGCCTCACTAAGTTTCTTTGGTTGAATTTTAAAGGCTAATCGGGTATCAATCATAGGGTCAGAGGCCTCTATTATTTTACGAATTAATTCTATTGGTAAATTTTTCCATAATTTTGGATCCATATTCCTAGACAAATTTAACTTTTTTATTTAGGACAATATGATTACGACATATCGTTGGTCCCAATTGATATTCATCTGAAAACATAGTCATATCATAATCTTCCCATCCCATGTTGAATATGTAAATGTCATCTGGTGATCGGTACTGTGAAAACGGTATGCCTCGCCTAATGATCCAATATGGTTGAGTCTCGTCATTCATCCCTGAAAAATCAAACATAGTCTGAGTCCTTCTGTTATAAACAAATTCACTTCTGAATTCTAGATTTTTGTTTATAACAAGGCGGCGGGGTTTGATTCCGAAAGTTCTTCGAATATCAATATCATCTAAGAGCTCTATGATACGAAGAGCAACGTCATTAGGTAAAAGTTTCCATATAGGATCCATACACCTATTTTCTTTTACAGTTTTTATATGGTGCGCAACTTGCGCGCATTGTGAAACCCTTTATCGGGCCTAAGATACATCTAAGTTTTGCGAACTTGCGAGGTAAGGTAAAAACCTTTTTGTTTGAAGACCTTACACACTTTTTGTTCTTAGGTCCTGAATTGCAACAACTTTTCATCTTGAATTTTGTTTGGAAATTTAACCTGAGCACATCATACACCCCTCTGGGTTGTCTAGCCGACAGGCCTGGATCTCTTCGGGTGTTGGTGGGAGCTTCTCTTCGCGGACTGGGACCGTCACCTGGATAGGCTTGGCTTTTGCGCGAGTCCGGAGGTAGTACATACCCGTCTTGAGGCCCTTCTTCCAGCCGTACATGTGCATACTAGAGAGCTTGGCGAGGGTTGGATTTTCCATGAAAATATTGAGTGACTGAGACTGATCAATGTACGCACCACGATCAGCCGCCATATCCAGAACGGACTTTTGTGGGATCTCCCATACCGTCCGGTAAATGGTCTTCAAATTGTCAGGCACTTCTGGAATGTTCTGAACTGATCCACCGTGACGAATAATTTCAGTCTTAATTTGCGGATTCCAGAGTCCGAGCTTTTGGAGATCCTTCACGAGGTGCTTGTTAACCATGACAAACTCACCGGCCAGTGTACGACGCAGGTAGATGTTTGTGGTATATGGCTCGAAAGCTTCGTTGTTGCCCATGATCTGAGCTGTTGAGGCTGTGGGCATTGGGGCAACGAGTAGGGAGTTCCGCAGACCGTGAACCTTGACCTGCTCACGAATTTCATTCCAAAATTCATTCGACTCGACGCCCCACATGTCAGGCTGGAAGATGCCCTCTGACGCAGGAGACCCCTTGAATGTTTCATACGCCCCCTCCTTCTTGGCTAGTTCACACGACTCGGTCAGTGCCGCGTGGTAGATGGCCTCGAAGATGCCCTTGTTGAGTTGACGAGCCTTGGCGTCGTCAAACGGAATTCCAAGCATCATGAAGACGTCCGCCAGTCCCTGAACACCGATGGCGATTGGTCGGTGGCGCATATTGCTCTTTCGAGCCGCTTCCGTCGGGTAAAAGTTCTGGTCAATAACACGATTCAGGTTGCGCGTCACAACTCGCGCCACCTCGTGAAGCTTTGAAAAGTTAAACTGGTTGCTCTCAACAAATGTGGGTAGACAGATGGACGCAAGGTTGCATACGGCCGTCTCATCGGGAGTTGAAACCTCGATAATTTCTGTGCACAAATTCGAAGACTTGATGATTCCTATGTTCTTCTGATTCGACTTGGCATTCGAAGCATCCTTGTAGCACATATATGGAGTACCAGTTTCCACCTGGCTCTTCAGGATCGCGTCCCATACTGCCCGAGCCTTCACCACCTTCTTGTACCGCCCCTGAGCGACGTACAGTCGGTACAGCTCGTTAAACTTCTCTCCGTACACGTCTGGCAGACCAGGGCACTCGTGTGGGCACATAAGGTGCCAATCTTCATCCTTCTCAACCTTCTCCATGAACAGGTCTGGGATCCACAGAGCTGTGAACAGGTCACGGCAGCGCGCTTCCTCGTCACCCTGGTTCAGACGCAGTTCGAGGAACTCCATCACGTCTGCATGCCAGGGCTCGAGATAGATGGCGAACGAGCCCTTGCGCTTACCTCCTCCTTGGTTCACGTACCGGGCAGTGTTGTTGAACACACGAAGCATGGGTACGATACCGTCGGCCACGCCGTTTGTGCCCTTGATGGCTGTTCCATTGGCTCGGATGTTACTGACGTGGATTCCGATACCACCAGACCACTTGGAGATGTGCGCACACTCCTTGAGCGTCTCGTAGATGCCCTCGATCGAGTCTTCCTTCATTGCCACGAGGAAACAGCTTGACATTTGCGGGTGGTTCGTCCCTGCATTGAACAGAGTTGGCGTGGCGTGTGTGAAATACCGCTTGGACATGAGGTCGTACGTCTCGCGGACGCGCGGATAGTCGTCGCCATGGATACCCAAAGCCACGCGCATGAAAAGGTATTGGGGCGTCTCGCTTACGTTAAGATAACTGCGCTGGAGCGTTTTGATACCAAAATATCCAAACCCATAATCGCGCTTGTGGTCAATCCATGTATCCATTTCCAGTGTAATACACTTCATGAAGTAATCACTCACAATACCCCGAGAGTGCAGGGCAACCATGGCGTCACTGAACGTCTTTGGGCAGGTCTTCTGGAGGTTGCTAACGACAATTCGGGTTGCCAAAGTCTCGTAATCAGGGTGCTCGGTTATCATAGCTACAGCAACCTCGGCACTCAGGTTATCAATTTCTGAAGTAGAAATGCCATCATACATGCTGTTGAAAACCTTCTGGGCCACCTTGTCGGGCTGAACATTCAGCACCTCGAACTCTGGAGCCTGATTTAGTTTTGAAATTCGTTTGGTCACCTTGTCAAAGAGCATCTCAACCTCATCTCCCGAGCGCTTGACAACCTTCATTAATTACTAAGTGTCTCGAGTTTTTAAGACGGGTAAAAATCTGAGACTACATTAAATGAGTACGCGTCTGCTACCCACACCCCTGACCAACGCCTACTTTTCAGACTTTAACCGTGAGCAAATTCACAACGCAATTATTAGTGCCGTCCAGGCGAAGACCGGTGTGACCATCGAGCGCCAGAACGACGCGGACCTTCAGGCGCTCATGAAGCGTGTATATGCCAATATGGCTCGTAACCCATATGGAGAGGTCCGCGAACAGGTTTCCGCCATGAATTCGCAGGTTGTAAAGGAGGCGACGGCGACCGTTTCAACTGGCGTTCTCCAGCAGCTCGTGTACCTGCGCGACATCTCCGCCAATCCCGTTCCTCTTCCCGCCCCCGTCAGTACCAGTACGTATGGAAATAAACTACCATATAATACTAAGATTGCGTTCTAAATGAAGGCGCTTGACGAGATTTTAATAGGTTTCTTCATATTCTTCGCCATTGACCGCGCAATCCGTCTGATCAGTAACGGTGTGGTGGAACCCTGGGCTGAAAAGAAGGTTCAGGATGAGCGCAGTGTTGAAATCTGGAAGCTTGGGAGCGAGTTTGCTCTTCTCGCCATAGCGCTTGTAATTGTTTTCAACGCCAGGGGAATTATTCAGCGCTTCAACAAAGCTTAGAGGTTTTGGGTGATTATTGAATAATGAATAGATTCCGTGATGAAACGGCAGCAATTTGCAAACAAAAAGGTTGGGACAAAGCCCCAGTTAGTATAGTATGGATGCTGCTCAACGAAGAAATGGGCGAGTTGGCTTCTTCGATACGTCAGAACCAGAGAATTTACAAAAAGACGGGACTCAAGAAAGACCGCGGAACTGACATTATGATGGAAATGGGGGATGTGTTCAGTTATCTTTTCCAACTTGCACATATGCTCGGGGTGGACATGGATGCCATGTGGGAACTTCACCGTCAGAAGGTTCAGACAAAAACATATTCAGGAACTAAAAATAATATAAGCGTATGTTAATGGCTACGGCCGCTATGGCGTGTGACACGCTGAGTATAAATCGCATTAATCCCTACACGTGGTCTGGAACCTATGGTCTATATTCCGATGGGTTCCCGAGCACAATTCCCATTGATGGGTCGTACACAACCGAAATTAGTGAGAAGGAGACTGTGTATACGGATCCTCTCGCAGGTTCAGATGATCAGAACATGAACCTCTCAGGCCCCATGTACTTAAAGACGATTGACGCAAGTCCCGCGCCCTTTCTCGGCTTTCCAGCTCGGAAAAACGAATTTCCAGATGGAACCGTCGAGTGGTATCGTCCAGGCCAACCATGGAGTTGGATGGGCGGCAAGAGAGCCTCAGATGATACATGGACTTTCACCGGTAATAAAGGATACGACGGTCTGATTTTACTTGTACTGCTTGTACTTGCAGTGTATCTCATTTCACGTATCAAAAAGTAGAAACCTTCGGGGATACAACCTTGACGAGTTTTTTAGACAAATTTTCCTTTTCGATTTTAGACCGTTCATCCAGTTTGGGGCAAAAATGCACCTCAAGTTGAATGCACTTGGCACAAAAATTTCCATCACACTCCCGACACTTCAAGATTCGATTCTTGTGTTGGCACTTCGGCACTTCCATTTTTGGCCCAAAAATCTCTTGGAATGCCTCTTCCGGAGTTTTCATCTACTATTTCACATACAATTTCATTCTTAAACTGTGAAGGTGGTTCGTCAACCAACTCACACAAACCATGAATCCGACCGGCAACGATGCGATCCCATGCCGCCTTCATGGTTGGAAGATGTTTCATAAACCACTCGCGATCACGGGTCACACGGACGATGACAAACTCTTCCGCCTTGCCTTCACTTGCAGGACGGTACTGAATGAAATCACACTCATCAAGATCCGTAATCTCGAGCTGAAGTTGGACTTGGGGCAAATAGTGCTTGGGCACCTTGGCTTCAATTTTGCGCGTCAAGGGGCACTTGATTTCGATCAACAGACCGTCTTCCGTGACGCCGTCTGGAGACGCTCCGAGCCATGGGTACTCGCGATGGCGCACGAGTCCGATTTCATGAGATTTACGTCCGGTCTTCTGGTCGTATAAATCACGAACAAGTGGTTCGAGAAGGGTACCGTGAGCCGTTGCTGCATTTCCTTTAAACTGAGTCCTGAGAACCTTCTTTTTCACAAATGCATCTGGACTTTCATAATGATTCTCCCCTATCGCACTTGCGATGTCACTTGCAGTGATCATATTTTCACGGAGATCTAACCATTCTTGGGATCTTTGTTCGGCGTACTCAGCCGCAAGTAGTTCCTTCACTCTGTTCAGTACCTGGACTTGTCGCTCGTTTGGGCTCTCGCTTTGGTGGTCCATTCTTATTCTTAAATCGAGAATCCGTCTTAAGTACAATTTCCGCTGCATTTTGTTCAGCCTGTTTTTTCGTGAGAGCAAATCCAGAACCACACTCGAGACCGTCCACAACAACAGTTATGAAAAATTGACCATTCACTTGTCCCCGCACCTGGTAGTCGGGAAGGGGATACTTGAGTGCCTGACACCATCGCATGAGCTGGTCTTTGTAGTTGTCATCAACCAGTGACGTCTCCACCTTGGTGAATGAATTTAGAACAAAATTCTTGGCGTGAATCATTCCAAGATCCAGGTAGATGGCCCCGACGAGAGCTTCAAAAACATCCTCCATGATGTGCTCATTTGTGTTCCATCCGTTGCGCTCACCCTTTTCGTCCATCAAAATTAACTTGTCAAGCCCCAAAATTTTTGAAATTTCACAAAGGGTCTTACCACGAACCATCTTTGTACGGGCTTTTGTAAGAAACCCCTCCTGATGTTTTTCATATTGGTCAAATAGATGTTTCGTAATTACAAATCCAAGTACACTATCCCCCATAAACTCTAGCGTTTCGTACGAACCAGTCAGACCAGAATAACGTTTCAGGGCTGACTTGTGCGTGAAAGCTCTACGATACAAATTTAGATCCTTAATTTTAGTCCCCACGAGAGCATCCAGTTGACTACGTGAAAGCTCTGGTGGGGAGGTTTTTGATGCCTCCTCCATTTTTGTTTTCTATACAATAACACAAGCTTTTAAGCCGCTGCAGTCTTCGCGACCTTTGGGCGAGACTTCTTCTCCTTTGGAGCGTCGGCTGAATCTGATGCTGGGGCGGCCTCCGCCTTTGGCTTCTTCTCACGGGGCTTCTTCTCACCCTCAGGCTTGGCCTCCTTGATGTAATGAGGGTTGATGTACTTCTGGATGTTCAGGAAGGTAACCTGCACACCCTCTGGAGGGTTCAGCAGATCCTTCAGTGCGGCGTCCATTGAGATGTTCTGACCTGCCTTCAGCCCCTTCTCAGTCACGTAAGCATTGATACGCGCCGTAACCTGAGAGCGCGACACCTTCTCGTCGGCCGCCAGACCCAGGAAGGTGCGCAGCTTGTCCGTCACGTTCAGGGGCTTGTTGAAACCGTTGTTCTGGGCACGAGCCGCCTGCTTCTCACCGGTAGGATCCTCAAAGTGCTGACGGATGCGACGCAGATCCTTACGCACAGCCTTCAGCTCCTTCGCCAGGGTCTCCAGGGTAACAGTCTCGGTGGCCATTTCTACTATAGTGGGTACTCGAGCCTTTAAGCCATTGAAAAGGCCGCCAACAAGATGATAACAAGCATCAAAAGTGGAATGATCATTCGTTCCCACACCTTTTGATCAATAGTGTCAGGCGGCACATAGTCCGATGCATATCTTGTGCGTGTAGGCTCGTCACTCGTCTGCAATTCTATTCCAAAACCCCTGGGTAGCGCAGTTCCAGTTGAAGGACGAAGTTCATTTTGCATCTGTAAAATGTTTGGAACGTCCCGACGGATTGAACATGCTGGAACGCAGCAGCCCGTATCACATGGCGTCACCAGACCACTTTGTCTATTTACATATGCGCACACCTGTGAATCAGGAGCCACTGGGTTCGACAAGCACATACACCCCTTTGTAATAAGGTCTGAACTGCACGTCGTCATCTAGTGTTAAAGAAGAAATTAGTTCTAAACATATAATGGAGTACGGTGTGCCTCAGAAGCTCCCAGACGGCCGATATTTTCTGAAGATTTCTGGCGTTCGCCATCAGGTGAACGGTCTGATCCTCCAGGACTCTCTGTCTTCCAAGGCTGTAAATTTCAAGACAGATTCCACTATTTTCTCAGAAATTGATCAGCAGATTCTTACCCAGGCGAAGCAGTCGAAGCAGGAGTGGTTCGGCAAGGATCTGACCGATGAGACGATTCAGAATGCTTATCAGGAGAGCGTAACTGATGGCGTTCTTGGCGCTTCCCTCGCAACTGTTAAGGGTCAGGTTGCAACAGTAGCTTTCGATACACGAAAGAACCCAGTCGAGCTTCATAACATCCAGTCCGAGACCGCATGTGATTGTGTGCTCGAGCTCTCTGGTCTATGGTTCCTGAAAAAGTCATTTGGTCCAATTTGGCGAGTGATCCAGGTGCGCGTCCGGGCACCACCCAAGGTGCCAGAGATCCCCAAGGACTACCTGTTCTCAGACGACCCAGAGGAGCCAGAGGCTGATGACCCGGCGGACTATCTGGATTAAGTCTAAGATTAGTCTCCCTCAGCCCAAAAAAAATTATCGGCAACTTATAATAATATGGATCGCAAGGGACTGGCAATTCTTGTTCTGATCGCAGTCATCCTGCTGCTCCTCTTCGTGCCCCGGTCAAGCGGCTTCGAGCTCAACAGAAGCAAGAATAACCTGGTTGGCAGCCCACTGAACGCTGAGAATGGCGCTCCCTACGCCGCCCCCGAGACTGGCAGCACTGATGTGTCGTCCGCCAGCCTGATTCCCCGTGAGGTTGTTCAGACGGAGGATTTTGGTCAGTTCAGCCCAGACAAGATTCTGAGCGGTCAGAACTACCTGGACCCCCGCAACCAGATTGGTTACCCAGAGACTGTCGGTGGCGTTCTGCGCAATGCCAACCAGCAGATCCGGTCCGAGCCAATCAACCCACGTGCTCCAGTCAGCATCTTCAATCTGAGCACCATTCCCCCAGACACCATGCGCCCCAAGTTCGAGATCAGCCCAGAGTATCAGTAGGCCGTCTCAGTTCCGTAGGAACTGTTCCTTGATGAAAATTCCGCGTACAAAATTACTTAAAAAATGCTTTATAAACCGTAGTAATGGACTTTAAAGCAGCTATGACTGAGTGGGTCGCTCTTAAGGCCCAGTTGGCCGCAGCTCGCAAAGATCTCGGCGTTCTTAATCAGCGCGAGAAGGATCTTCGCAAGTTTGTGACGATTCATATGAAAGAAAACGAAATTGACACAGTCAAGATTCAGGACAAGGTAAAGGTGAATTTCAAGGTGAAAAAGGCAAAGTCTCCTATCACCAAGGATGTTATAAAGAAGGGTCTTTCGACATTTTTTGGTGGTAATGAAGCTCAGGTCGAGGGGGCTTTCCAGGCGATTCTGGACGCCGCCCCAGTGAAAGAAACGGAGGGTGTGATGGTCACAGGCCTCAAGGAATTGGCTTAGAGGCACGAGCCGTTTGTAAATCAAGACGAAAAAAATGGGTATCAACGACGAGTATTCTCGTGATGCGTATAACTATGATCTTGCATATGATTCCGATACCGAATCAGATGATGTAGATCTTGAACTCCATCCAGAAGATTGGCAGGACATGTACTCCCAAGAGCTTCTCGATGGTTGGATGGTTATGAAGAACTATCTAGATGAAAATTACGTTGAAATTCCTGGAACGTTCCACGATTTTGTAAATCTGGTTCTCGATCCATCTAAGTATTACACGAACGCCGAGCCATATAATCAGTGGAGGGTTCTCTGGAACTTGATTAACCGCCTTCCGATTATCTCAGAGCGGGTCCAGGCTGAAAACTTTTACGCATGGGCAGAAAATTATATTGGTTATTTTTAAATGATTGACGTGACTGGCCCCAAGGTTCTCGTGCCTGCTGTTCTGTTCGCTCTGCTGAGCCCAGGTCTGCTGCTGGCTCTGCCCCCAGGTGCCGGTCGCCTGGTTCAGGCTGTGTTCCACGCCCTGGTCCTGACCTTCGTGTACTGGGCTATCGCCACCTATGTGCTGAAGATCAGCCTGACCCGCAACGACCTGATTGTTCCAGCTGTGCTGTTCGTGCTGCTGACGCCAGGTCTGCTGCTGACCATCCCACCCAAGAACGGTGGTCTGTTCCTGTATGGTCAGACCTCCCCAGCGGCGGTCGGCGCACACACTGTCGTGTTCGCTCTCGTGTTTGCTTTCCTGCGCGGCCAGTTCCCCCAGTATTATTAGACTAAAATCATAGAATGGTCCGGTGCCTTGCTATAGGTCCTGGAGCCATGGGCTTCTTCCTTTATTTAGGAGTTCTTTCAAAACTAAAACAAACCGGTAAACTTGATGATCTTGAGGAAATCTCAGGAGCATCGGCCGGGGGCCTTCTCGGCTTTCTGTTTCTCGCGACGAAAGGGGACCTCTCAAAGGTTCTCGATTACTCCCTCACCGTACCCGTGAAACAGATTATGAAACCAAATATAAGAAATTTTCTTAAAAATTATGGTCTCGTACCTCCTTCGAAGATCCGAAAGGTGCTTTCAGACGCATGTGTGAAATTTATCGGAAAACCAGACGTGACGTTTTCAGAACTTTATGAATGGAACCCAACTAAGTTTCACGTGTCGGCATATTGTGTTGATCTCATGAAAACCGATTATTTTTCTGTTGATTCCACTCCCACAATGAGCGTTCTTGACGCGGTTAGCGCCACTATAGCAATTCCATTTTTATTTTCAGTTGTAAAAGTCGGGGAATGGACATATATTGATGGCGGTGCGGGTGAAACAACTCCATCAGGACCTTTTTTAGGTAAAAATGAAGCACTGGCTATGAAGTTGGCATGGTCCAGACCAGCACCAGTCACTGATCTAAAGTCCTATTCTCTAGGAATTTTGTATTCCACTATGAAATTGAGGGCCGTCTACTCAGTTCCAACATTGGACCTTGAACTGGGTGATCAAGACGTTTTCGATTTTGGTGCGTCAAATGATGGAAAACTCAGAATGTTTATGAAGGGATTTTCTATAAATTTTTCTTGAATAAATTTAAAATGAAATCCATTATGCGTTCTGGATATACCCAGCGCCGTACTCGCAAGGTTATTCGTGTGACCCGCAAGGACGGCACATCCTACTCATATGTTCGCAAGGCAGGTGTGAGTCGGGTCTCGGCGACTCCCATCCCAGATGTGGGCGCGGCTGGTAAGGGCCCCAAGCTGATCGGTAAGCTCAAGGGTGGTATGCTGACCAAGTACGGTTACCACCCTGTCGAGGCAACCACCAACCGCCACAAGGCTCTGAGCCGTGGTATCACCAAGGGTGAGAAGCCCCTGGCCGTCATGCGCCGTCTGATTGCCATCAGCACCCTGAC
>JACCDP011469861.1_pt1 | contig 21659 bp, 16 predicted proteins | sample 7445841 | NCBI WGS metagenome assembly JACCDP01 (sample SAMN15323441, study PRJNA562643) | freshwater metagenome | isolation source: river surface water | place: USA:Blue River Watershed | collected 2017-08-17
AAAAGTTGCTATTCGTGAACAAAGAATTAATTATTAATAGTTCTCCTGATGGGGTTGAAATTGCCCTTTTAGAAGAAAAAAAATTGGTAGAAATTCACAATGAAAAGATTGATGCCCGCTTTGCTGTAGGTGATCTATATCTTGGAAAAGTGAAAAAGATCATACCAGGATTGAATGCCGCATTTGTAGATGTGGGATTCGATAAAGATGCATTTCTACATTACACCGACCTTAGCCCATATATCAAATCCATTATCAAGTTCACGCATGATGCGATGAACGATCAACATAATCAATTTGATTTTGCTAAGTTTGAGTCGGCACCTGAGATTGTAAAAACAGGTAAAATCAGCGAAGTCTTAAATGGTAAGCCAAATATATTGGTGCAGATTTTAAAAGAACCTATTGCAGCAAAAGGACCAAGATTGACTTGTGAAATTTCACTAGCCGGTCGTTTTGTTGTGCTCACACCATTCAATGAAATTGTTGCTGTATCTAAAAAAATTCATTCCTCTGATGAACGTAAGCGTCTTCAGAAAATGATGGAGTCTATCCGTCCAAAAAACTTTGGCGTGATAGTAAGAACAGCTGCCGAAGGTAAGACCACAGCAGAACTGCATGAGGATTTACGCACATTAGAAGCCAACTGGAAAAATATCCAGTCCAATTTAAAGGGTGCGGTAGCTCCTACGCGTATCATGAATGAAGAAAGTAAAACTACAAGTATCTTAAGAGACCTTTTAAGCGAAGATTTCAACAAGATTGTAGTCAATGACAAAAAGATTTATGATATCACCTTAAGCTACTTACAAAGAATTGCCCCACATAAATCAAATATCATCAGTTTACATACTGGAGATATTGGGATCTTTGACCAATATGCAATCACCAAACAAGTAAAATCCTCTTTTGGAAAAACCATTAATTTAAATAGTGGTGCTTATTTGATCATTGAGCATACAGAAGCTTTGCATGTAGTGGATGTAAATAGCGGATTTAAGAGCGTTAGTAACAACCAAGAGGAAAATGCCTTACAAACGAATTTAGAGGCCGCAGAAGAGATCGCAAGACAATTAAGACTAAGAGATATTGGCGGAATTATTGTGATTGATTTTATTGACATGAAATTGCCAGAAAATAGAAAAAAGGTACAAGAAGCCTTAGAAGGTTTCATGAAAACAGATAGGGCTAGACACTCAATCCTACCGATTTCAAAATTTGGCTTATTGCAAGCTACCAGACAAAGAATCCGACCAGAAGTCAATATCAATACCTCAGAAGACTGTCCTGCTTGTTCAGGCACTGGTACAATCACAGCCTCTTTATTATTGGAAGACGAGATGGAGAAGAAGCTAGCTTACTTGGCCACACATGGTCACAATAAACTGACGATATTAGTACACCCTATCATTCACTCACATTTGACAAAGGGGATCTTTAATAGCATCATCAAGCGCTGGAAAAAGAAGTATAAATTAAAACTACAGTCTCAGGCTTCTAATACAAGTCACTTGGTGGAATACAAATTCTTGGACGATCAAATGGAAGAAATTAAATTGTAAAAATCAATTTTAAATATTCCCCATAAAAAGTTTAAAGTAGACATAAAAAAAAGACCCCGAATTTTCGGGGTCTTTTTTTTATGTCATCCTAGTTGGATTAATAACCTTCGTTTTGAACCAATTTCTTATTCACATCCATCTCTCTTTGAGGGATAGGCATGATTAACTTTGGAGAGTTCCAAGCCAATGCACCAACTGAAGTTTGTAATCTTTTAACATCAGGTAAGAATTGTCCTTCGAAAGCCAATTCTAATCTTCTTTCTTTTAAGATATCTGCTAATGTCACTGCAGTTAAAGCAGGTAAACCAGCTCTAGTGCGAATTGCATTCACATCACTCAATGGAGTAGCACCAACAGCAGTTGTGTTTCTTTGGTTTGCTTCTGCTCTTGTTAAATACATTTCAGATAAACGTATTACAGGTACATCACCAAAACGATCTAAATGCTTCAAGGTATAATAGTTACCACCAGATAAAACAAAATAGTCTTTTCTCTTATCTCCAGTTTCATATTGCGTGAAATGTGCTGGTCTAATTTTACAATCACTACGTCCAGCTGAACCTGGATAAGTGCTGATTGTTCTACCAAAGTAGGTATTCAACGCATTAGTACCATCTTGTGAAGTCACTTTCATAGAGAATAAATATTCTCCTGGTGTTGTTCCACCATTGTTAATGAATGTAAACCAGTTTTTACCAATTTCAGACGCTAAAGATTTACCACTACCTGTGATTACACGGTTAGCAGCAGCACCCGCCTCAGTATAGTTTTTCAATGCTAAATGCACTCTAGATAATTGAGCAGCAGCAGACCACTTGGTTGCGTAGATTGTATTAGATGAAGGCAATAATGATTCAGCTTTTGTTAAATCTGCAATTACTTGATCATATACTGCTTTCACAGTTGCTCTTGCTTTGTAATCTGCTTCAGTTACGTTACCAGTTGGTGTTAATACCAATGGCACACCTGGATTGGTATTAAAGTCGCCATCGCCTACTGGCTTAGCAAATAATTTTACCAATTCAAAGTATAGAGAACCTCTTAAAAACAAGGCTTCCCCTTCTACTGTGTTTTTTCTTGTAGCAGAAGATGTTACTTTACTTACTGCAGACAATACATTGTTGATACGATTGATAGTGCTGTATGTAGCAGCCCAAGTACCCGTCGCATTACCATTGTTTGCAACCATCTGTGCTCTATAAGCATCAGACAAGCCAGCGAAAGTACCAGTAAAGTTGATATCCACGGAATTACCGATTAACTCGTTCAACACCATGATATCACCACCATATACTGTTGCAGCCTGTGCACCATCATAGGCACCTATTAAAGTTACATTTACGTCACCTTCAGACAACAAGGCTTTGTCATCTGCGATACTTTGGTACGGGAAAACGTCTAGACGCTTTTCGCAAGCCGTAGCAAGTACACTTGTAAACAAAATAGCAGCTAAGTATTTGTTTATTGTTTTGTTATATATTTTCATAAAATGCTTTATTAACGAATTAGAAATTAATGTTTACGCCAAACAAGATTGTTCTTGGTTGTGGCGGTGTGTAGAAGTCACTACCTTTTGCAATATTTGAATCAAAATCATCGGCGTTAACTTCTGGATCCCAATAAGGATACTTTGTGAAAGTCAATAAGTTTTGACCAGATACATACACTCTTACTTTTTCAAGTTTAAGTTTGCTTAATTTCTTAGAATCAAAAGTGTAACCAAGTGAAGCTGTTCTTAAACGGATGTAAGAACCATCCACGATATAACGGCTACTAATTTGAGCACCATTGTTATAATACAATCTAGCTTGTGGAACATTGGTGATATCACCAGGCTTTTGCCAACGTGCCATTTGATCATAAGTTTGGTTGTCTTCGTAACGCATATTTGCAGAAGAATAACGACCCATACCGTAGATATTGTTTTGGTTACCTGCAACACCGTTAAAGAAGATCGTTGCATCAAATCCTTTGTAAGAGAAGTTATTTGTTAAACCAAAAATTACATCTGGATTCGGATCACCAGTTACAATTCTCGTTGCTTGACTGAATACACTAGTTTTAGTACGATCGATTGTTCCGTCTGCTAACTTTGTATTCTTATACCATAATGCATTACCATTTGCAGGGTCTACACCAGCCCACTCTGCAGTAAAGAATACACCAATTGCACTTCCTTCTTGAACACGGTTCATGCTACCAACACCACCTTCAATCACTTGACCTTGGATATTAGTTACTTTACCTTGGTTCAGTGCTACGTTGAAGCTTGTATTCCATTTGAATGCACCAACTGTATTTTGCGTATTCAATACAAACTCATAACCTCTGTTTTCTAACTCACCAATATTCTTAACCATGCTAGAGAAACCAGTTGTAGCAGGAATATTTACATTTAATAATAAACCAGTTGTGCTCTTTACATAGTAATCGATTTCTCCAGATATTCTGTTATTGAATAATCCGAAATCAATACCCGCATCTAATTGAGCAGTTGTTTCCCACTGTAAGTTATCATTTCTTAATTGAGAAGGTCTTTGTCCTGCAGCACCTGCGTAACCTGCATCACCAGTAAACAAGCCCAATTGAGGGAAGTTACCAATTTCAGAGTTACCCACGATACCATAAGAAGCTCTTGCCTTTAAGAAACTAATTACTTTATTATCCATTAAGAAATCTTCGTTAGACAAGATCCAACCAGCAGAAACCGCTGGGAAGAAACCTGTTCTTGAATTCTTACCGAATCTAGAAGAGGCATCAATACGTCCACTTGCAGAAACGATATACTTCTCATTGAAAGTATAATTAGATCTTAAGAAATAAGATAAGAATCTGAAATCTGTTTGAGATGAACTACCACCAGACTTAGTCGCCGCACTTGCAATCTTTTGATAAGAATCAGAAGGGAAACCAATACCAGTTGTACTGTTGTATTTCGCTTGAGATTGTTGGTATTGCATACCTAAAGTAGCAGCAAAATTATGCTTACCAGCTACTTTGTTGTAGCTGAAATAACTGTTGGTGTTGTAGTTTGTAATGAACGCACCAGTATTGGTACCTTCACCAGTTGGAGCACTTGTATTTCTAACAGCTTGTGTTTGATAATAACGCTCTTCGTTTTGGCTTAAGAAGTCTAAACCAAATTCAGATTGGAAAGTCAAACCTGGTAATAATTTTACTTTGAAGTAAGTATTACCAAAAGTTCTGTATACATCTTGTACGTATCTAGCGTAGTCAATTTGAATTCTTGGGTTAAAATATAAACCTACGTTCACATCACCTGGAGGTGTACCAGTTGGTAAACCAGTTGAAGGATCCAAGAATGGAGACATTGGCAATAATGCCGCAGATTGTAATGGATTAGAGAATGCATTATCACCTGGTAAACGACGGTTAAATGTTCTAGATAAACTTAAAGAAACACCTAAATCTAACCAGTTATTTGCTTGTTGGTCTACATTTAAACGACCTGTTGTTCTGCTTATATTGTTTCCTACAATTGTACCACCTTGGTCTAAATGTTGGAAAGAAGAGAAAAACTTAGTTTTATCATTACCACCTCTGATTTGTAAATCAGCTTGACGGTATTCACCTTTTTGGAAGGCTTGATCCTGCCAATCGTATGTTGTGCTCTTATCTTTATCCCATAGTCCAAAGCTATTATAGCTCATTACATCTTTCATGTATTGAGTATAACTGTATGGATCGTCGTAAGGCGTACCATCTTGGTCATCAGAATATTTTGCAGCTTCCATTGCTAACTCATTGTACTCAGTTGAGTTCAACATTCTTACTCTCTTAGTTGCTTCTGATTGACCAGTTTGTAAGTTGAAAGTGATTTGAGTTCTTCCAGCTTTACCTCTTTTAGTTGTAATCAAAACCACACCATTCGCAGCACGAGATCCGTAGATCGCACCTGCAGAGGCATCTTTTAAAACTTCGATTGATTCGATATCATTTGGGTTCAAATCTGTTAAAGGGTTCATGTCGCCACCATAAGTAGATTGATCTTGAGATGTAACTGGGATACCATCTAATACATATAAAGGTTGGCTAGATGCAGAGATAGAAGAGTTACCTCTTACACGCACTGTTACTGCCTGACCTAATTTACCAGATTGGCTATTTACGAATACACCCGCAGCTTTACCTTGTAATGCCGCATCCACACTTGGTGTTGGCATGTACTCGATATCTTTACCTTTTACGCGGGCAATATTACCAGTTAATTCTTTTTTAATCAATGATCCACCGAAACCAGTTACAACCACTTCAGAAAGTGATCTTACATCCTGTTTCAGTACAATTAAAAGAGATTTTGTATTGGTAGAAACCTGACGGCTTTCGTAACCAACTGCAACTACTTCTAATACTTTGTTTGCTTGAACTGCAATAGTGAAATTACCTTGAGCATCAGAGTTAACCCCTGTTTTAGTTCCTTTTACAAGTACACTCGCACCTGCAATTGGAGCACCTGATTCGTCGGTAACCTTACCACTGACTGTTGTGTTTTGAGCTATTGCTACTCCAATCATAAGAAAGGACGCAAGGAAACTCAATAGAAAAAATTTTTTCATCATAGAATTTATTTTTTTGAAAAAACCATATTGGATTGCATGCAATTTAACAAAATTTTAGACTTTATAATACATTTATACAAATTTCTTTAAATTTATTAATAATGTTTATGATTATTATAATATTAATTTATAGTATTGATTTTTAATATTTCTTTTTTGACAATAAAATCCTCGGTTTCGGTAATTACTTAGTAAAAAAATGATAATCCAGGTATCTTTACAGTATGAGTAAGTCAAAATCTGCCTTTTTTTGTACCAATTGCGGCTATGAATCCGCAAAATGGGTTGGCAAATGCCCAGCTTGTAATGAATGGAATACTTTCACCGAGGAAGTTATTGACAAAGGCAAGGGGAATACCCAAACTTGGGAGGATTATGCCCTGACTCAAAAAGGAACCGAAGTCATTGCGATCAATGAAGTACAAAGTCAATCAGAAAAAAGAATAGATAGCTCCGATCCAGAATTAAACCGTGTTTTAGGTGGTGGTATTGTACTAGGTTCCATTGTACTTGTTGCAGGAGAACCAGGTATTGGGAAAAGTACTTTGTTTTTACAACAAGGTTTAATGATGAAGGATCAAACAGTTTTATACATCAGTGGAGAGGAAAGCATTCAGCAAATTAAAATGCGTGCAGATAGATTAAGCTTGGAGAATGATCATTTTTATTTATTGACCGAAACACATACACAAGCGATTTTTAAAGCGATAAAAAAATTAAAACCAACTGTGGTGATTGTGGATTCAATTCAAACACTTGAATCTAATTTAATTGATGCAGCTGCTGGAAGCATTTCACAAATAAAACAAACTGCTGCAGAGTTTCAAAGATTTGCAAAGGAAACAGGTACACCTGTTTTTTTAATTGGCCATATTACTAAAGAGGGTTCTATTGCTGGACCAAAAATTTTAGAACATATGGTGGACACTGTTTTGCAATTTGAAGGTGATCGTCATTATGCTTATAGAATGTTGCGTACTTTAAAAAATAGATTTGGTAGCACAAGCGAATTAGGTATTTATGAGATGACAGGAACAGGAATGAAAGTGGTGACCAATCCATCTGCATTTTTAATTGCACAAAGAAACGATTCCTTAAGTGGAAGTACGATTGCAGCTGCGATGGAAGGCATGCGTCCATTGTTGATCGAAGTACAAGCTTTAGTAACACAAAGTGTGTATGGCACACCTCAAAGAACAGTTACTGGATTTGATTTAAGAAGATTACAATTATTATTAGCGGTGTTGGAAAAGCGCGGTGGGTTTGCGTTTGGCATGAAAGATGTTTTTGTAAATATTGCAGGTGGACTTAAAATAGAAGACCCTTCATTGGATCTTGCAGTGATTCTTGCATTGCTTTCTTCTTACGAAGACATTCCATTACCACAGGGTATTTGTTTTGCAGGAGAAGTAGGATTGAATGGCGAAATTCGCGCGGTGAATAGAATTCAACAACGCATTGCAGAAGCAGAAAAATTAGGATTTGAAAAAATAATTATTTCTGGATTTAATACAAAGGGGATTGATACAAAAAAACATAGCATCGAAATTATTCCAGTAGAAAGAGTCGACGAAGCCTATCGTTTATTTTTCTAATCTTGAAAATTTTTGAAGGTATACGAAACTATCTAAATGCTTTTTTGCATTTATTGTATCCACAGATTTGTTTTGGATGCGGCACAGATCAAATTGAAAAAGACATGCCTTTGTGTCCCAAGTGCATCCAAAATTTACCCTTGACTGATTTTTTTAGCATCAATGAAAATCCAATTGAAAAAATATTTTGGGGAAGGGCCGATATTCAAAATGCTGGTGCATTGTTATTTTTTACAAAAGACAGTTTGGTTCAAACATTGATTACCCAATTAAAATACCATCACAATAAAAAAGTGGGCATTTTATTTGGACGACTAATGGGTGAAGCGATTGCAGCAGAAGAAAAATATAAGCAGATTGATATCATTATGCCTATACCAATAAGTGCTTCCAAAATCAATCGTAGAGGCTTCAATCAAAGTGAAGTAATTGCAATTGGGATGCAACAGGTTTTGAATAAGCCTATAATAAGCGATGGTTTAATCAAAAGAAGCTGGTCCAATTCACAAACAAAGAAAAACAGGAAAGCAAGGCTACAACAATTGCCCGACCTATTTTTTTTACAAAAACCTACTTCTATTGAAGGGAAACATATTTTACTAGTAGACGATGTTTTAACCACAGGAGCCACTTTAGAAGCGGCAGTTGCTAGTTTGATGACTGGATCGCCTGCATCCGTTTCGATTGCTGCGGCGGCTTATACGCTTTAGGCAAAGCATTGATGGATTATTCATTCAATATAGAGTCAACTTTTTGATTGATTTCTTGTTATATTTATTACTTCAAACATTCAATTATCTTTTATGAAAACGATATTAAGTTTCTTATTTATTGCCTGCAGCTTATTTACAAATGCGCAAAGCATCCATAGCTTTAAAGTTAAAAGTATTGACGGTGGTCAGATTGATTTGTCAAAATATAAAGGCAAAAAGATCATGGTAGTGAACACAGCAAGTCAATGTGGTTATACGCCTCAATATGCCTCATTACAAAAAGTATATAGTCAATACAAAGACAAATTAGTGATCATTGGTTTTCCATGCAATCAATTTGGTGGACAAGAACCAGGCACGAATGCTGAAATCGTGGAATTCTGCGAAAAAAATTATGGCGTTACTTTCCCACTAGCCGATAAAGTAGATGTGAAAGGCGGCACACAATCTCCGATCTACCAATGGTTGACACAAAAGACAAAAAATGGCGTTTTAGATGCGACAATTGGTTGGAATTTTAATAAATTTTTATTGGATGAAAATGGGAAAATGTTGGCTTATTTTCCAAGCAATGTAAAACCAGATAGCGACGCAATTTTGACTTACTTAAAATAAGTAGCTTACCCTAGGAAGTCCTATCTTCGCTGCATGTTATTGCGCGATATTATTGGTCAAGAAAAATTAAAGCAACAGTTAGTAGAGATGGTTCAACACCAAAGATTGAGCCATGCCCTATTATTTGTTGGACCAGAAGGATCCGGCGCATTGCCTCTTGCTATTGCATTTGCACAATATTTAGTGAGCTCCCCTGCAACCACCAACCAAGTCTTGGATATGTTTGCAGACCCAGATGCACTTGCAAAAGAAGTCCATACTTACAATGAGCCCGATGCCATTTCAGACTTGCCTGCTTACCAGCGAGCGAGTCAATTGATGCACCCCGATCTGCATTTTTCTTTTCCTACTATCACAGAGAAACCTGGTCAAAAAAATATCAGTGCCAATTTCATGGAGCAGTGGAGGGAATTTGTTCAGGGCTATCCTTATGGCAATGTATTTGACTGGCTGCAATTCATCAAAGCAGAAAATAAACAAGGCAATATTAGTGCAGATGAATGTGCTGAAATTATTAAAAAGCTAAGTTTCAAAAGTTTTGAAAGTCCTTTCAAAGTACTAGTGATGTGGATGCCAGAATACTTAGGCAAAGAGGGTAATAAATTATTGAAACTTATAGAAGAACCTCCAGCAGATACCATCTTTTTATTGGTCGCCAATTCCGAGGAACAAATACTTCCAACCATACTCAGTCGATGTCAATTTATTCGGGTACCTAGATTAACGAATGTAGACATTGCAAGTGCACTGGAGGAAAGGGCAAAATTAAGTCCAGAAAAAGCACAGCTCATAGCTGCGATGTCGGATGGTAATTACAGAGAAGCACTTCATTTAATTCAGCATAGTGATAGCGATTTTATAGACCAGATTAGGGACTGGCTCAATGCCATCCTTAAAAATGGCACATTGGCCCAAATGAAGTGGGTGGACGAAGTGAGTAAATTGGGCAGGGAGCAGCAAAAACAATTCCTAAAATACTTTAACCACCTGCTTGAACAGAGTATTCGGATCAAAGTATTGGGTGCAGACCTCCCTTTAGACCCAGATTTAAAGGATTTTGCAATTAGAATCAATAAAATTGCTGGGGTCGGGCAATTAGAGGCCATTATACAAGAATTGGACAAAGCGGTCTATTATATAGAGCGAAATGCCAATGCCAAGATGTTATTTATGGCAATGGGCATCAAGTTCTATCATATCATTCGGAACAAAACCTTAATTTTGACATAGACCCCAATCGAGTGAACAGGGATTTGAAGAAACGCGGGGTCGGGTATTTCAATTTATAACAGTTAGAACTTAGAATATATGGGATGTGGATCATGCGGCACGGGTACGCCCAATGGCTGCAAAAGTAATGGAGGCTGTAGTACTGGTGGATGTAATAGACTAAATGTACATGACTGGTTACGTGACTTACCTGTTGATGATGCAGAAAGTCAATGTAGGGTGGTAGAAGTAAGCTTTAAACAAGGAAGCCGAAAAGATTTTTATAGAAACCCTACTTTCCAAGTTTTTGAAAAAGGAGATTATGTAACAGTGGAAGGCGTGAACGGCTTCGACGTTGGAGAAGTTTCTTTGACTGGAGAATTGGTACGTTTACAATTGAAGAAAAGCGGCACGGATGAATTCCACCCAGACATCAAAAAAATACTTAGAGCAAGTACAGATAAAGATATCGAGACCTTTAAAATAAGTAAAAGTAGAGAATCAGATATGTTAGCTCGAAGCAGGGCGCATGCAAGAGACTTGAAATTACAGATGAAATTAAGTGAGATAGAATTACAGGCCGATGGAAAAAAAGGTACCTTCTTCTATACAGCCGACGATCGTATTGACTTTAGAGAACTCATCCGCATTTTTGCAGGAGAGTTTAAAGTAAAAGTTGAAATGCGTCAAATTGGTATTCGTCAAGAAGCCGCTAAAGTGGGTGGTATTGGAAGCTGTGGTCGTGAACTTTGTTGTAGCACTTGGTTACACGATTTCAAGAGTGTCAACACTACTGCTGCTCGTTACCAAAATTTATCTATCAACCAAACGAAATTAAGTGGTCAATGTGGCCGTTTAAAATGTTGTTTGAATTTTGAATTAGATACTTATTTAGATGCGTTACAAGCTTTTCCTGATTATGCAGACAATTTGCAAACAGCAATGGGCACTGCGTTTTTAATCAAGAAAGATATTTTCAAAAATTTAATGTGGTATACCCTTCCAAATAATACCAAACATTATCCGCTTACAATAGAACGCGTAAAAGAAATTAAAAGACTGAATCAACAAGGTGTTGCAGTAGAAGAATTAGAAGCGGTAGAAATCACTAGTAAAAACAAAGAAGTAGAACCAGAATTTGTAGAGCTAGTAGGTCAGATAAGTTTACGTTCATTAGAAAAGAACGATCGACGCAGAAGAGATCAACAAAGAAATTATAGAGAGCCACAAGGACCGAACGGACCTCGTCCTCAAGGACCGAACCAAAATGGGCCAAATGGGCCTCGTCCTAATAATGGGCCTCGTCCTAACAATGGACCTCGTCCTAACAATGGACCTCGTCCAAACAATGGGCCTCGTCCACAAGGACCAAACCAGAATAGACCAAATGGGCCTCGTCCTAATAATGGACCAAGACCAGAAAGACCAAAACCAGATAATGGAAACAACGCATAAAAAAAAGACCTCGAAACATCGAGGTCTTTTTTTTACTACTACCTTCAATAGCAATTTATTTTTTCGTTGGCTTTTTTAATTTTACCAAGACAATCCCGTGTTTATACTTTGCGCCAAATTTTGCAATGGCATCAGGGCCTTTGTATACATCCATAGAAGCAATGAGTGCAGTATTGATTTTAACCACTTTAGCATAAGGTGTTTCCACACCATCCACTAAATAAATAGGCATCACAGGATCTGATTTTCCAGTAGGTGCAGTGCTAGGTTTTTGTGCTGCAACCATAAATGTAAACATGCTCAATAAAATTACAGTACCAATTTTTTTCATCTTCTTCATTTTTTTAAATTTAGTGATATAATTTTTCAAGTTCTTGATTGGTGAATTTCATTAAATTTTTCACATACACTGGTGAGAAGTTAAATTCCAAACCAGCAGTTTGATACAATTCTGGTAAGGTCTTTGTACCCCCTAAAGCTAAAGCATTCATATAATTTTCTAATGCTTGTTTAGGATCTTTTTGATACTGCATCCACATACCAATCGCACCCAATTGTGCAATACCATATTCGATATAATAAAAAGGCACTTCAAATAAATGTAATTGTCTTTGCCATCCTATTGCTCTAAATTCCTTTAAACCAGACTGATTCAAGGTTTTAGATGAAAATTCTTTTACAATATTTTGCCATTCATTGGTTCTTTGTTCAATAGTATGTGCTGGATTTGTATATACCCAATGTTGAAATTTATCGATAATGGCAATCCATGGGAAAATAGTAATCGTTCTTTCAAGTTGATGTTCAATCGCCCTGTTTAAATCCGACTCATTATCAAAAAATGGCTGCCAATGCTGCATGCTAAATAATTCCATGGCCATACTTGCCACTTCTGCAATTTCCATTGGATACTCTTTGAATGCGCTCAACGATAAAGGATGTGCTAAAAAAGAATGCACTGCATGTCCACCCTCGTGAACCATCGTTGTCACATCACTCATCTGTCCTGCAGCGTTCATGAAAATAAAAGGTGCGCCTGATTCTGCTAAAGGACAATTGTATCCTCCTGGTGCTTTGCCTTTTCTGCTCTCAAGGTCAAAATGTTTAAGCTCATTCATTTTTCTTAAACAATCTGCAAAGAAAGGATGCACTTGTTCAAAACAGGCTACAGATTTTTCATATAAATCTTTTCCGTCTGTAAATGGACGCAAAGGCTTTGTGCCAGCTGGTTCTGCTTCAAGATCCCAAGGCTTCAAAGCATCAACGCCTAGTTTTTCTTTTTTGCGTGTATATATTTTTTCGATCAAGGGCATCACGTGTAACTTAACTGCCTCATGAAATTGAAAGCAATCTTCCTTAGTGTAATCAAAACGTCCTAGTTCTGCAAACTTATAATCACGATAGTTTTCAAAACCAGCATTCAAAGCCACTTGATGTCTTTTTTGTATTAAGCTTGTAAACAAGTCGTGCATTGCTTCCTGGTCTTGTAGTCTTCTAGTCTGAATTTTTCTATAGACTTCTTCTCTAAATGCACGGTCTTCGTTTTCTAGAAATTGCGCGGCTTGTTGTAAAGTATATTCTTTACCGCCTACTTCGATGGTCATCTTGCCTGCAATGACACCATATTGTTGTTGTAAAACACTTAACTCTGCTTGAATAGGAATATTTTCGGTTCTGAATAATTCGATACTTTTTTGAACTGATCTTAAATAAGTATGGTACTTCGCTTGATCCAACTGAGCAGTAAATGGAGATTGAATCAATTTCTTATTCAATGCATCTGCATATGGTTGCATCTTGGGTTGAATTTCCATACAGAAAAAAGTAAACGCATCTTCTAAACTTTTATCTGTGGTATCGCAGGTCATTTTGATTTGTCTCCAACAAGCATCTTCACTAATACATGCCTCTAATTCACTCAAATCGGTCAACCATGCCTCTAATGCTTCTACAGAAGGGATCGGACGGTCATTTAATTCTTTAAAGAAAGGCTCCAAACTTGCCCAATCCGTTACCACAAAGTCTGTTGGAAGGTATTTATGGCTTAATTTTTGGATGTCCGCTGTTCTCTGCATAAGGTTCGTTATTAAGACGCAAATTTACTACTTTTACACACTTTAAAATAGTTAATTAAGTGTCCGAAACAATTCATTTACTGCCAGATCATATTGCCAATCAAATTGCGGCAGGTGAGGTCATTCAAAGACCCGCCAGTGCTGTCAAGGAATTATTGGAAAATGCAGTAGATGCTGAGGCCACAGAAATTCGATTGATTATCAATGAAGCGGGAAAATCCTTGATTCAGGTGATTGACAATGGCAAGGGCATGTCCGAAAAAGATGCTCAAAATGCATTTGCTAGGCATGCGACTAGTAAAATAAGTGTCATCGAAGACTTATTTGAAATTCGTACTATGGGATTCCGAGGAGAGGCCTTAGCTTCTATTGCTGCGGTGGCACAAGTGCAATTAAAAACTAAAAGACCAGAAGACGAGGTTGGTACAGAAGTATCAATTGAAAATAGTAAAGTGATTTCGACTGCTCCAGTTGCTACACCTGTTGGCACGAGCATTAGCATGAAAAATTTATTCTTCAATGTGCCAGCCAGAAGAAATTTTTTAAAAAGTAATTCTGCTGAACTTAAACATATACTAGAGGAATTTACAAGGGTGGCATTGGCTTTTCCTGAGATCTATTTTAATTTACATAACAATGGTCAAGAAGTGTACCATTGGGATGCAGGAAGTTTTAAGCAAAGAGCCATTCAGGTATTAGGCAACAATTATCAGAGTAAATTAGTGACCGTAGGAGAACATACCGATTACTTAACTATCTCTGGATTTGTTGGCAAGCCTGAAACAGCAAAAAAAACAAGAAGTGATCAATACTTTTTTGTGAACAGAAGATTCATTAAGAGCGCCTATTTGCATCATGCGATTGCCAATGCTTTTGAAGGCCTCATTGCTAAAGATAGTTTTCCGAGTTATATTTTATACATCGACGTAGACCCTTCTAAAGTGGATATCAATGTGCATCCAACTAAACAGGAAATTAAATTCGAAGATGATAAAATTATTTACGCTTTTGTTCAAGCAGCTGTAAAGCATGCACTAGCTCAATTTAGTATTGCACCCTCTTTAGATTTTTCATTAGATGCCGATACTCAACAATTAGATGCGATTCAAAAACCTTTTTCGGAAAATCAGGTTCAAGAGACTTCTAGAAAATCATTGTACGAAGGGTTTACACAAAAAAACCAAGCGCATTTTATACCAAGATCATCTCAGGGTGGACAGCAGGATTGGAAGGACTTTTTTACTGAACTACCAACTGCAAATCAAGAATTCATAGTGAAGCCCTCTTCCATGGGTTTATATAAGGAAGATGAATCATTGTCTGTTCCTGAAGATGCATTTTTGATGCAGCTCCATCAAACTTATATTATTGCGCCTACTAAGAGTGGCTTAATTATTATCCATCAACAATTAGCGCACGAAAGGGTCTTATACGAAAAGTATCAAAAAGCAAGTGCACAACCGCATGCGACACAAAAAAGTTTATTTCCTGTTGTATTGGAATTGAGTGCTAGTGATGCTGTATTGCTCCAAGAGATGGTGGAAGACTTAGCTAATATAGGATATGAAATAGAAGCCTTTGGTCAAAATAGTTTTATCATTCAGGGTATTCCTGCAGACGTGCTTGCGGGTAATGAAAAAAATGCCATCGAACTTTTATTAGAACAGTTCAAACATTTTAGTGCTGATTTAAAATTTAGTAAGAGAGAAAAATTAATTCGATGTTTGGCAAGACAAATGGCTATTAAAGCAGGACAAAATTTAGGGCAAAAAGAAATGCATAGCTTGATTGAATCACTTAGTGAATGTGATATTCCTAATACCACAGCGTCTGGTGCACCTACCTTCATTGAATTCAATGAGGCTTATTTAGATCGATTGTTTAGTAAGTAAAACGAATTACATCCCTTTCGTCACCTTGGTTAAATAAGTTTCAACCGCTCTTCTAACTTGAGTACTTGATGGACTCATATGGTTCGCAACCAATACCGAAAAATATAATTTTTGTTGCTTAGGTGTATAAATAAATCCACTCAATGCAACCTGTCCACCTAAGGTCCCTGTTTTAGCATACATGGTGCCTGGGAAGTTTTTATAGTAAGCCGAAATGGTACCTTCTCCTCCTTTTTCAAAAATATTTTTTACACGTACTTCACCGAACTTAGCATGCATCAGTTGTAAAATAGCAATATAGTTTTCCGGAGTATTTAAATTATAACGACTTAAACCACTCCCGTCTGCCCAACGCATTTTTTGAGGCAAATCAGCAAAAAATAATTTCTTAGTACTGTCTAGCAATGCTGCATCATCCATCTTGCCAAATAATTGTTCACTCGCCATTAAGACTATTTGGTCTGCATAAAAATTATCACTACGCAGCATCATGATCTTTAATAAGCTATCTGTTGCAACCGTTTTTATGATCTTATAGCTGGTTGCTGGCAATGTTGATTGTTTCTGAAAGCTTATTTTTTTGCCTAAGGTGTCATTTAATAATTCAAGTGCTTTTACCATTGGCATATCTTCTTGGCTAAATGGGACTTGAAAATATTTGCTTTTATTATTTTCGTTCGTTGTAAAAAAGCGATTCCCAGTCCTACTTCTTGACCAGTTTTTTTCTTCCGCCTTGCCTAAGTCAACAATATCTTTAAAAAAATAGAAAGGCTTAATGGCTTCTAATTTTTTATTGCTCTGGTAAAAATGTACCACATTGCCATAAATAGGCATTCTGCTTCTTTCTGGCTGATAATCTTCGGCATAATCAGCCCAGGACCAACCACTTCCAAATATTTCAAATTGATCTTGATTGTTGCCAACTATAACAACCTGCTTATTTGTATTTTTTATGATGTCCACCACAGGTTGATACTTAAACTCTGGGTGCATAAAACTAGGATCCCCCAATGGCATCAAAAATAAAGTATCCGCATTTTCTGCCATCTTCCATCCTGGTAAAGAATCTCCTAAAAATTGCAAGCCTAAATAAGTAGCTAAAATTTTGACATTGCTCGCAGGAGTAAAATAATGATCGCTTTGGTATTTAGACAACCATTGTTCTTTTGAATCATTGTAAATAGCGATGCCAACATGAGCACCTTTAACCCCTTCGGAATTGAGCAATGTTTTTTGCGCCTGACGAACCGAACAAGCACTTAAAATCATTATTGTTGCTACTGCGATGAATAACAACTTTAATAAATTTTCAAACTTAAATGGGTTTATTCTCTTTCTAATGCTCTTAGCCATCTTTCTGGGATTTCGTTATTAGAAGCAACTAAATAGTCCTTGTAACTACAAGGCATCCATTCTTCATTATGCAATTTCATCCACCACCTTCCTGTGCTTTTACTTTGTAAAAATTGCGTGTCGATATCTGAAAAAGCGATATGAAATTCTTTAAAACGATCAAGTGCAGTAAGTGGTGCTTCTTTTTTACCACGATGCACTCCGTCAATGATATACCAGATCATTTGTGCCATCTGTATTGCTGTTAATCCATGATGATCTAATTCTGCTTGGTATCCAAATAAACCAATTGTGCTAGTTTTCCAACTCATCCCCGCGTATTGCATCAACACACAAGCCTCTTCTCCGTTAAAACCATTGGAGGTAATAATATTAGCTGGTGCTTGTGCATGTTGAATAGCGCTAATATCAAAACTCATCATATGACTATCTCTAATGACTGGCTCCATTTCTTCGATACCCTCACGTACCACGCCCAGTCTAAAACAATCAAACCTGAGCTTATCAATTGTTTCAAGCATATGCGGATGCATAAAATAACTTTGAAAACCGATATGTGCATAATGGTTTAAATGATTCGGCAAACCTGTAAATAATTCTTCTAAAAAATGATCTGATGGTAAACGCGCTTCTAAATCTAGATCGATTTTAGCATCTGCTACCACTGCATTCACTAAAGTAGGAATCGCTGTGTACGCATGGTATTGTGGCAAAGTGAGGTCATGAGAACCACCCATGATCACCACTTTTTTATTTTGTAAAATCAATTCTGCAATCACTGTTCTTAATGCAGCATAACTATCTTGAATAGTTTGTCCAATTTTTACGTTTCCAATATCTGCTATTGTGACTTGTGCATGCCAATAATATAAATTGTACAAAGCTGCTCTAACCGCATTGGCTGCTTCAAAACCATTCAATGCAAACCCTGCTCCCCTGCATTCTCCTGCACCAATTAATACGATATCCGCATCCTTGATGTCTGGCAGTTGATTTTCATAAGATTTAATATGCTTTCCAAGCTGGGTATCACGATAACCTTCGTCTTTTGATAAAAAGGACAGGTTAATTGGTTCTACAAAGTCTTGGATAGAGGACAATGACATGGGCTAAAATTATCTATAAATACTAACGCAAAATTTGCCCAAACATTGCGTAAAGGGGGATTAATCTTGGAATTTATAGCCTACACCACGCATAGAAATAAAGTGTTTTGGGTGCTTGGGGTCTATTTCGAAGTACTTTCTAAAATTCAATATGAAATTATCGATGGTTCTGGTATTAGGGAATACTTGGTAGCCCCAGACCAATTGTAGGATTTTTTCCCTTGTGACCACCGTATTCTTTTGTTCAATAAGTAATTTTAACAATAACAATTCTCTTTTAGTAAGGTTGATTTTTTGCCCAGAAGCTAGCAATACCTCTGAAGCATTGAAATCGATACTATGTCCTTTAAATTGGTAGCGATCTACTTGAGGGGTGGTCTTTGCCTGTTGAGCCTGCTTCTGAATTAGTTTTGCAACCCTTAAAAGCAACTCTTCTAAATTAAATGGCTTTGTTAAGTAGTCATCGGCTCCAAGTTTCAATCCCTGCACCCTATTCGAACTTGTATTTTTTGCACTTAAAATTAAAATAGGCGTTTGGTTATTATTCAAACGCATACGCTCTGTTATGCTAAACCCATCTAAGGAAGGCAACATGATATCCAAAATGATTAAATCATAATGCGCAGATTGAATTTGTTTTAAAGCTTCCCCCCCATCATATGCAGAGTCTACCTCATAGCCTTCCATCTCTAAATTAAGCTTCAAAGCCTCATGAAGATGCTCTTCGTCTTCCACCAATAAGATGCTATGTTTTTGCATGATTAATCTGCCTTAAATTGGACCACAAAAATACTTCCTTTAGGTTGATTTGGCTTGACGAAAATACTGCCAGCGTGGAATGTGACAATTTTTTTACATAAATACAAACCCAATCCTGTTCCCTTTGTAGATCTGGTTTGTTCTGCACCCACTCTATAAAATTTATCAAATACTTTTGACCTTTCCTCTAACGCAATACCGATGCCTTGATCTTTAACAGTCAGCTCAATGTCTTTTCCTACTAAATGTAAGTCTATAAAAATATCCGTCTCGGGTGCTGCATATTTATTAGCGTTGTCCAATAAATTATTAATCATCAACTGCAATAATAATGGTTCGCCTTGAAGTTGAATAGCCGCATCAATTGAACCAATGCATTTTCTATTGGAATATCGTTCTTCAAAAGATTGTATACATTGAACAGCAATCGTCGAAAGGTCTACCAGTTGTTTGCTGTTTTCAAATTGCCCCATTTCAAATTGGGATGCTAATAAAATATTATTACAAAGTGCGTCTAATCGTCTTGTCTCTTTAAGCGTATTTTGAATTAAATGCTGTTGCTGTTCGGGCTGTAAATCTCTCTTTACAATCGTTTCTAAATTTAATTGAGTGACTGCAATGGGCGTCTTGAGCTCATGCGTGACTGCCATCATAAAATTTTGTTGGAGTGTCGAATATTTTAATTGCTTTAATAAAGAACGGTATACATAGATGGCACCTAAAAGAAAAAGCAATAAAAAAGTCAAACCCTCTCCAATATATTGTTTGGTTTTTCTAGCAGCAAATGCCTCAATGTTTGCAATATGCTGTTGATCTATTTGTCCTTTTGCGGTAAGGGTTTCAATTTTTGTAGCCGTCAACAATTCGTTTTGTTGAACGAGCGCTACATACCACCAAATAAAGGCAGCGACCATATAAGTTAGGAATAACCAATAAATGATTCTGACCCATACTAATTTTGATATGGAAAATGGCATGCGCATATTATAAAGCAGCTTTTTCTATTCGAATGCCTGTAGATAAAATATTTTGTAGCGGGTCCTCGCGCATCGTATGCTTGATGGTAAAAGTATGTATACCATAATTTAATTTAACAGGCTTGGAGTACAAAGGGATACGTTGGTCATAAATATCATCCATGCCAGTACCTAGCCAACCTTTTTGATCATCGGCTAAATTTAAATTGAAAGTTTCTGTTTGCGCTTTTTCACCCGCACTACTATGGCTTAGCTCAACCCAAATATTTTTATAATGATAGGCATTGTGGTGTCTAATGACAAAGGCAATTTTATACAACTGATTAGTGTCAGTGACATTGAATAGGTATTTTTCTGGCTTTGCGCTATTCCATTGATGGTCTGGATGTATTGTATTTTGTTCAGACAAGGGTATTGTTTGACAAGCATTTATGCTCGTTAATAAACAGATACCAAACAGGATACGATAAAACTTCCCCATTTATAATACGTTTAAGATTTGTTCTTTTGCTTTTTCTAATTCATCCTTCATTACAATCACCGCTTTCTGAATATCTACATCATTGGCCTTAGACCCAGTGGTATTAATCTCTCTGCCCATTTCTTGTAAAACAAAGGATAATTTTTTTCCTTTATTGGGATCTTTTTCGGCAAGGATAGATTTAAAATAGGCGCAATGGTTGGTTAAACGAACACGCTCTTCAGATATATCAATTTTTTCGATATAGTAAATCAATTCTTGTTCTAAGCGATTGTTGTCATACTTGTCTGGTCCTACATTTTGTTCTAATAATTTAATCAAGCCCTCTTTGATTTTTGTTCTTCTATTTGGCTCAAGCACGGCGATCGCAGCCTGTTGTGCTTCAATACCTGCAACACGTTCTAATAAATCTGATTCAATTGATTTCCCCTCCTCTTGTCTATGAATGTTCAATAAATCAATGGCTTGTTTTAATAAATTAAATATGGCCTGTTTTTCTTCATCTGATAAAACTTCGTTGGTAGAAGAAACCACATCTGGCATTTTTAATAAGGTGCTCAAAATATTTTCCTTACCAATGCCTAGCTCATCTGCAAGCTCAACAATAGGTTGGTAATAGGACTTTGCTAATTCTTTATTGATATTCACCGGCTTTGAAGCGCCATTCGATCTAACGGCAATAGAACACTCTACACTACCTCTAAATAAGTGTTCATTTAATGTATTTCTGATTTCAACTTCAATTGGTTTTAAAATGGATGGAATATTTAAACGAACATCGAATTGCTTTCCGTTTAAAGACTTCACTTCTACCAAGAGTGTTTTGTCATTGAATGCCATTTCTGCCCTTCCGTAACCCGTCATTGAATACAACATAAGTATACCATTATTTAGTACATAAAGGTATTAAATAATGAGCTTGCAAGCGCTAAAGTTTGTACTTTAGCAAAGATTTTCACCCATGTACGACAAAGCACAAATACAAGCATTACAACAAACTACAAAGCAGTTTTTAGCGACGCCTTTAAGCATTGATTTAACGACTTTAAAAAAGGTATTACAGTTTCATGAATACCAATATTATGTAGTCAACGAATCCTTAATAAGTGATTATGAATATGACCAGCTCTATCAGGCCCTTTTAGCTATAGAAGCTTCGGATCCTTCTTGTATTACCCCTGACTCACCAAGTCAAAGAGTAGGTAATAGTTTAAATAGCAATTTTGAAACGGTACCTCATTTAGTACCCATGTTGAGTTTAGAGAATAGCTATAATGCAGAGGACCT
>JACCDP010267600.1_pt1 | contig 21649 bp, 17 predicted proteins | sample 7445841 | NCBI WGS metagenome assembly JACCDP01 (sample SAMN15323441, study PRJNA562643) | freshwater metagenome | isolation source: river surface water | place: USA:Blue River Watershed | collected 2017-08-17
GCCAGCAGCGCACCGACACTGCCGAAGCTGCTGCGCAGAAAGCCCAGGCCATGCCCCAGCAAGTAAGCATCGAACACCGGGTTGAAGGCGCGCGAGAACACCTGATAGGCCACGATGTCGGACACCCGCAGGATGACGCCCAGCGCCAGCACGGCGGCGGCCACGGCGCGCAGCAGCGGCGCGAACCGCCCCGGCACCAGCAGCACCAGGCCGAACACGAACAGCTCGATGGGGAAATAGAGATAGCTCTTGTTGTCGAACCAATCGATCCGGAACGGGAAGACGAAAGCCGTGAACAGGAAGAAGGCACTGGCCAGGGTCAGCGCCCAGCCGCGCAGGCCGGCGAGCGGACTCGCGGCCGGCGGCCTGGCGGGAGATGTCGCCTGGGTCAAAGCTGCTGCTCGATGGCCTGAATCAGCGTAGCAGAGTCAGGGTCCACCGTGCTGCCGTAATGCGCCAGCACCTCGCCGGACTTGCTCACCAGGTATTTGTTGAAGTTCCACTGCGGCTCGCCCTTGACGTGCAGCTTCTGGAAGATCGGGTGTGCATCGGCGCCCTTCACCTTGATCACGGAGGTCATCGGGAAGGTCACGCCGTAGTTGATGAAGCAGACCTCGGCCGTCTCGGCCGCGCTGTCCGACTCCTGGTTGAAGTCGTCGGAGGGGAAGCCGACGATCATCAGGCCCTCATCCTTGTAGCGCTGGTACAGCGCTTCCAGCCCTTCGAACTGGGGGGTGAAGCCACAGAAACTGGCGGTGTTCACCACCAGCACGGTCTTGCCGGCGGTGAGCGCGCACAGATCATGCTGCTCGGAACTGTTGAGCCGGCCCATGTCGTGGTCGAGCCAGTCGATGCAGGCGGTGGCAGGGGCGCTGGTGTCGGCAGCAGGCGTCTGGGCCTGCGTCAACGTGGCAAGGGCCAGCAGCGCAGTGGCGGCGAGGCCGGTCAGGCGGAATGAAGACATGATGAAACTCCGTGCTCAGGGACTGTGAGGCTGCTACGCGCCAGGGCGGCTGGCGGATTGCTGATCCGGGGCGACAGCATAGGCGTACCCGCTTCACGTGAACAAGCCCTGTGCAACGAGGAACCCCCGCATGTCGACAATCCCCGGCGCCACCCCAGCCGACACGCCCGTCGCCCTGATCATCGGCGCCGGCAGCCACATCGGCCGTGCCGCCTTGAGCCTGCTGCGCGCGCAGCATCCGGACTGGGAGATCGTCGCCGTGAGCCGCGACACGGCCACCCTGCCCGCCATGCCGGGCCTGCACGCCATCGCCAGCGATCATTCCGAGGCCTCGCAGCAGGCCGTCGCCACCCGGCTCGCCGGCGTGCGCGGCCGGGTGCAGCGCGTGATCCTCTGCCTGGGCGTGCTGCACAACGCACAGCTGCGGCCGGAGAAACGCCTCGAGGATCTGCACCAGGACAGCGTGCTGGAGTATCTGCGCATCAATACCGTGCTGCCGGCGCTCTGGCTGAAGACCCTGCTCCCGCTGCTGAGCGGCGCGCAGGCCTGCAGCGTGGCCGTGCTGAGCGCGCGCGTGGGCAGCATCGCCGACAACCGCAAGGGCGGCTGGTACGGCTATCGCGCCTCCAAGGCGGCGCTGAACATGCTGCTGCAGACCACCGCCATCGAATACGGCCGCCGCGCGCCCAATGTCAGCCTGCTGGCCTATCACCCGGGCACCGTGGACACGCCGCTTTCGGCGCCCTTCCATCGCAGCGTGCCCGAGGGCGTCCTGCAGCAACCGCAGGAGACGGCAGCCGCCCTGCTGGCGCTGATGGAATCGGCGGGCACGCCGGGGACGGCGCGCTTCGTGGATTACGCGGGCGAGAGCGTGCCGTGGTGAGTGAAGGGGAGGAAGGCGTGCAGGGCAATGCCCGCTTCCGCAAGCCGGGCGCCTGTCTGCTGTGCGGTCGCTCCACCCTGCTGACCTTTCATCATCTGATTCCGCGCAAGATGCACCGGCGCGCGTGGTTCCAGAAGCATTTCACGCGCGAGGAGCTGGCCAGCGGCATCTTCATCTGCGCGCTGTGCCACAAGGGCATCCACAAGACCTACGACGAGATGACCCTGGGCAAGCAGTTCAACAGCCCGGCGCGGCTGCTGCAGGACGAGACCCTGCAGCGCCATTTCGCCTGGGTGGCGCGGCAGAAGTGATCAGGCCGCGCCCGTCTGCGTGAGCGAGCGCAGCGCGGCGGCCCGGCTGCCCTCGAAGTCGGGACTCAGAGGCAGGGCCTGCAGCCAGCGCACCGCCTCGCCGGCCTGCGGGTGGAAGAAGTTCAGATGTCCCAGTTTGCGACCCGGCCGTGGCTGCTTGCCATACCAGTGACGCTGTGTGCCCGCGAGGGCAAGAGCAGCCCGGTCGGCGTCGCGCCCTATCAGGTTCACCATCACGCTGCAGCCGGGCTGCAGCGGCGTGACCAGGGGCAGTCCGGTGAGCGCGCGCAGATGCAGCTCGAACTGGCTCACGGAGGCGCCGGCCTGGGTCCAGTGTCCGGAGTTGTGCACCCGGGGCGCCACCTCGTTGATCAGCAGCCCTTGTGGCGTCACGAAGAACTCGATGGCCAGCACCCCTTCGTAGTCCAGATGCGTCATCAGGCGCGCATGACAACGCTCGGCCTCGGCCTGCCAGGCCGCGAAACGCCCCGGCTGCATGACGCTGATCTGCAGGATCCCGCCGGCGTGGAAATTCTCGGTCAGGGTGTAGAACACCATGTCTCCCGCGCGATTGCGGGCACCCACGAGGGACACTTCCGTCGTGAAGTCGATGCAGCGCTCGGCGATGGCCTCGGTCTGCCACAGGGGCAGCGCGGCCTCGCGTGCGAGCTGCGAACGCCACTGCCCGCGGCCGTCATAGCCGCCGCGGCGCTGCTTCAGCAGGAACTCGCCGCCAAGCGTCCGGCGCAGGCTGTCGAGATCCGCCTCCGCGGCCACCGGGCACCAGGGCGCGGTGGGCAGACCAAGCTCGTCGAACAGGGACTTCTGCGCTTGCCGGTCGGCCAGCGCGGCGAAGGCGGCGGCGTTGCGCCAGCGCGGATGCGCCAGCAGGGCGCGGGTGCACTGCGTGTCGGGCCAGTGTTCGCGCTCGGCGGTGATGCACTGCGGGTCGGCGAACGCCAGCCGCTCTCCCGCCTCGATGTCGGCCGGATCCACCAAACGTACCGGGATGCCGAGACGGCGCCCCGCATCCTTGAGCATGCCGCCCAGCTGACCGTCCCCCAGCACCCAGACCTCGCTCACGGTGTGAGCACCAGCGGCTGGGTGTCGTTCATCACACGGGAGGTCTGCTGCTCGCGCCAGGTGTTCAGGCGCATGCGCAGGGCGACATCGTGCAGGGCCAGGATCTGCGCGGCCAGCAGGCCGGCATTGGCTGCCCCGGCGGTGCCGATGGCGAGCGTGCCCACGGCCACACCCCGGGGCATCTGCACGATGGACAGCAGGCTGTCGAGGCCATTGAGCGCCTTGCTCTGCACCGGCACGCCCAGCACGGGCAGCGGGGTGCAGGCGGCGACCATGCCCGGCAGGTGGGCTGCACCGCCGGCGCCGGCGATGATCACCTGCACCCCGGCAGCCGCGGCACCCGAGGCGAAGTGAAACAGCTTCTGCGGCGTGCGGTGGGCTGAAACCACCTCGGCACTCCAGCCCACTTGCAGCTCATCCAGCAGGACGGCGGCGGCGGACAGGGTCTCCCAGTCATTGCGGGAACCCATGACGATGGCAATGCGTTCAGACATGTCGATCTCCTTGAAAAGAATCAGGCAACAGCTTGCAGCCACTGGTGGTAGAGGGGAATCCCCAGCAGCACGTTGAATGGGAAGGTGACCCCCAGCGCCGCCAGCATGGCGAGGCCGGCATTGGCGTCCGGCATGGCCTTGCGCACGATGGCCGGCGCAGCGATGTAGGAGGCACTGGCAAACAAGGTGGTCAGCACCAGCGCACTGCCCGCGGGCAGCGCCAGCAGCAGGGCCACGGCGATGCCGCCCCAGGCCAGCCCCGGCGGCGCGAGCGCGGCGAACACCAGCACGCGCCAGTGCTGCAGCGGCAGCGGGCGGCAGACAGTGGCGGTGCAGATGCCCATCTCCAGCAGGAACAGGGCGAGGAAAGTCTGGAAGCCGCCGATCAGAGCCGACTCGATGGGGGCGAGGCCGACCGGCCCGTAGGCCCAGCCCAGCAGGATGCCACCGCACAGCAGCAGCACCCCGCGATTGGTCAGCGCTTCATGCCAGACGCTGCCCGAGCTCGTCTTCTGCACGCTGTGGCGGCGATGGAACAGCAGCATGGCCACGATGCCAGGCAGTTCGAGCACCACCAGGTAGAGGCTGGTCTCGGGCAGCAAGGGCAATGCGCGGGTGTCGGCGAAGGCCACGGCGACGGCGAAGGTGGCCGCACTCACCGAGCCGTAGTGGGCGGCGACGCTGGCCGCATCGGCCTGCCCCAGGCGCACCACGCGGCGCAGCAGAGGGTAAAGCAGCAGAGGAATCAGCACCCCGCACAGGGCGATCAGGGCCAGATCCCCCACCCGCACACTGCCGGTGTGGCTGTGCAGGGCGAGGCCGCCCTTGATGCCCAGCGCGAGCATCAACAGGATGGTCAGGGTTTCATAGATGGCGCCGGGCACCTTGAGGTCAGACTTGAGCAGGCCCGCGACAAGGCCGAGGGCGAAGAATGCGATGACGATATCGGGCATGGGTCGTACCGGTGGTTTGAGCGGTGGCGATTCTGGGGAGGTCGACGTATATTTTCCAATAAATGTTTTTGCAGAATGCCATTGATCATTCTCTATGGAGCGCCCCATGAACATCCGCCATCTCAGCGTCCGCCAGCTGCAGGTCTTCGTCGCCGCCGTCCGCGCCGGCAATCTGTCCGCCACCGCCCGTGAACTGCATCTGACCCAGCCCACCGTGTCCCTGCAGATCAAGCGCCTCAGCGAAGTGCTGGGCGAAAAGCTGCTGGAGCAGCGCGAAGGCCGGCTGCTGCCGACCGACGCCGGGGTGGCGCTGCATGACGCCGCCAGCGATGTGCTGACGCGGCTGGAGGAACTGCGCAGCACCCTGGACAGAGTGCGCTCCGGCGAAGCCGGCCACATCAGCATCGGGCTGGTGACCACGGCCAAGTATGTGGTGCCGCGCATCCTCGGGGCCTTCGCACGGCTCTACCCGCAGGTGCAGATCACCCTGAACATCGGCAACCGCGCCCATGTGCTGCAGCGCTTCCTGCAGCAGGCCGATGACCTCTACCTGTTCAGCCACCCGCCCAGCGGCCAGCATGTCAGTGCCACCCGCATCATCAAGAACCCGCTGCAGATCATCGCGCCGCCGGACCACTGGGCGGCCGGCCGCAGCGCCCTGCGCTTCGAGGAACTGCTGGGCGAGCGCTTCCTGATCCGCGAACCGGGCTCGGCCACCCGCATGATGTTCGAGGCCTGGCTCAGCCAGGAGGGCCTGGCGTTGCGCCAGACCCTGCAGATCGAGAGCAACGAGGCCATCCGCCTCAGCGTCGCGTCCGGGCTGGGACTGTCCGTGATCTCCGAGCACACGCTGCAGGAAGGCCGGGAGAATTTCGCCGTGCTGCAGGTGGCGGGCTTTCCGCTGCACAGCCACTGGTACCTGGTGGAGCACGAGGGTCGGCGCCTGTCCCATGCCGCCCAGCGTCTGCGCCAGTTCATCGGCGCGCATCTGCAGGACTGCATCAGAACCGACTGGATCGCCGATGCGTATACGCCTGGCAAGCCCCTCTTGCAGGCACCCCCGACACCATGATGACACCCGACTCCCCGCTTGCCCTGGCCAGAATCGACGCCGCGCTGCGCAATCAGTTCGTGGCCGACGCGCTGGCCATGCCCGTGCACTGGTACTACAACCCGGCCGACATCGACCGCGCCTTTCCCGGCGGCATCCAGGGTCTGGAGCCCGCACCGGTCCGACATCCATCGTCCATCATGCCACTGCATTCCACCCAGCACGGTGGGCGCGGCGCCCAGGGCGGGCAGCGCGAAATCGTGGGCGAGGTCATTCTCAAGGGGCGCCGGCAGTACTGGGGCGTGCCGGGCATGCATTACCACCAGGGCATGCAGGCCGGCGAGACCACCCTGAACGCGCAGTGCACGCGGGTGCTGCTGCGCCGCCTGGCGGCCGACGGCGGACGTTACGAGGCAGCGCACTACCTCGACGACTACATCGCCTTCATGACCGCCGAGCCGCCGCTGCACAACGACACGTATGCCGAGTCCTGGCACCGCGGCTTCTTCGCCAATCTGCAGCGCGGCCTGCCGCCCGAGCACTGCGGCGCGCAGACCCACGACACAGCCTCGGTGGGCGGGCTGGTCAGTATCGCCGCCCTGTTCCTGGTGCTGCGCTGCCATGGCGCCACGCTTGACGCGGCCCGGGCCAGCTGCCGCCAGCACCTGTTCCTGAGCCATCCCGACGAATCCCTCGACAAGGTCTGCGATGACTACGTGTCACTGCTCGACGCCCTGCTGCTGCGCGACGCCGCCACCGACGCGGGCACGCTGCTGCAGGCGACGGCACGCCGCAGCCGGCGCCTGGATCTCGCGGCCCTGGTGGCCAAGGGCCGTGACGACCGCGACATCGTCGGCCGCGTGTTCTCCAGCGCCTGCTACATCAGCGACTCCTGGCCGGCGGTTCTCTATCTGGCGTTCAAGTACCGCGAGCACCCGCGCGCGGGCCTGCTGGCCAATGCCAATGTCGGGGGCGACAACGTGCACCGGGGCGCCGTGCTGGGGGTGCTGTTCGGTCTGCTGCATGCCCGCGCGCAGGACGACTGGTTCGCGCAGCTGCACGACGGCGCCGCCATCGCCGGGGAACTGCGCCTGGCCCTGAAATCGGCGGACGCGTGATTTTGTGTGGCGGCCGGGGCACCCGGGTTTACCCCGCGCGTGCAAGTGGTTAAGCTGCCGGCCTTTCGCAAATCCGTCACCAGGAGTTCCCCGTGAACCGTTCCTCCATGCTGTTTCATTCCCTGCTGCTGGCCGGCCTCGTGCTGCCGGGCAGTGCCCTGGCCACCAACGGCTATTTCACCCACGGTTTCGGCGTGCGCTCCCAGGGCGTGGCCGGCGTGGGCATCGCCCTGCCCCAGGATGGCCTCGCGGCGGCCAACAACCCGGCCGGCACGGCGGCTCTGGCCAACCGTCTGGACCTGGGCGCCACCTGGTTCCGCCCCTCACGTGGTGCCACCATCAGCGGCAATCTGGCAGGCGCCAACGGCCGCTACGACGGCAATGACACCGAAGACTTCCTGATTCCCGAGCTGGGCTATGTGCGCCAGCTGTCCGATCAGCTGTCCTTCGGCTTCGCTCTGCACGCCAACGGCGGCATGAACACCGACTACGGGCGCAACCCCTTCGGCGCCTTCGGCTCGCGCGGCTCGGCCGGCGTCAATCTGGAACAACTGTTCGTCACCCCGTCCCTGGCCTGGAAGCTGGATGCACGCAACACCCTCGGCATCGCCACCACCTTCGCCTACCAGCGCTTCGAGATGAAGGGCGTGCAGGCCTTCGACAATCCCTTCTTCTCGGCCGCGCCGGGCGATGTGAGCAACAAGGGCACGGACTATTCCCGCGGCTGGGGCTGGAAACTGGGCTACAGCGGCGAGCTGACCCCTACGCTGACGCTGGGCGCCACCTACTCCTCGCGTCTGGACATGGGCCGCTTCAGCAGCTACCAGGGCCTGTTCGCCGAGCGCGGCGGCTTCGACATCCCGGCGTCCTACGGCGTGGGCCTGGCCTGGAAGGCCAGCGAGCAGACCACGATTGCCAGCGACTGGCAGCGCATCGAGTACAGCGACGTGAAGTCCGTGGGCAATCCGCTGGCCAATCTGCTCACCGGCAATGCGCTGGGCAGCCGCAACGGCGGTGGCTTCGGCTGGCGCGACATCAGCGTGATCAAGCTGGGCGTGGTGCACGAGCTGAGCAATGTCTACACCCTGCGGGCCGGCGTCAGCCACGCGCAGCAGCCCATCCCGACCTCCGAGACCTTCTTCAACATCCTGGCCCCGGGCACCATCGAGGATCACATCAGCGCCGGCATCAGCTGGAAGACAGCCAGCGGCGGCGAGTGGTCGGTGTCCTACACCCACGCCTTCAAGGAAGAAGTGAACGGCTCCGGCTCCATCCCGATGCCCTTCGGCGGCGGCGAGGCGGACCTGTGGCTGAAGGAAGACATGCTGAGCATCGGCTACACCTTCGCGCTCTGATCGACCCGCAGCGCAGCACCAATGACAAGGCCAGTGGCGCGCCCGACAAGGGGAGCCCCACTGGCCTTGTTGTTCTCGCCACCCGCAACGGCGGGCGTCTTCAACGTCCGCGCAGCGCCACGACGCGCGGGTGGAAATACCCCACCAGACAGCCGCTGGTGTCCGGCACCTCGCTCATGTCCACCACCCCGCCTGCGCTCAAGGTCTCCAGCGCGTCGGCCAGGTATTCCACCCTGGCCTCCACGTGGCGGACTTCATAGCTGAACTGATCGCTGATGGGGCCGCGGTACAGCACCTCGCGCGTGCGCGGGTCGATGATGAACACCTCGGCCGTGCGCTCGACCCCCAGGGACCAGGCCACGGTCTGGTCCTCGTCCTTGAGCACGGGAATCCGGATGTCGTACATCTCCACCTCTTTCTGGATACGGTGCATGTCGTCCTGCACGAACACATTCAGCATGACGAAGGCGATGTTGCGCTGACGGTACTGCTCCCACAACTGCTGATAGGCCGGCACGGAATTGCGCGCGATGGGACAGCCACTGCCCTGCACATAGAGCACCAGGAACTCGCGGTCCTCGTACTCGCTCAGGGTGTGGTTGATCATCATCTGGTCCATCAGGCTGAAGTGCCTGATGGTGCCCAGGAGCTCGTCCGCCTGCACGCCGCCGGCACCCGCGCACAGCAGCGCCAGCGTCAGCGCAGACAGATGTCGATGCAGAACGCCCATGGTCTCAGCGCCCGTTCAGGCGAATGAACTTCTGCACCCGGTGACCCGTCTGCACTTCGCCGGTGAACAGATTGCCCTGCGAATCGAAGTCCATGTTGTGCACCCAGTCGAACTGGCCGGCCTGACGGCCACCCGTGCCCCAGGAGTAGACAGGCTCCAGCGTCTGCCGATCCAGCGTCCAGATCTTGTTGTTGGTGCCATCGGGCACGTAGACGAAGCGCTGCTCGGTATCCAGCGGGTCGAACTCCATCTCCCAGGTGCTGCCCGGCCCGTAGGTCTGCGGCGCGAGAATGGATTCGCTGACATAGGTGCCATCCTTGCGGAACACCTGGATGCGGTTGCTGGGTCGATCGCTGATGTAGACCAGGTCGTCGTCGGAGATCGCCAGCCCGTGCACCGGGGTGCGCCAGGTGCGACTGGGCGGCGCGCTCGGGTCCCAGACACCAGGGTTCTCATCAATCGGCGGCTCGCCATAGGCCCCCCAGTGCCGACGATAGGCCCCCGTCTCGGCATCGAACACGATCACGCGGCGATTGCCGTAGCCGTCCGAGACATAGAGCTCGTTGGTCTCCGGGTCCACTTCCATGATGGCGGCGCGGTTGACGGAATCGGTGTCATTGCTGCCTTCGTTCATGCCCACGCCGCCAATGGTCAGCACGAGCTCGCCCTCCTTGGTGAACTTGTGCATGTGATGATCGTCGGTGCCATTGCCGGCCACCCAGACGAAGCCCAGATGATCGACATGGATGCCGTGCTCGCTGTTGAACCACTCATAGGCGTTGGTCGGGCTGGCGCCCCAGGCGTGGATGACATTGCCCTCGGGATCGAAGGCCAGCACGGCCGGCGCCGTGGTGCAGCAGAGGGACTGCAGTGGCGAGTGACCCCAGTTCTGGTCGCGCACGCTCTGCAGCGGCGTGGACCCGGCATTGGTGCTCTGCACGGTCCAGGGGCGGTGAATGATCCAGACATTGTCCTCGGCATCCACGGCGGTGCCGGCCACCTGACCGATGATCCAGTTGTTGGGCAGCGGCTTGGGCCAGAACGGGTCGACGGCAAACTGCGCGACCCCTTCGGGCACTTCGGGTCCGGAAGCGTCTTCCGGCATGTAGGGAACGGTGAGTGTCTGAGCGAGAGCGATGCACGGGAAGGCTGTCATGGCCAGCAGACAGCTCCCCGCGGTGAGGCGGGCAGCGATTTTCATGATCCTAGGATCTCCAGTTGTTTTTGTTGTGAGTGTCCTGCGCCGGCAGTATGGAAGCGCCGCAATTCGTCTGTCCACGCTTTTGCGTCCGTTGGTCTGGAATAGCCGGTTTACAGGCGAATTTCCTTGCCGCCGCCGCGTGCCAATCGGTATTCTCGCCGCCTTCTTCGCAGCTGCCCGGTAGTGCTCGCCATGAAAGACCTCACCCAGGGTTCCATCCCCCGCACCATCATCGCCATGGCCGCCCCGGTGGCCGCCGGCATGATCTTCCAGACGCTCTATCTGCTGGTGGACCTCTACTTCGTCGCCGCCCTCGGGGATGACTCGGTGGCCGGTGTCGGCGCCGGCGGCACCCTGATGTTCATGATCATGGCCTTGACTCAGATCCTCGGCGTCAGCGCCGTGGCGATGATTTCCCAGGCCGTGGGCCGCAAGGACCGCGAGCATGCCAATCTGGTATTCAACCAGTCGCTGATGGTGGCGGCACTGTTCGCCGTGGTGACGCTGGTGGGCGGCTATCTGGCGGCGGATGCCTATATGCTCAGCGTCGCCTCGGACGAAGGCGCGGTGCGCGAGGGCGTGATCTTCCTGCACTGGTTCCTGCCCGGCATGGCGCTGCAGTTTCCGCTCATGGCCATGTCGTCCTCGCTGCGCGCCACGGGCCTGGTGAAGCCCGGCATGGTGGTGCAGGTGCTGACCGTGGTGCTCAACACCGTGCTCGCGCCGATCATGATCGCCGGCTGGGGCCCCGGCCCGGCGCTGGGCGTGATGGGGGCCGGCCTGGCCAGTTCCCTCTCCGTGTTCGTGGGCGTGCTGCTGCTCACCGGTTATTTCATCAAGCTGGAGAAATACGTCTCCTTCGAGACCTCGCTGTGGAAACCGCGGGTGGATGTCTGGACGCGCATGTTCAACATCGGCCTGCCGGCCGGCGGCGAGATGGTGCTGCTGTTTGTCTATTTCTCGGCCGTGTACTGGCTGATCGCAGACTTCGGCGCGGCGGCCCAGGCCGGGTTCAGCATCGGCGGCCGCATCATGCAGTCGATCTTCATGCCGACCATGGCCATCGCCTTCGCGCTCGGCCCCATCGCCGGCCAGAACTTCGGCGCCGGCCGCCATGACCGGGTGCGCGAGACCTATTACAAGGGCGTCCTGCTCTCCAGTGCGCTGATGCTGGTGGTCACAATCCTGATGCAGTGGAAGCCGGAACTGCTGGTGCAGGCCTTCACCGACGAGGCCGAGGTGATCGAGGTGGGCGCAGTGTTCCTGCAGCTGATCTCGCTGAACTTCATCGCCCAGGGCATCGTGTTCTCCAGCTCGGGCATCTTCCAGGGCCTGGGCAACACCCGCCCGGCCATGCTCTGCTCGATCATCCGCGTGCTGGTGTTCCTGCCTCTGGCCGTCTACCTGAAGTACCAGCCGGGCTATCACATCAACCAGGTCTGGTATGTGTCGATCCTGTCGGTCACCGCGCAGGCCGTGGCCGGCTATGTGCTGGTGCGGCGGGAATTTCGCCTGCGCCTGCAGCCGGCGGCGCCCGCCAGCGCAGGAATTTGAGAATTCAGTCAGCACTCTTCGGAATCGAGTAGAGCGCCGCACGGCGATCTGCTTCAATGCCGCCGTCTGCTGACCCGCACCGTCATCCCATTGCGAGAGGTATGTTCCATGCACACGCTGTCCTGCTTGTCCCGGTTTCCCACTGTGCGGCTGCGCCGCCCGCTGCTGCTGCTCGGCCTCTGCCTGAGTGTGCCCCTGGCCCTGGCCCAGAACGCCGTGCCGGTGGACGACGCGCGCATCCGCAACGCCGATGAATTCCCCGGCGACTGGCTCACCCACGGCCGCACCTACACCGAGCAGCGCTTCAGCCCGCTGGACCAGATCAACCGCGACACCGTGGCCGGACTCGGGATGGCCTGGTCGGCCGATCTGGACACCAGCCGCGCCCAGGAAGCCACGCCCATCGTGGTGGACGGCCGCATTTTCGTCTCCACGGCCTGGAGCAATGTGAAGGCCTTCGACGCCGTGACCGGCGAGGCGCTGTGGAGCTGGGACGCCGCCGTGGATCGCGCCAAGGGCGCCGATGCCTGCTGCGACGTGGTGAACCGGGGCGTGGCCTACTGGGAAGGCAAGGTCTATGTCGGCACCCTCGACGGCCGCCTGGTGGCCCTGAATGCCGACACCGGCGAGCAGGTCTGGTCCACCGCCACCTTCGACCCGGCCCTGAAGTACACCATCACCGGCGCCCCCCGCATCATCAAGGGCCAGGTGATGATCGGCAACGGCGGCGCCGAATACGGCGTGCGCGGCTATGTCAGCGCCTATGACGCCGACACCGGCGAGCTGACCTGGCGCTTCTACACCGTGCCCGGCAATCCGGCTGACGGCTTCGAGAACGACGTCATGGCCGCTGCGGCCAACACCTGGAACGGCAGCTGGTGGAACCTGGGCGGCGGCGGCACCGTGTGGGATGCCATCGCCTACGACCCGACCCTGGACCTGATGTACATCGGCGTGGGCAACGGCTCGCCCTGGAACCAGGCCCTGCGCAGCCCGGGCGGCGGCGACAACCTGTTCCTCAGCTCCATCGTGGCGCTCGACCCGGACGACGGCAGCTACAAGTGGCATTACCAGACCACCCCGGGCGAGACCTGGGACTTCACCGCCACCCAGCCCATCATGATAGCCGACCTCACCATCGAGGGCGCCCAGCGCCGCGTGGTCATGCAGGCCCCCAAGAACGGCTTCTTCTACGTGCTCGACGCCGCCACCGGCGAGTTCATCTCGGCCGAGAACTTCATCAACGTGAACTGGGCCACCCACATCGACCCGGCCACCGGCCGTCCGGTGGAGAACCCGGACGCGCGCTACGAGCTGAGCGAGAACGGCTTCATCGTGATCCCCGGCCCGCTGGGCGGTCACAACTGGTACCCGATGGCCTTCAGCCAGAACACCGGCCTGGTCTACATTCCCGTCACCGAGAACTTCGCCGGCTATTACCCGGACCGCGAGTTCGTGGTGAACCCCACCGGCTGGAACACCGGCAATGACTTCGCGCGCGGCGCCGGCCTGGTGCGCAGCGCGGCGCAGCGGCCCACCAATACCGCCTTCCTGCTGGCTTGGGACCCAGTGACCCAGCAGGAGCGCTGGCGCGTGACCCACACCGTTCCCACCGACGGCGCGGGCGTGCTGGCCACGGCGGGCGGCCTGGTGTTCCAGGGCAATCGCTCCGGCGAATTCGTGGCCTACCACGACGAGACGGGCGAACGCCTGTGGGCAGGCACCACCCAAGCCGGAGTGATGGCGGCCCCGGCCACCTACATGGTGAACGGCGAGCAGTATCTGGCCCTGATGGTCGGCGCGCCCTCTGCCTTCGGGGGCAACTCCGGCGTGCCGGCGGGCTTCGATGTGACCACCACCGCCTCCACCAACAATTCCCGCCTGCTGGTGTTCAAGCTGGGCGCGCAGGCACAGCTGCCCACCGAGCCGGTGCTGCAGGCCGATGCCGCCACCGGCACCCGTGAACTGCCGCAGACCAATGCCTCCAACGAGGTCATTGCCCAGGGCCAGCGCGCCTACGAGCAGATCTGCAGCGCCTGTCACGGCACCAATGCCGTCAGCAGCCGCGCCGGCGTGTTCCCGGACCTGCGCATGAGCGCCCGCCTGGGCGATGCCGCCGCATGGAGCGCGGTGGTGGTGGATGGCATCCTGGCCGACCGCGGCATGGTGTCCTTCGCCGCGAGCCTGCGTGAGGGCGATGTGGAGGCGATCCGCGCGTTCGTGATCCGCCGCGCGAATCAGGACCTGGGGAACTGAGAACCAGGGTCAGAGACACTTTCTTCGGCAAGTGGCTCTGACCCCAATGGCACCTTTCCTGTCACACACGCCCGCTACCCTGTGGCGCGAGACGTCCTCTCGACTTGCCACAGGAGCAGCCCATGTCCTTCACTCGCTTTCCCCTTGCCACGAGCCTTGCACTGGCCGGCGCGTTCTCGTTCACTGGCCCGACCCTGCACGCCGCCGACAATCTCCTGATCGTCACGCTTGACGGCCTGCGCTGGCAGGAGCTTTACCGCGGCCTCGATCACGCGCTTGCCACCCATCCCGACTATTCGCCGCGCAGCGAGCAGCTGCTGGCGCAGTTCTGGAACGAAGACCCGTCGGTGCGGGCGCGCAAGCTCTTTCCCTTCCTGCACGAGGTCGTGTTCGCGCAGGGCACTCATGCCGGCAATCGCGATGCCGGCTCCTGCGCCCGCATCAGCAATCCCTGGCATTTTTCCTTTCCCGGCTACAGCGAGATCCTGAGCGGTGTGGTCAATCGCAGCATCGACACCAATGGCAAGAATCCCAACCCGGAGCGCACGCTGCTGGAGCTGCTCGACGGGACGCCCGCGTTCGCCGACCGCGTCGCGGCCTTCGCCTCCTGGGACGTGTTTCCGTGGATCTTCAATGTCGAACGCAGCGGCCTGCCGGTGAATGCGCTGGGCACGAGCGTGACGGCGAACACGCCACTCGAAGCCACCCTGCTGCAATTGAGCGAGGACATTCCGCCGCCCTGGGAAACTGTGCGACACGACGCCTTCACGCATCACTACGCCCTCGAGCATCTGCGTACCGAACGCCCGCGGGTGACCTTCATCAGCTATGGCGAGACTGACGACTTCGCCCATGACGGCCGCTACGACGAGTACATCTTCGCGGCGCAGCGCACCGATCGCTTCATACGCGAGCTGTGGGAATTCGTGCAGGGCACCGAGGGCTATCGGGACAACACCGTGTTGTTCATCACCGTGGATCACGGGCGCGGTGAGTCGCCGCTGGAGACCTGGCAGTACCACGCCAGCAAGGAGTCGCTGACGGGTTACATGCAGTCACTGGCAAAGTACGAGGACGGCATCGTGGGCTCCGAGGACGTCTGGATGGCGGCCATGGGGCCGGGTGTCCCTGTCCGAGGCTCGCTGGCCAATGGCGATGCAGCCTGCCTCACGTCCAACCGCATCGCGGCGACGCTGCTGCAGTATCTCGACGTGGACTACCGCACACTCAACAGCGCCATGGGCGCCCCGCTGCAGGAGTTCCTGCCATGAGAGACGCACGCCAGCGCTGCCCAACATCCCACCCTGTGAGGACATCTGACCCTGTGGGAGCCTGCTTGCAGGCGAACTCCCGTCGCTCCCTGCTGCTGGCCCTGAGCCTGCTCACAGCGAGCCTCTCTCCCACAGCCGACGCCCAGGACATCAGCCGCATCGCCTTCGGCTCCTGCGGGGACCAGACCAAGCCGCAGCCGATCTGGACGCCCATCCTGGCCGATGCGCCGGACCTGTTCATCCTGCTCGGCGACAATGTCTATGCCGACACGGACGACCCGGTGGAACTGCAGTCCGCCTACAACATGCTTGGCAATATCCCGGGCTTCGCCCGTCTGCGCCAGAGCACGCCGATCATGGCCACCTGGGACGATCATGACTACGGCCAGAACGACATCGGCAAGGACTACGTGAGCAAGGAAGCCTCGCGGCGCATCATGCTGGACTTCTTTGGTGAACCGCTCGATTCAGAACGGCGCAGCCGCGCGGATGGCATCTACACCTCTCACACCTTTGGCGAAGAGGGGCGCCGCGTGCAGGTGATCCTGCTGGACCTGCGCTGGAACCGTGGCGAGCTGATGGCGCTGAGCGACCCGCAGCAGCTGGCCTGGCGCGAGGCGCAGCAGATGGGCCCCTACGAGGCGAATCTGCGTGCCGACGCCCAGCTGCTGGGCGAAGCGCAGTGGACATGGCTGGAGCAGGAACTGCAGGAAGATGTCGACCTGCGCATCATCGGCTCCAGCATCCAGCTGCTGGCAGACTTCACCGGCTGGGAAACCTGGGCGAACTTTCCGCAGGAGCGGCAGCGCTTCTTCGGCCTGCTGGAGCAGTACCAGCGCGAACCCGTGGTGATCATCTCCGGCGATGTGCACTGGGCGGACTACAGCGAGATTCGCGACTCCGGCATGGCCTGGCCGCTGATCGAGCTGACGTCCTCCGGACTGACAGAGGAATGGAAGGCAGTGAGTCCCAATCGGCATCGTGTGGGCGAGGCTTTCCCGGTGGCGAACTACGGCGTGATCGACATCGACTGGCACAGCGAGGCGCCCGAGGTGACTCTGCAGATCAAGGATGAGACGGGAAGGGTGTTGCTGGAGCGCACGGAGCGCTTCGAGTGAAAGGGGGTCAGAGACACTCGCCTTGGCAAGTGTCTCTGACCCCAGTCCTCATCAGAACGCAGCCTTGAGGGACAGGAACAGCTGACGCGGTGCGCCCGGCAACAGGGTCATGGCCGTGCCGGCCAGATCGGAGTTGCCGAAACCTCCGCTGCCCACGGTGGAGATGTAGTCCTCATCCAGCAGGTTGGCGATGTCGATCTGGGCCGTCAGATCCTTGAGCATGCCCATCTCGCCGAAGCGGTAGCCGGCACTCAGGTTCACCACGGTGAAGCTGTCCACACTGCCCTGATTCAGGAACGTGTATTCCCGCTCGCCGGTGAATTTCAGGTGCAGCTTGGCGAAGGCCTTGTCGACTTCGTAGCCCAGTTCGGAGCTCAACATCCACTCGGGGGAGTCCACCACGGTCTTGCCGGAGGTGTTCACCAGCGTGGTGCCGCTCAGGTAGTCGTCGTCGATAGTGGACAGGTTGTAGCTGGCAGAGTTGTACCAGTTGATCTGGTCATTCAGCTGCCAATCGATGCCTGTCTCGATGCCCTTGGAGGTCACGCTGCCTACGTTGGCCAGCGCGTTGAAGGCGCCGATGATGGCCGACCCTTGCTGAATGGCCAGCAGACGATCGTCGAAGCTGACGTGGTAGGCGGTCACCACGCCTTCCAGGTCATTCATGCGGAAGCGATAGCCCATCTCGAAGCTGGTGGCGGTTTCCGGTTCGATCGTGTCCTTGATCGCATTGAAGCCCGCCTGTGTCGCGGAGAACGGCGAGGTGCCGGTGGCCGAGCCAATCAGCGCGCGCACGTTCTTGGCGGCCGCGCCGAAGACTTCGCTGTCGGCGTTCAGGTCGTACACAAAGCCGACTTGGGGCAGGAAGCCTTCGTCGGTGTCGATCTTGCCTGTCTTGTTGTCGCCCACGATCGTGCTGGCCTTCACATCCACGTTCACGCTCTTGAAGCCGAACTCCAGACGCAGGGCGTCCGTGGCCTGCCAGATGTCCTTCACGTGCAGCTGCGTGGTCTGGGTATTGAAGGCGTACTCCCACTGAGTGCGCAGCGGATTGCGCTGGAACTTGAGGAAGTCGCGGGTCGGGAACGCAGCATTGGGCTCGCCATAGAAGCGGCGGGCCTGCTCGAAGTCGTTGTCTTCCAACCAGAGGCCGGCGCTCAGTGTGTGCGCACCCGCCTCGTAGCTCAGCTCACTGATGAAACCGGATCGGTCGATCTGGTATTCCGTGGTGCGAACGGTCAGCGGCGCGCCACCCGGGGTCGGCACATAGGGGGTGCCCCACAGGCCCTGGCCCTCGTTGTCGTGGAAGTAGGCCGTGGCATTCAACGCGAGCGCGTCGTTCACGGGCAGGTCGAGCTTCACATAGGACAGATCGTCCTTGCGCAGGCCGGACGCATTCCAGTAGGCGTCATCCAGGCTGTTCACCGCCCCGCTGAAGGTGCCACGGGCGGCAGCGATGGCGCGGGCGTAATCGGGGAAGTAGTTGTCCCAGTCGCGGCCCAGACGACGGATCATGTCCTTGGACATGTCCTGATAGTCATTCTCGGCACGGTCGGAGTCGCTGTAGAACGCCGTCAGCGTGCCCTGGCCGACCGGCTGCACCAGTTTCAGGTTCACATAGTCCTGATTCTGCTCACCGGCGCCCTTCCACTTGTCAGCATCCTGGGTGGCCGTGCTGAGGAAGACGCGCGTGCCGGTGGCCAGAGTGCCGCTGTCCAGGCGCAGGAACACGCGGCGTGCGGCGTCACTGCCGACCGTGGCATTGGTCATGATGCCGAAGCTGTCCTCCGGGTCGGCCGAGGTGAATTCCAGGGTGCCCCCCAGGTTGCTGGTCGAGGCCGTGGCCAGGGCGCCGGCGCCCTGGGAGAGTGACACGCGGCCCATGTTCTCGGACATGATGGCGCGGCTGATGTGCAGGCCGTTGTGGTTGGCGTAGGACATGTCGCCCAGCGGCACGCCATCCAGCGTGAAGCCCATCTGGTTCTGATTGAAGCCGCGCACCACGATGCGGGTGGACCACTCGTAGGCACCGTAGGGGTCGGCGGACTGGAAGTTCACGCCTGGCAGTTTCTCGATGGACTTGAGCGGGCTGGTACCGGCAGGGAACTGGGCCAGCTGCTCGGCATTCAGGCTCTGCACCTGACGGGTCTGGCCCTGACCGAAGACGCTGATCTCCTGGATCTCGGGCGTCTGCTGGGCAAGGGTGTAATCGGTGGAAACACTGGCAAGGGCAGCCAGGATGGCAAGACTCAGGGGTGACACAGGGCGCTTGGGTGTGGGGCAGCGTGCAGGACGTGCGATCAACATAGGGTTCTCCCGGTTATTGTGGAAAAGCCTCGCGATTGTGCGGTGGCCAGATGACAGCCAGCCTGCAGAGGCTTGACGCTTTCGCGACAGTTTTGTGGCAGCACTGGTGCTGGCAGCGGACCAGGCGAAAGGGTAGAGTGCCGGCCAAGCCCTTGAACTCTCGCCGTCGAGTCCCCCTCTTGGAAAGCCTGTTCCAGTCCATCAATGCGCTGTTCCGCTTCATCCAGCCCATCTCCGACGGCGTGTGGAACTTTCCCTTGCAGTTCGCCTGGTACGCGCAGATCCCCGTGCTGGGGCAGCTCTCCTTTGCCGTGCTGCTGCTGACCGGCAGCGGCGTCTGGTTCACGCTGCGCACCGCCGGTGTGCAGGGCCTCAGTGCCCGCCGGGCCTTCGCCATCATGCGAAGGCAGCGCCGCGCCACCACCGGCATCAGCGCCACGGCCTCGTTCCTGCTGGGACTGGCCATGCGGGTGGGGCCGGGCAATATCGTCGGTGTCACCGGCGCCATCGCCGTGGGCGGGCCGGGCGCGCTGTTCTGGATGTGGGTGGCGGCAGGCTTCGGCATGGCCACCGCCTTCGTGGAATCGGTGCTGGCGCAGCTGTTCAAGGAGCGCAAACAGGACGAGTTTGTGGGCGGCATGCCCTATTACGGCCAGCGCCTGCTGGGCAACCGGCGCTGGGTGGGCGTGACGCTGGCCAGTGCTTTCATCGTCTACGCCCTGTTCAATGTGCCTTCGCAGACCTTCAACATCTTCACGGCGGTCGGCATGCTGGCCGACACCGCCACCGGACAGCAGTCCGCGCGGCAGTCGCCGCTGTACTACGGCATCGCCCTGGTGCTGGTCGTGAGCTGTGCCTGGCTGATCCTGGGCGGCATCCGCCGCGTCACCCACTGGACCAACCGCCTGGTGCCCGGCATGGCCGGCGTGTTCTGCGGCCTGTCCCTGCTCATCGTCCTGGTCAATCTGCCCTTGCTCCCGGACTTTTTCCGCCTGGTGTTCGGCGGCGCCTTCGCCCCGGACGCCCTGTTCGGTGGCAGCATCGGCATCGCCATCGCCGAGGGCGTGCGCCGCGGGCTGATGTCCAACGAGGCCGGTCAGGGCACCATCACCATGGCCGCGGCGGTGGCCGACAACGACCATCCCTGCGAGCAGGGCTTCGTGCAGGCCATGGGCGTGTTCTTCGACACCCTGGTGATCTGCACGCTCACCGGCTTCATCGTCGTGCTGGCCCATCTGTGGACGGACTCCGCCAGCAGCGCCGAATGGGCCGCCGCCAGCGCCGCGCGCCTCGACCTCTACGTCGCCTCGGTGCAGTCCTTGACGCCAGCGCTGTTCGACCGCGGCCTGGTGATCCTGGTCAGCGCCTGTTACGCCCTGTTCGCGTTCACCACCCTGCTCGGCATGATTTCCTTCGCGGAGATCTCGGCCAATCTGATCTCGCGCTCGCCCCGGTTCATCCTTGGCATCCGCGTGCTGGGTTCCCTGGTGTTCGTGCCCTTCGGCGCCCTGACCGTGCTGGCAGGCCTTGAGCTGGGCAATCTGTGGGCGATCACTGACCTCACCAATATCCTGATGGTCTACATGAACATTCCCTTGCTGCTTCTGGGCGCACCGCTGGTGTACAAGGCCCTGGCGCACTATCGCGCCACCGACGGCGGCAAGTTCCTGTCTGAGCGCATCGGTGTGCAGACAGCCCACTGGGTGGCCTCCGAACAACGCCATCTGCCCGACACCGAGGAGAATTCCCCACGATGAACACCACCGGCAATGCGGCATCCACCACACGAGCTGCCGCCCGCACCCCCGGCCTGGCCCAGTCTCTGCTGTGCTTCGGCGGCAATTTCCTGATGATTTCGACGGGCCTGTTCGTGTTCCAGATCGGCCTGCACATCGTGCTGTTCTTCTGCCTGCTGTGGACGGCGCTGCACGCCTGGCTGCTGGGACACGACTTCACTGCCATCCGCGAAATGATGAACGCCGGCATCGCCAAGGCCCTGCCGGCGCTCTACATCTTCGTGCTGATCGGCATGCTGATCGCCGCCTACATGCAGAGCGGCACAGTGGCCGCTCTGATCTACCACGGCCTCGACCTGCTGAGCCCGGCGCTGTTCCTGGCCACCGGCCTGGTGCTGTGCAGCCTGATGTCGGTGGCCACCGGCACCTCCTGGGGCACGGCCGGCACACTCGGCGTGGTGCTGATGGGCATCGGCAGCACGATGCAGCTGCCCTTGCCACTGGTAGCCGGCATGGTGGTGGCCGGGGCAACCTTCGGGGACAAGCTCTCTCCGGTGTCAGACACCACGGTGCTGGCCGCCATGAGCGCCCACACCAATCTGTACCGGCATATCGGCAGCATGCTCTACACCACCGTGCCGGCCTTCGTGCTGTGCTTCGTCATTCTGCTGGTGGTGGGCTTTGGCCAGGCCGACGCTGCTCTGCCTGTCCAGGCTATCGCCGACATGCAGCAGGCGCTGGCCGGCAGTTTCCAGCTGGGCCTGCTGGCCACCGTGCTGCCGCTGCTGGTGATGCTCGTGCTGAGCCTGCGCCGGCTCTCGCCCGAGATCAGCATGAGTGCCAGCGTGCTGACGGCCGTGGCCGTGGCGGTGCTGTATCAGGACCGCGCCCTGGTGGACGTGCTCAACGCCCTGTGGGCGAACCAGCCGGGCACGACGGGAGTGGCGAGTCTGGACGATCTGCTGGGGCGTGGCGGCATCATGAGCATGAGCTGGACGCTGCTGCTCTCGCTGATGGCGCTGGCGCTGGGGGGGATTCTCTATGCGGCCGGCTTCCTGCAGGCCCTGCTGGAGGGGATCATCGCGCGGGTGCAGCGCACCGTGAGTCTGATCGCCACCACTATCGGGGCGGGCGTGCTCGGCAACATGGGCATGGGCGAGGCCTATATCAGCATCATCCTGAACTGCCAGCTGTTCCGCCGGGCCTACGAGGAGAAGGGGCTGGACAACGCGGTGCTCTCGCGCTCGGTGGAGGAAGGCTCGAC
>JACCDP010733774.1_pt1 | contig 21641 bp, 17 predicted proteins | sample 7445841 | NCBI WGS metagenome assembly JACCDP01 (sample SAMN15323441, study PRJNA562643) | freshwater metagenome | isolation source: river surface water | place: USA:Blue River Watershed | collected 2017-08-17
AAGTTGGCGCAATCAAGCATACATCCTGGCAGTGGCGATACTGTCAATTTTAAAACGTACAATTCAAGTCAAAATATGGAAATGGTGTTTTATCCGGCTGTTGTTGGATGGACTTTGCTCTTTGTTTGGATAGCCGAACTTAGAACCCGTTACCGTTTGATCAAACTTCATAAAGACAATGAAAAAGCACATTTTTAGTTTAATGGCGCTGCTCGTTTGGGGCATGCAGGCATTTGCACAAACTGCCAACTCTGGCTCTATGCTGAGAGCTTCTGGTAAAATTTATGTGGTGGTAGGCATTATTGCCATCATCTTTATTTTGATTGTATTGTATTTGTTTCGCTTAGATAAAAAACTTAGCCGTTTAGAAAAGCAAGCCTAATGAAACCAGTACACATAGTTATTTTAGTGGTCCTTTCTATTGGCATAGGTATAGCGGTTAGTTTTTATGGCGATACCAGTCAATACGTTTGCTTCAAACAAGCGGATTCGATTGCCAAAGAACATCCTCAACGCAAAGTGCATGTGGTATCTGTTTTGAATACCAGCTTGCCTATGGTGTATGAACCTCAAAAAGACCCTAACTATTTTGAGTTTTACGCCAATGATACCACTGGTTATTTAAAGAAAATTGTATACCGCAATGCCAAACCTCAAGACCTTGAAAAAACAGACAAGGTGGTTTTAATTGGGTATACAACATCTGACCATTTTGAAGCGGTAGAGATTCTTAAAAAGTGCCCGAGTAAATACGAAAAAAAGTAAACCTTGGAAACCATTATTTTTAATAACGAACACTTGTGGATTGGCAACTTTGGCCATTTTGCAGTGGTTCTGTCTTTTGCCTCAGCATTGTTTTCAATGTTGTCTTATGCATTGGCAGTCAATCAAAACAACAACGATTTTTTGTTGTGGGGTAAGCGCTTTTTTTACGCGCATGCAGTGGGGGTGTTGGCTGTGTTTTTTGCTTTGTTTTACATCATCCACCAACATTATTTTGAATACCAATACGCTTACCAACACTCTTCAACAGAGTTGCCATGGTATTACATGATCAGCTGTTTTTGGGAAGGCCAAGAAGGCAGCTTTTTATTGTGGATGTTTTGGCATGCAGTTTTGGGTTTGATATTGATTCACAAAGCCAAGGATTGGCACGGACCAGTTCTATTTGTGATGGCCTTGGCACAAGTCATTTTGGGCAGCATGTTGTTAGGCTTTCATTGGGGCGATATTAAAATAGGCAGCAGTCCTTTTGAATTGTTGCGCGATCACAACCCTGAAGCCTTGTTAATTCCGGTACTAGAAAAATTAGGCAAGGCCAATTATTTAGAAATTTATAAAGAAGGCAATGGGTTAAATCCATTGTTGCAAAACTATTGGATGGTGATTCATCCGCCTACTTTGTTTTTTGGTTTTGCGGCTACCATAGTGCCATTTGCGTTTGCATTTGCAGGCCTTTGGAGAAACCGTTTAACCGAGTGGATGCTGCCAGCTTTGCCATGGGCCTTAGTGGCTGTTATGGTATTGGGCACCGGTATCATTATGGGTGGTTACTGGGCTTATGAAAGTTTGAGCTTCGGGGGGTATTGGGCTTGGGATCCTGTAGAGAATGCCTCGCTAATGCCTTGGTTGCTCTTGATCACTGCTACCCATATGTTGCTGATCAACAAGTCAACAGGGAAGTATCCGGTGCTTACCATGGTGCTCACCATGTTCTCATTCTTCATGGTATTGTATGCCACCTTCCTTACTCGAAGCGGTATTTTGGGCAATGCCAGTGTGCACTCATTTACAGATTTAGGCTTGTCAGGGCAATTGATTTTGCTCTTGTTCGTATTCATTTTCTTAACCTATGCCATGAGCTTTGCTAAGCGCTCTATGGCAATAGGGTTTTTTGTGATCGGCTTATTGGCCATCTTAACGGTTGCCTTGTTGGATTGGCCTATCAGTACTAGCATGCAAAGCACTGTAGGGGCTATCGTTTTAGTAGGTGCAAGTGTTTGGTTCATACTCAATTTGTACAAAAGGTATAATACCAAATTAGAAACCGATCAATGGCATAGCCGTGAGTTTTGGATGTTTGTGGGCAGTATGGTCTTATTGTTGTCTGGCTTTCAGGTCATCATTATGACCAGTATCCCTGTATTCAATAAATTGTTTGAAGGCAGCAAAGCCTCAGCCGGTGAAGCCTATTACAACCAAGTGCAAATTTGGTTTGCCATTCCAGTGGTTTTGTTAACTGCCATAGGACAATATTTTAAGTACAAACAATCTGACTACCGAAAAGTATTAGAATCAATCGCCAACTCTTTGTTAATTGCTTTGGTATTGGCAATGGGGGCTTTGTTCTTATTCAATATTTGGAGTTTGTCTTTTATGTTGTTGATAGTGGCCAGCTGTTATGCAGTGGTAGGGAACATCCATTACATTTGGACCAGCTTAAAGGGCCGCCTAAAAGTATCAGGGGCCAGCATTGCGCACATTGGTTTTGGTTTAATGATGTTGGGCGTAGTGGTGTCTTCAGTGAATAAAACCGTATTGAGTTTAAACCAATCTGGTACAGGGTTTTTCAGTGAAACCAACGAGCAAGGTCAGGTAGATGAGCAAGCCAAAAAAGGCAATAAAGAAAATGTGCTATTGGCTAAGAACAGACCCGTTCAATTTGCCAACAATGCTTTAAGAGCGACTTTCAAATCGGTAAGAGAGGCCAAGCCAAATAAATACTTTAAAGTGGATTATGAAGTGTTGAACAGCAAAGGGGAGGTTACCGATGCCTTTACCCTTGAGCCCAATACCCAGAACAATCCTAAAATGGGTATGGTGAGCAATCCAGACACCAGACACTATTTAACCCGCGATATCTTTACCCATGTGACTTTCGAAAGCAGCATGGAGCAACAAAAAGACCAATCTTTCTCTCAGTTCAGAACCGATACAGTGAGCTTGGGTCAAACGTTTGCTACAGCAGATGGCAGTCGTCAGTTGAGTGTGCAAAAAATCAATGTGATGCAGCCTGAAGCCGCTCAACAATCCAACCCTACTTTGCACTTGCAAGCAGAAGTCTTGATCAATAGTTTGGGCGATACGTTTTGGGCCAAACCAGAATTCATAAGTGCTGATCAAATTCGATTTAAAGAATCCATAGTAGATGCCGCCGGTGTAATCGTGATTTTTGACCGCGTTATCCCTGATCCTAAAGACCCTAAGAACATGTTGTTTGTGATTTCTTCGGGCACGCGCAAACCTAAAATGGATTATATCATTTTAAAAGCCATTGAGTTTCCCTACATCAATTTGTTGTGGTTAGGCACTTTGGTCTTGTTGTTTGGATTTATGTTGTCTATCATTCAAAGGTTTAAAGAGTTGAAACGACGTCAGCAAAATGCCATTGACTAAATCCATACAAAGCATCAGTATAGTTGGTAGCGGAAAGGTGGCTCATTATTTGGCCCTTGAGTGGCATAAATATGGTTACCACATTGCTTTTATAGTTGCCCGCAATGCTAAAGCTGGCAAGGCCTTGGCCAAACAATGTGGCGCAAAATACAGTGCAGATACTCAATCAGCTTTGACTTCAGATGTGGTTGTTTTAGCGGTGTCTGATGATGCCATAGCGGCCGTTCAAAAAACCTTTAAAGGCTATAAAGGCTTGCTGTTACACTGCGCAGGTTCTGTGAATATGCAAGTACTCAGCGCGAGTAAAAGACGAGGCGTGATTTACCCTTTACAAAGTGTGCAATCAGCGCCAATGCCCAAGGACTTTACCTTTTTGATTGAAGCCGAACACAGCAAAGATTTAAGTTTGATTAAAGCCCTGTTAAAAGCGTGTCAATTGCATTTTGTTAAAGCGGATTCCGCTCAAAGATTGCATTACCACTTAGCGGCGGTTATAGTCAATAATTTTACCAATGCCCTCATCAGCATAGCCGATCAACTCATCAGTGATTTTGATTTGCAAGCCAAACCGCTACAAGCAATGTTGCAAAAGACTGTTCAAACGGCCTTGCAAAAGGGTGGCTATGAGAGTCAAACAGGACCCGCCAAACGCGGTGATTTTTGCACCCTCAAACAACACGAACAATTGCTTAAACAACAACCCTTAGTATTGGCGGTATACAAAAGTTTATCAGCCTATATTTACCATACCCATCAAACCTCCTCTAAACAGTAATCTCCATGGCCGGACCCAGACAAGACCGCGATATCCCCAAAGCTAAACTCAACAGGCAATCTATTGCAGAACTCAAATTTGTGTTCTCTTATTTAAAACCTTACCGCAAATATTTTTATGGCGGTTTGTTGTTCATTTCATTGTCTGCCTTTAGTACCATGGCCTTTCCCTTTTTAATGGGGAAAATGATAGGGGCGGTAAGTCAATCTCAAGTAGAATTACCTTCAATGGGACAAGGTTGGCTCAGTCGTTTTTCATTGAGCGATGCCCATTGGCCTTTAGACCTTACCTTGATTTTGATCTTTGCTCAATTGACTTTGCAAACCCTGTTTTCTTTTATGAGGGTGTATTTGTTGAGCAGGGCAGGGACCAATGCCAGTGCAGATTTGCGCAAATCTTTATACGCTAAATTGATTGCTTTGCCTATGGGCTTTTTCTCTACCCAAAGGGTAGGCGATTTGAGCAGTCGTATAGGCTCTGATACGGGTCAAATTCAAGATACCGTGTCCTTTATTTTAGCAGAATTTTTAAGAGGTTTTTTAACCCTAATCATAGGCTTAAGCTTGATCTTTTTTATCAGCACCAAATTGGCTTTGATCATGCTCAGCATAGTGCCAATCATTGCTGTTAGTGCGGTTATTTTTGGCAGTAAAATCAGAAAGATGTCGCGCAAAGAAACGGATATGTTGGCTGGTGGAGGTACAGTGGTGCAAGAAACTTTACAAGGCATTACTGTGGTAAAATCCTTTACTGGTGAAGCCATTGAACGCAAACGTTACGCCACTCAAATTGATCAATTGATTCAGTTTGCTGTAAAGGCGGGTTCTTATAGAGGCTTTTTTGTATCCTTTATTATTTTCACTGTGTTTGGTGCTATAGGCTTTGTGGTATGGTATGGCGCTCACATGATTCAAGCAGGCGAGTTGAGGGTTGATGAATTGATTCAATTTGTGATATACTCTGGTTTTGTTGGGGGCACTTTAGGTGGTTTTGCAGACATGTTCGGACAAATGCAAAAAACCATTGGCGCTACTCAAAGGGTTAGAGAACTGATGCAAACGCCTTCAGAACCCATAGATGATAATGCAAATGCTACGCCTTTAAGTTTAAACGGTGAAGTCCATTTTGATGGCGTTGGTTTTGCTTATCCATCGCGCCCTGAAATTGAGGTCTTAAAGGGCTTGAGTTTTACTGCTAAAAAAGGCGAACACATAGCATTAGTGGGCAGTAGCGGCGGTGGTAAAAGCACCATTGCGGCTTTGATCCAAAGGTTCTATGCGCCCCATACAGGTCATATTTATATTGATGGTAAAGACATCAACGATTATGGTTTAACCCCCTTAAGACAACAAATTGCGTATGTGCCTCAAGAGGTCATATTGTTTGGTGGTACCATCTACGAAAACATCTTATATGGTAAACCCAACGCCACTTTTGAAGAAGTCAAAGCGGCTGCCATAAAAGCCAATGCATGGGATTTTATAGCCTCTTTCCCAGAACAATTTGATACCATTGTGGGCGAACGCGGCATACAATTAAGTGGTGGTCAAAAGCAAAGAATTGCTATAGCCAGAGCAGTTATTAAAGACCCTGCCATCTTATTGCTCGATGAAGCCACCAGTGCCCTCGATAGCGAAAGCGAACAATTGGTGCAAGCTGCCCTTGAAGATTTAATGAAGAACAGAACCAGTATTGTGATAGCCCATCGATTGAGCACCATTCGCAATGCAGATCAAATCTTGGTTTTAGATAAGGGGCAAATTGTAGAGCAAGGCAAACACCATGAACTCATGCAATTAGAGCATGGTATTTACAAAACCTTGTCTGGTTTGCAGGTTTTGAATTGATTATCTGATATTAAATGTGATGGGGATTATGCAAATGACCCGCATAGGCACTTGCTTGTTTTTGGCTGGTTTCCAATGGCCAGAGGTGAGTTGAATTACCCTCATGGCCTCTTGCTCAAGTTCTCTGTCGCCCTTGCCTTTAATGGCGATATGACTCACACTGCCATCTCTTTCAACAATAAAGCTGACGTTGATAACGCCACTGATTTTATCGGCTTTTGCACTGGCAGGATATTGAATATTGTCGTTTAAAAACGCATACATGGCCTCTTCGCCACCTATGAACTCAACTTGTTCTTCGAGAACACCTTGGTAAACACCATCGGGATTGCTATTGGCATTATTGCTATTGTTGGGGTTATTGTTAGTCGTTTGATCAGGTTGTTTTTCAGGCTCCGGTTGAACAGGATTGTCTTGTACAATGGGCGGTAAATCATTGCTGCTTGGTGCACTGGGCATAGCCATGTATTGCATAGGTAAAAGTTCTAAGGATGGATCTATGCGAATGTTGTTTTCAGTTATCAGTTCAGGGCTTTCGTCATAACTTTTGTATTCAAACAGCACATAACACAAGGTGCTCACAATTGCAAAGCCCAAGGCTAAATGGTGCAGCCTGTTTTGATTAAAAGACCATATGGGTGTTTGATTTGACATTTGCCTCTAAGACTATACGCTCAATAGCGCAATTTATTGTGTTTTTTGTTTGCGTTCAAGCGCATTTAATTTGCCGTAGATCAAATGTATGAATAACAAGCCTATGCCAATACCAACACAGTCTGCTACAACGTCGTTGAATTCGCCTCTGCGGTCTGTTGTAAAGAAGTGTTGAATGAGTTCAATGGCTATACCATATATGCCGGCAATGCTTGCCGATTTTAGGCGCATTGTTTTGATCGAGCGTTTACTGTCGCTCTGTTTTATAAAGCCAATCATAAGGCAAATAGCCAACACAGAAAAAACAAAGGCATGACCAAATTTGTCTGTGAATTCCCCTATGAAATTGGTGGGCACAAAGCCACCGTTACTTGAAGTGCAAAGTACCAATATGAAAATTGCCCACGCAATGGCGGGCAATTGATATGTCCATATGGTTAAAGATTTGAGCAATCCGCTTAGTGACCAATCAAGGCTTTGTAGGCAGCAGCATCAAGCAATTCATCTAATTCAGATGGGTTGCTCAATTCGATTTTTACCATCCAACCGTTTTGGTAAGCTTCTTGGTTTACCAATTCAGGGTTGCTTTCTAAGGCAGGATTTACTTCAGTGATGGTTCCAGAAACTGGCATAAACAAATCACTTACAGTTTTAACTGCTTCAACGGTTCCGAAAGTTGAATCTTTGCTTAAGTTTTGACCTTTAGTTTCGATTTCAACGAAAACGATATCGCCCAATTCGCCTTGTGCGAAATCTGTAATACCAACTGTAGCAATGTTGCCTTCAACACTGATCCATTCGTGTTCTTTTGTGTACTTTAATTGTTCTGGAAAGTTCATGTTATGATGTTTTTAAAAAGTTAATATGTCTGATTATTTGTCCCAAATTTGGCTGAGTAGTAAACTGATTTTGTCTTTCAATACGTTTCTGTGAACGATCATGTCAACAAAGCCATGTTCTAATAAAAACTCAGAGCTTTGGAAGCCTTTTGGTAAGTCTTTACCGATGGTTTCTTTGATAACCCTTGGGCCTGCAAAACCAATTAATGCCTCAGGTTCGGCAATGTTGAAATCGCCTAACATCGCAAATGAAGCCGTAATACCACCTGTGGTTGGATCTGTCAACAAAGAGATGTAAGGAATGCCATCTTGAGCCAATAAAGCGAGTTTAGCAGAGGTTTTAGCCATTTGCATCAAGGAGAAAGCCGCTTCCATCATTCTGGCGCCACCGCTTTTACTGATAATGATCAAAGGCATCTTCTTGGCTCTAGCATGGTCTATAGCTCTGGCAATTTTTTCGCCCACTACACTGCCCATAGATCCACCAATGAAACCAAAATCCATACAAGCCACCACAATTTTTCTGCCGTTAGATTGGCCATAGGCTGTTCTAACTGCATCCTTTAAGCCACTTTTTTTAATGCTTTCGGTGATGCGGTTGGTATAGGGTTTAGAGTCAACAAAGTTTAATGGGTCATCAGAAATTAAGTTGGCATCTAATTCAGTGAACTTGTTGTCGTCGAATAAGATTTCAAAATATTCTTTTGAGCCAATTTTGTAGTGGTAATCACATGATGGGCATACAAAACGGGCTTCCACTAAGTCTTTGCTTGGTGAAATGGTTTTGCACCTAGGACATTTGTCCCACAAACCATCAGGCGTAGCCTTTTTTTCTTTGGTTTTGGTGGTAATGCCTTCTGAAACGCGTTTAAACCAACTCATGGTATAAGGGTTTTAGCTGATTAAGCGATGGTGATAGATTTGTCTAAGTAAACGTCTTGAATGCTGTTCAATAACTGAATGCCTTCGTTCATTGGCTTTTGGAAAGCTTTTCTGCCACTGATCAAACCTTGGCCACCAGCACGTTTGTTGATGACTGCGGTTGTAACGGCTTCAGCTAAATCGCTTGCACCTTTACTTTCGCCACCACTGTTGATTAAACCTGCACGGCCCATGTAGCAATTGGCTACTTGGTAACGGCATAAATCAATTGGGTGATCAGTTGTTAAATCAGAGTATACTTTAGCATGGGTTTTACCAAATTTCAAAGCGTTGTAACCGCCGTTTAAAGTTGGTAATTTTTGTTTGATGATGTCTGCTTGAATGGTTACGCCTAAGTGGTTGGCTTGAGCGGTTAAGTCAGTTGCAGTGTGGTAGTCAATGCCATCTTTTTTGAAGTCGTTGTTTCTTAAGTAGCACCATAAGATGGTAGCCATACCTAGTTCGTGAGCTCTTTCAAAAGCTTGAGCCACTTCAATGATTTGTCTGCCTGATTCAGGTGAGCCGAAGTAAATGGTTGCACCTACTGCAGTAGCACCTAGGTTCCAAGCTTCTTCTACACTGCCAAACATGATTTGATCGAATTTGTTAGGGTAGCTTAAGAATTCATTGTGGTTGATTTTAACAATGTAAGGAATTTTGTGAGCGTATTTTCTGCTGGTTGCTGCTAATACACCATAGGTTGAAGCAACCGCGTTGCAACCGCCTTCAATGGCCAATTTAACAATGTTTTCAGGATCGAAAAACGCAGGGTTTGGAGCAAATGAAGCGCCAGCACTGTGCTCAATGCCTTGGTCAACTGGCAATATGCTCATGTAACCAGTGCCCGCTAAACGGCCGTGGTTGTATAATGCGTTTAAACTTCTCAACACTTGAGGAGAACGGTTGGTTTGAGTAAATACTCTGTCAACAAAGTCGCTACCAGGTAAGTGTATTAAATCTTTAGAAATGGTCTTTGATTCGTGGTTTAATAGGCTATCGGCGTCATTACCCAATAGTTCTTGAATTTTTGAAATACTCATAATCTTTAAGGCTGCAAAACTACACTTTTTTGACCGATTAGCCAATTTTTTGTCGATTCGCCTCTGAGTATCTGATTGTCAGTGATTTAGGGCTTAATTAGGCCCCTAAAATTAAAATAAAATGGAGTATTCTACACCAAAGTTTTTGACCCAATGACTACCGTCTTTAAATTGAGGATGAAGATCGCGGTAATCGTTGTTGAATATAGGGTCGCCTTTGGTGGCGCGCTCATAAAATGTATTGGTGTAAATGTTCATTACACTGTATTTAAAACACAATTGCCAAAAGAGGCCATTGCCAATGTCTTTTCGTATACCAACGGCCGGCATAAAGTCAATGGGTTTAAATGGTAAATTGGTTTTGACTTCTCCAAATCTGCCGTAAGATTTATTGATGCTGCTGCGGAATAAATAACCCACTTGTCCGCCCACTAATAAATGGTAGGGGCGTTCGTTGTCATTTAGCTTTAGGCTTAAGTATACTGGTAAATCTAAATAAGCCAATGAGATTTTAGAATAGGAGGTGTCATTGGTTTTGCCAAATTTACTACCCTTAAAATCCATGTTTAATTCCCATTGAATATTGACGGTTTTGGTTGGGTTCAGGTGAACGATATTGTACATGCCGGCCCCAAATCCATACAGGGGTTTTTCGTTGTCAAAGGCAGTGCCATAAAAGCTGTGCATGCCCATGGTGAATTTTACGCCTAATTTGGTTTTTGTTTTTTCGTCAGTGTCAACGTTTTGTTGTTGCAGCGGGGCTTCAATTTCTTCTTGAGCTTTAAGCAAATGACTGCTAAAGCACAGGGCTAAAAGACATATGATTTGACGGAGCTTCATGGAATTTGATCGAGTGATTTACCTGTTAAAGCAGTCGCAATGGCGTTGTCCATAAGGCGTTCTGCAAATGGTCTGCTTATGGTATTTAAACGCTCAGTGGCTTGAATTATTGCCTCTTTGTCTGAACCTTCGCAAAGTTGTTCCAATTCAGTAATGGCCGCTTGCGTGGCTGAGACTTCCTCGGCACTGAGTAATTGCGCGTTGTTTTTTAACAGTTTTTGACATTGATACACCACCTGTTTGGCTTCGTTGATGCTTTCTGTTAAAGACCGGTTTTGCATGTCAGATGCGGCGTTTTGCATGGCGCTTAAGAGCATGGTTTCAACGGCTTGGTCTGTTAGGCCATACTGTGGTTGAATGGTAATGGATTGTTGGGTGCCCGATCGCAATTCCGTAGCTTGTACCTTTAGTATACCATCGGCATTGAGTAAAAATTGGATGTCAATTTTAGGTAACCCTGCAGGCATGGCCGGAATGTTTTCAAGGGTAAAAGTACCTAATTCTCGGTTGTCTTTTACGAGTTCTCTTTCGCCTTGGTAAACGGTTATTTTTAATTTGGTTTGACCATCCTTAGAGGTGGTGTATTGTCTGCCGGCATTAAAGGGGATTTTGTTGTTGCGCGGGATGATCACATCCATTAATCCGCCTAAAGTTTCAATGCCTAAGCTGAGAGGCGTTACATCGAGTAATAGAATGTCTTTGCGATTGCCGGCAAGTATGTCTGCTTCTATGGCAGCGCCCAAGGCCACTACTTGATCAGGATTTAAACTGTTATTGACTTTGTCTGTTTTGAAAAATGCTTTAACAGTGTCAATGACTAATGGGACTCTGGTGGAACCTCCTACCATTACAATTTCTTGAATGTCTTGCACTTTGAGCCCAGCGTCATTTAAGGCGTCTTGGCAGGCTTTTATGGTGCTGTTGACTATGGGTTGAATGAGGCTGTCAAAGGTGGCTTTGCTGATATTGGTGGCGAATGTGTTATCGGCTACTTCGAGTGTTGAGTTGAACTGATCTGCTTGGCTTAAGTGGATTTTGGCTTGTTCGGCTTGTACACGCAAAGCGCTGTATAGGGTTTTGTTTTGACTGAGGGTCTCAGTTGTGATGTGCAATTCCTCTGCCCAGTGTTGTAAGATGGCGTGGTCAAAATCATCGCCTCCTGTATAGGTGTCGCCGTTGGTTGATAAGACTTCGAATACGCCTTGTTGTATGCTTAATAGTGTAACGTCAAAGGTGCCTCCACCTAGGTCGTATACGGCTATGGTTTTTTGTTCGTTGGGGTCCAATCCAATGCCGTAAGCTAAACTTGCAGCAGTGGGTTCGTTGACTATTCTTAAGACATCGAGTCCGGCCAATTTACCAGCATCGCGCGTGGCTTGTCTTTGACTGTCATTAAAGTAAGCTGGTACAGTTATGACTGCTTTTTTAATGGGTTCGTTTAAGGCTTTTTCTGCTCGTGTTTTTAAGGCTTTTAAGACCATGGCAGAGAGCTCAATGGGATGGTAAGTTTTGCCGTTTACAGTTACTTGTACCGATTGTTTGCCGTCATCAGGTACTAAATGATAAGCGTAATGTTGAGCATGTGCCATCACATCTGTATAGGAACGGCCTAATAAGCGTTTAACAGAGTAGATGGTTGCGCCAGGTTGATCGAGTAAATGGGCTTTAGCAGCTTTACCTACTAAAGGGGTTTGGTCTTGATCAAAATACACCACCGAAGGCACTATGCAATCTCCATCTTCTTCAATACAATAGGCTTGTTTAGATGAAGCATCAACCAAAGCAATTAAACTGTTGGTAGTGCCCAAATCTATACCAATCACGCGCTCTTGCCTCTGAATGGTGCCATCCTTAATATTGATCTTTACTCTAGCCACAGCGCAAAGATAAATAAGTTATTGGTTATTGGTTAATGGTTATTAGTTATTGGTTAATAGTTATTGGTTAATGGTTATTAGTTATTGGTTAATAGTTAATGGTTATTGGTTAATGGTTATTGGTTAATGGTTATTGGTTAATAGTTAATGGTTAGTAGTTAATAAGTTGAACAAATAACTGATAACTACTCCCTAAATGCTCCCATCCCAATATCTAATAACAAGTAACTGATAACTTATCTCCAATGGAGAAAGGTGAACATTACTCACTTGAGAGTAAAATGAGAATAATATGGTTGGTGAACTTTTCACACGAACGAAGTGAGTAACTAAGCGAAGCGTTCTCACGACTGATAAGGAGTACAACACCAACCATATTTAGCATAGATTACAATATGAAAATACCATTTGGTTGGTGTTGTCACCAACCAAACGATAGTATTACCCTATATTGGTGTAATAGATAGAAGAAATACTCCTTTCAGTCGTGAGAAAAGTTCAGCAACCAGATGAAATCATAATATTCGTTTGGGGTGAAGAACACCCCAAATAATTAGTGTGAAGGTGAGAGTGAGTGTGAAGCCCTCCTACGATTAATCTTCGGAGGAAACAAAAAATGACAGAGAATGTTCTCGCATTCGCTTTCAATGTTTTCTCCGAATCTGTTTTCAATTACCGAAACCTAGGTGAAGGTGACAGAGTAGGAGAACATTCACTCTGTCATTTGTAGCGGAGGGGAGAGTTGAACTCCCGGCCTTAGGGTTATGAATCCTACGCTCTAACCACCTGAGCTACCCCGCCAATTGTTTAAAAGAGGTGCAAATGTAAGCATTGTCAAAATGATTTGCAAATAGGATTTGTATAAAAACGCCCAGGCTGTAATAGAAGCCTAATTTTATGCCTAGCTTTTGTCTCAAGCCCAGCTGTTCAAATAAGGAATTTTTATTCCCAAACCTTTTGCCTATTTTCGCTCAGTTTTTATTGAAAATTATGAGTTATAAAATGATCAATAACCTATTAGGTTGGCTCACTTTCTTAGTGGCTTTGGTGGTGTATTCTTTAACCTTAGAGCCCTCAGTTAGTTTGTGGGATTGCGGTGAATTTATTTCGGCCTCTTACAAATTACAAGTGGTTCACCCGCCAGGGGCGCCTTTCTTTTTATTGATCGGCAGATTATTTGCCATGTTTGCTTCTGATCCAACAGTAGTGCCAATTGCAGTCAATATGATGAGTGCAGTCAGCAGTGCTTTAACAGTATTGTTTACCTTCTGGATCACTACCCATTTTGCCAAGAAAATGGTTAAAGACACTGAAGAAACTGCTAACAGAATCGCCATCTTTGGTGCAGGTTTAGTAGCGGCTTTAGCCTTAACCTTTATGGATTCATTTTGGTTCAGCGCCGTTGAAGCAGAGGTTTACGCCATGTCTTCATTGTTCACAGCTCTCACTTTTTGGGCAGCCTTGCGTTGGGAAGAAAGCGAAAGCCAATCTGCAGACAAATGGTTGGTATTAATTGCTTACCTCATCGGTTTGGCCATCGGTACCCACTTATTGAACTTGTTGGTGATTCCAACCGTTGTGTTCATCTACTACTTCAAGAAATTCACGCCAAGCAGAAAAGGCATGGCCTATAGCTTCTTAGCTGGTTTAGTCATTTTAGGGTTTGTACAAAAAATCATTATCCCAGGCGTGCCAGCATTAATGGCAGACTTAGATATTTTATTTGTAAACGACTTTGGTTTACCTTTCAACTCAGGTAGCATCACTGCTCTATTGTTGTTGATTGGCGCTACCGTATACGGTATCTATTACTTCAGCAAAGTAAAGCCTCACCACTACGCCAACTTAGGTTTTGTGTGTTTGGCTTATGTCTTATTTGGTTATTCAACTTATGCCATGGTGGTAGTGCGTTCTTCAGACAACCCAGCCATTGACATGAACAATCCTGAAGAGCCATCTAACTTATTAAGTTACATCAACCGTGAACAATATGGCGACCGTCCATTGTTAAAAGGCCCTTACTTTAATGCGCAACCAATTGACGTTAAAGAAGGCAAAACCAATTACAGAAAAGACTCCACTCAGTATGTTATCAGTGGCGTAAAACAAGACTACGTATACAACGATGCCGATTATACTTTCTTCCCAAGAATGGGGCCAGCAGATAAGCCAGAACAAGGTTACTACAGCTGGGGCAATATGAGTGAAATGTCTAATCAAATTGAGTACACTGAACAACAAATTGCTCAAGCTCAATCTGAACAAGAAAAACAACAATTGCAACAAGATTTACAAGCCCTTAAGGCCTCAAAACCTCACATGAGCAATAACATAGCTTTCTTAATGAGCTATCAGTTAGGGCACATGTACTTCAGATACTTCATGTGGAATTTTGCTGGCCGTCAAAATGACCAACAAGGCCACGATTTCAATCAAAATATTGATGGCAACTGGATCAGTGGTATCAAATTCTTAGACGCTATGCGTTTAGGCCCACAATCAGGTTTACCTGCTCACATGGAAAACAACCAAGCCAGAAACAAATACTTCTTCATACCGCTTATTTTAGGTATCTTAGGATTGGTCTTCCATTTTAAACGTCAAAAGAACGATGCAACGGTTACCATGATTCTATTCTTGTTCACTGGTATTTTGATCAATATTTATTTGAATCAACCACCTTATGAGCCAAGAGAAAGAGATTATTCATTGGTAGGCTCATTCCAAACCTTCTGTATTTGGATTGGTTTAGGTGTACTCTTCTTATTTGATCAACTCAAACAAAAAATATCTGCCATGGGAGCAGCTGCAGTATCATTAGCTGTAGCCCTTTCAGCGCCTTATTTAATGGGTTCTCAAGGTTGGAATGATCACGACAGAAGCAAGCGTTACATCGGCATCGATTTCGCTAAAAACTGTTTGATGTCATGCCCGCCTAATGCCGTTTTATTTACCAATGGAGACAACGACACCTACCCATTGTGGTATGCACAAAATGTTGAAGGCTTCAGAACCGATGTGCGCATTATCAATCAATCTTTATTGCCAACGGATTGGTATTCTCAAGTTCTATTAAATAAAGTATACAATAGCGAGCCTTTGCCTTTGAGCTTGAAAAAAGGCGATTTAGACGCTGGTGTAAATGATTATTTCCAATACCAACAAGGCATTGAGACAGCACCACGTGACTTGAGCGAATACATTCATGAATTAACCTCATCAAAAACCAGTCAATACTACAGTCAAACCAAATTCAAAGTACCTGTAGACAAACAAGCAGTGATTGCAGCGGGTGTTGTAACTCCTGAAGATACCAATAAAATTGTCAGTGAAATGACCTTTGATTTCCCTCGTAGAAGCATGACCAAAGGCGACTTAGTCTTATTGGATTTAGTGGCTACCAATGCTAAAACTGGTTGGAAGCGTCCAATCTGCTTTACCACGACTTCAGGTAGCGATGGCTTCACCAACTTAGAAACGTATTTCGAACGCAAAGGCTTAGTTTTCCAAGTGATTCCAGTAAAATCACCGAACACTAAAAACAATGTTAGTAAGCTTGATGCCAATACCATTCACAACAATTTGGTTAAGGTGTTTAAATACTCTGGTATGAAAGAAAAGAAAGGCTTCTTCTTAGACGATAAAGCCACTACTGGTCCTTATGCTTACCAAGAACTGTTCATTACCTTGTCTGGTCATTACCTCGATAAAATCATGTCATTGAAACAACAAGATTCAGCGGGTAAAAATCCTCAAATTCAAACGGAGATTAAAGGTTACCAAGATAAGATCAAAGAATTATTGACCAAATGCGAACTTGAAATTCCTGAATCTGTTTACCACATGCCGCATCAAACCCGTTACTATTTTGCAATGATTTGGCACGAAGCGGGCGACGATAAAAAGTCTGCTGAATGCCTTGATGTATTGTACAAGAATTGCTTAGATGAAGTGAAATACTACACCAGATTTACAGGCAATAAGAAAACCAGATACTTAAGAGGTTTAACCAAAGACGACTTCGACTTTATGCAAAGATGTGCCGGTTCTGCTAAAGACTGGAACATGACTGCAAAAGCCGCTGAGTACGATAAAACCAATCAATCTATGAGTGGCACAGTGAACAACTTTGTCAATATGGATTAAGGGTTAAGTCCTTTATAAAATCAAGCAGAAAGACGCATACACTGCGTCTTTCTTTTTAATTAAAATATGTATAGAGAAGAACAAAACAGCCATTTAATATTTGGCGTAAGACCACTGGAAGAAGCCCTTGATTCAGGCGCTAGCTTTGTGAAAGTATATGTGCAAAAAGGGATGGGCGATGGCTTAAGACACATCAAACAAATCCTCAACAGGCACAAAGTGAATTTTACGGAAGTGCCTAAAGAAAAATTAGATACCCTTTCTAAATTCAAAAACCACCAAGGGGTAGTAGCTAGAATTTCTGCCATCGAATACCACAATGCGGAAGACTTAGTCAATAACTTAATTGAAGAAGAAAAGACCCCATTTGTAATTGCCTTAGACAGAGTAACTGATGTTAGGAATTTCGGTGCGATAGCCAGAACAGCTATGGCTGCAGGTTTAGACGCCATCATCATTCCAGAAAAAGGCTCTGCCACTGTTACGGATGAAGCCATTAAAGCCTCAGCCGGAGCGCTTATGCATTTGCCAGTTTGTCGATCAAGCAATTTGTTTCAAACCATAAAGCATTTAAAAGAAGCTGGTTTACAAGTGATATGCGGTACTGAAAAAGCCAATAAAGAACTCTTCTTTGATACCTATACCAAACCTTGTGTTTTGATTGTTGGCAGCGAAGAAGATGGCATACACCCATCATTGTTAAAGTTAGCAGACAAGTTGGTTAAAATTCCTATGAACAGCCAATTGGATTCCTTAAACGTTTCTGTGGCTGCAGGCATTATGATGTATGAAGTCATTCGTCAAAATCCATAAACTATTATTGCTCATTGGCCTAATAGCCAATCAGCTAATGGCTCAAAATCATTTCAGCAATGACTTACAATTAAAAGTCATTTACCAACACAGCTATAACCGCAATGGTGCGGCCTTATTGCCTTATTTGCGCAACAGTCAAGAAAAGTATAGACTAGCGGCTGCTTTTGGTTTTGCCTCTGTGCAAGATTCAACCCTTACAGATTCTTTATTGCACTATGTGCTCAAAAGTAAAGACCAAACCGTTCAAAATGCATTGTTGTACAGCTTAGGTCAATTGCGTTTGAGAAGTGTAGGCCTTAAGTTGCAAAACATCAGCCAACACAAAGCCTTAAAAGGAGGGCAAGAAGCATGTCTGATTGCTATTGGCAAATGCGCAAAACTCCCTGACTTAAAATACTTTGTTCACTATAACATCAGTCTTCAGGATGTGGCCATGGAAAGGGCTTATTTGTATGCTTTATTGCAAGGCTTCAGAAGGGCCAAGAGCATAAGTCAATCGCCACATTATGCAGCTATTCAAAAACGCATAGAGCAAATTAGTCTTAGCAGCCATGATTCGCTTAGCCTTCAATACATTAAGCTCTGGAATGCAGTCCCTGCTGCACCAAAAAGTACAACTACAACGCTTAAGGCTTGGGATTTTCCTGTCGCTCAAGTGCCTCAAATTCTGGCAAAGGACTATCAGGGCAATGCTTATCATTTTATTGCTGCCATGAATTGGGACAGCCTGCAAACGGATCAATTGTATGCCATGATGCAATTGCCTCTGCCTAACGTGTTAAAGACGCACGTTGCCGATTTATACATCAAACAAACCAAGCAAGTGCAGAATTTGCTGCCATTGTTTCAATCAAGCGATGTGACCATACAAGCCATGTTGTGTGAGGCTTTAGAGGGGCGTTTTAAAAGCAATTCAGCAGATACCAATATAACTACCTTATTAGGACCGCATACACTGGATAGTTTAAAACAGTTTCAGTCTGAATTGTATATGCCAAGAGATTTTGAAGCTTATGTGGCGTATGAGAAACTCATTAAAGCCATTGCGCATCAACCGTATCAATACCAATCTTGGTTTCAAAAAGGATACTCCATTCCAATAGACTGGCATGAAATCGATTTGATTCCTGCCAATCAACAAGTGGAACTATTCACCAACAAAGGCCGCATAGTTTTGCAATGTCAAGTCAATGAAGCGCCAGCCTCAGTGGCGAATTTTTTAAAACTCATTGATCAAGGGTATTACAATCAAAAGTACTGGCACAGAATGGTGCCTAATTTTGTTGTGCAAGGTGGATGCCCTAGAGGCGATGGTTGGGGCAATTTGGACTTTGTTCAAAGAAGCGAATGGTCCAATACTTTAAGGTATAGTCCTGGAGCAGTTGGTTTGGCGTCTGCCGGAAAGGATTCAGAAGGGGTGCAGTTTTTTATCACGCATACTTATACGCCACATTTAGATGGCCGTTACAGCATAATCGCTTATGTAGTTGAAGGACAAAACATAGTGGATAGCCTTGAAGTAGGCGATCAGATCATCAGCATGAAGCGCCTGTAAGTCATTCAAAAAAAAAGCCTAGCTTATTCAGCTAGACCTTTTTAACACACATAATCCAAATATATCTTACTTCATCTCTTGAAGAGACGTCTTTGGCTTTTTTTAATCTGAAGATTTGTCTTCAGCGATTTGAATTTGCCCTGACATGAGCTTTTCCTTCAATTGTTTTTCTAAGTCTTTAACCATTTCTGGGTTGTCTTCTAACAATTCTTTAACGGAGTCTCTGCCTTGACCTAATTTGGTGCCACCATAGCTAAACCATGAGCCACTTTTTTGAACCAGGCCATTATCTACAGCCAAGTCTAAAACTTCGCCCACTCTTGAGATACCTTTGCCATACATGATGTCAAATTCTACCACTCTGAATGGAGGCGCTACTTTATTTTTAGCAATTTTAACCTTGGTTCTGTTACCTGTAATTTCATCGCCATCTTTGATTTGGCCGATTCTACGGATATCTAAACGCACAGAGGCGTAAAATTTAAGGGCATTACCACCAGTAGTGGTTTCAGGGTTGCCAAACATCACCCCAATTTTTTCTCTCAATTGGTTGATGAAAATACAGATACAACCTGTTTTGTTGATCGTACCAGTTAGTTTTCTAAGTGCTTGAGACATCAAACGCGCTTGTAAGCCCATTTTGCTGTCACCCATATCGCCCTCGATCTCTGCTCTTGGCACCAAGGCCGCTACTGAGTCAATAACGATCACATCTATAGCACCTGAACGGATTAGGTTGTCAGCAATTTCTAATGCTTGCTCTCCGTCATCCGGTTGAGAGATTAATAATTCACCTGTGTTAACACCTAGTTTTTGAGCATAGAATTGATCAAAAGCGTGCTCAGCATCAATAAAGGCACATAAGCCACCTTTCTTTTGAGCTTCTGCAATACAGCTGATCGCTAATGTGGTTTTACCACTGCTTTCAGGACCGTAAATTTCGATCACACGGCCTTTAGGAAAGCCGCCCACACCGAGTGCCATGTCCAAACCAAAAGAACCAGTAGAGATGGCTTCAACAGCCACTACGTTCTTATCATCCATCTTCATCACGACGCCCTTACCATAGCTTTTTTCAAGCTTGTCGATGGTTAATTTAAGGGCTTTCAACTTTTCTGCGTTTGTGTCTGCCATAACTTTATAGTTACGAATTTAATACAGAGCTGGTCTGTGATTATTCACATTCAGAGGAATGATATGCACAAAATTTTTGGGATAAGAATTGAGCCAAAAAAGCTATATTAGAGTGGCCTTTTGGCTTTACAGATGGGCGTTTTAAGCCTCGATTTGACCAATAAAGACTTCAGTGGCTGGTCCACATAAATACACTGACTTAAAATCTTGTTCCTGTTTTTCAAATTTGACCAATAATGCACCTCCGGGTGTTTGAATGTTGACTTCAATTAAGCCGTTTGGCTTATTTTGTTTGAGTGCAAATGCAATAGCGCAAGCTGTAACGCCGGTACCACAACTTAAGGTTTCATTTTCAACCCCTCTTTCATAGGTTCTTACCGCTATGGTATGGTCATTCACTATGCTAACGGCATTCACATTAATGCCTTCTTGTTTGAAGGTGTCGCTGTAGCGAATAGCCTTTGCCCATGGGAGTATATCAAAGTTCAAATCGTCAACAAAACTTACGAAATGCGGAGAGCCTGTGTTGAGGATATAACTTGATCCATCCACTGAAACCTCTGACACATCTTTCATGTGCAAGTCCACCTTCTGCGCTTCCCAGTGGGCTTGGTGAGGTCCATCGACAGCTAAAAAAGTAGTGGTGTTGCCAGTAAATACCCCAAGTTGTTTGGCGAAATCCACTATGCAACGACCGCCGTTGCCGCACATAGTACTGATATTGCCATCGCTGTTGTAATACACCATTTCAAAGTCGTAATCAGCTTTGTTTTGCAACAACATTAAACCATCTGCACCAATGCCAAATTTAGGGTGACACAATTTGGCCACATCTAAATTTGTGATATTGCCCTCGCGGTTGTCGATGAGGATAAAGTCATTGCCAGTGCCTTGGTATTTGGTAAAATGAATGGTCATTTGCTTTGAAGGAGTAATTGTTTTAAGGTTTGGTCTTTGAGGCTTACAAACAGACAATTGGTATTGCAATATTCCAAAATAAACACATCATTGCCAATGCTTAAATACCATTTATTATCGGCTTTATAAAGTTTGTAGGTACTGATGTGGTTTTGGTAAATGCTTAAGGTCTTATAATCAAAGGTGTAGGTTTCGGTTTCGTCTTCAGACATCAACACATTGAAGTTGATCACCTCAGCACTGAGCGCCATATTATATTCTGATTTATTTGTCGCATTTTTTTCAGGGCTTTTTGCCTGTTCGGTTTGAGGGGCAGCTGCCTTTCTGGAAAGACCTTTAGAGCTCTCGGTATTGTCTGTGCTTACCATGAGTACAGCAAGTGAACTGTCTTTGATGAACCAGTCTTTAGTTCGGTAATGCAGTGCTTTAGGTGCAGCATCGTCAAGGCTTACTTGATCTTGTTCTTCTGTGCTTGATTCGATTGCCAATGGGATATCAATGGCTTCATCAGCGGCCAATGGGGTTTGATCTTTAGTTATTGTGATTTGAGGCGGGGCTTGCTCAGCTTGACTTGGTTCAGTTTTCAAAATTGAACTGGTATCAATGAGGGGAGGGGTCGGTTGGGTCTCTATGGCAATGCTTTGAGGGGTGCTAGGTGCTAGCTGTAAAACAATCAATAAGCCAATTAGGAGGGCTAAACTGGCGGCTATGCTCCATACTTTAGTGTACACTTGCCATTTAGGCTTCTGCGGCATGTGTGGTAAGTGTTCGCTTAAGTAGGCTTTTAAGGCAGCGCGTTCTTGAGCCTGTATGCCCAATACCAATAATTGGTACACTTCAAATTCAGTTTTTAAATCGCTATCGCTCTTGAGGGTTTGTTCAA
>JACCDP010908403.1_pt1 | contig 21629 bp, 20 predicted proteins | sample 7445841 | NCBI WGS metagenome assembly JACCDP01 (sample SAMN15323441, study PRJNA562643) | freshwater metagenome | isolation source: river surface water | place: USA:Blue River Watershed | collected 2017-08-17
CGGGTTTGCCACAACTGCAACACGCGCGCGCGCACCAAGTGATCGAGTTGAGCCAATTGGCGCGCGCTGGTGGCGTCATGGCCGCGCGAGACGATGTCGTCACGGGTTTGCAAACAAGCGGCGATGCCACGCTCTGCGTCCAATATGCTTTTGCGTTGCACCTCGGTCGGGTGTGCAGTCAACACCGGTGAAATGTGGGCGTGTTCCAGTGCTTGTCGAATGGCTTTGGGGCTGACACCTGCTGTTTTGAGTTTGCCCAATGAGGAAGCCAGGCTGCCAGGGTGCACATCGCCGGCGCGGTCATGCGCTTGTTGACGCCGAATATGGTGTTGGTCTTCCGCCAAGTTGGCCAAGTGGCTGAAATAGGTGAAGGCTCGAATCACGCTGACAGCTTGGTCACTGCTGAGTGAGGCCAACAGTTTTTTCAATGCCGAGCCCGCTTGGGTGTCGGCATCGCGACGAAAAGCCACTGACAAGCGTCGAATTTGTTCAACCAAAGCGAACGCTTGGTCACCTTCTTGTTCGCGGATGATGTCGCCCAGTATGCGGCCGAGCCATCGGATGTCATCGACCAAAGGCCTCTCGTGGCTGGACAAAGTGGAAGCCGAGGAGGGGCGTGCGGACGGGCTTTTGGGCTTGGGGATCATGAGCAAAATCTGCTGGTTATAGAGGGAAAACCACGAGATGCGTGCATGCTAGCATCGTCCCAAACCCTCAGTAGACGGCCCTTTGGTCACTTGTTTTGAGCACACCACATCTCACGATTGCGACACGCGAAAGTCGCTTGGCCTTATGGCAGGCACACCACATGCAAGACCTGCTCCGCGAGCGCGGTTGTCAGGTCGATATTTTGGGCATGACCACGCAAGGTGACCAAATTTTGGACCGCTCGCTCAGCAAAGTGGGCGGCAAAGGTTTGTTCGTCAAAGAACTTGAAGTCGCGCTCGAAGAAGGGCGTGCTGACTTGGCGGTGCATTCGCTCAAAGACGTGCCCATGGACATGCCTGAAGGCTTCGAATTGGCTTGCGTCATGGAACGCGAAGACCCCCGGGACGCGTGGGTGTCGTCTCGTTACGCGACTTTGCAAGACCTGCCGATTGGCGCGGTGGTGGGTACTTCCAGTTTGCGACGCACCGTGCTGCTTCGCCATTTGCGCCCCGACTTGCAAATCGAACCGTTGCGCGGCAATTTAGACACGCGCTTGCGCAAATTGGACGAAGGCCATTACGCCGGCATTGTGCTGGCCGCTGCGGGTCTGAAGCGATTGGGTTTGGGTGACCGCATTCGGCATATTTTTGACACCAAAGACATGTTGCCTGCCGCCGGACAAGGCGCGTTGGGCATCGAAATTCGCGCGGCCCGTGACGATGTTCGTCAGGTGTTGCTGCCACTGGCGCACCAAGTCACTTGGTTGGCCGTGGCCGCCGAGCGGGCCGTCAGCCGCGCCATGGGCGGCAGTTGTTCCATGCCGCTGGCAGCGCATGCGGTGTTGCATGGACAGGTGATGGATTTGCACGCGGCTTGGGGTAACCCGGACCTGAGCACCACCACCTTGGTCAGGGCCCACAGCCAAGGCGAGGTGACGACATTGGAAGAAGCCGAGTCTTTGGGTTTGTCGGCAGCACGCCAACTGCGGGCACAGGGAGCGGGTTGATTGGGACACGGGCGCCGTGTCATCTTGACCCGCCCAAGCAGCGACAGCCAAGCGTGGGTCAGTGGCTTGCAGGCCGCCGGTTGTCAGGTGTTGCATTGGCCCTTGATAGAGATCGCACCGGTACACCACCCTGAATTGCTTCACGACTTGGTGACGAACGCAGTCACCAGCCAAGCCATCATGTTTGTCAGCCGCAACGCGGTCACGCATGCGTTCGCTGCAGGGCTTGGTTTTGACCCGCACAGCGGCACACGCTATTGGGCCACCGGTCCCGGCACCCAACAAGCTTTGTTGCAAGCGGGCGTCTTTGCTGAACGCATCGATGCGCCGTCTGCCGACGCCGCCCAATTTGACACCGAGGCGTTGTGGCAATTGGTCAAGCACCGAGTGCATGCCGACCAACAGGTGTTGATCTTGCGAGGCGCTGACGCCGACCAGAGTGAATCAGCCACCGAGGGCGTTGGGCGAGATTGGTTGATGCAGCAATTGCAGCAAGCCGGCGTGCCTGTGAAAACTTTGGCGGTTTACCAACGGGTGTGCCCGCGTTGGGACGATGCACAACGCACCAGTGCCACCAGCGCGGCGACTGACGGCAGTGTTTGGGTGTTCACCAGTTCTCAAGCATTGGCCCATCTGAAGCAATTGCTGCCTTCGGTGACATGGAATGCAGCCATGGCCATCGCCACCCATGAACGAATCGCACAAGCCGCCACACAAATGGGTATGGGCAAGGTGGTGGTTTGCAAACCGGTCTGGGGGGCGGTGCTGTCGTCATTAGAATCGCTGACATGAGCAGTGCCCCAGACAAAGAAACTTACCCCGCCACTGCAACCCCGCCGTCTTCAGCTCGCACACTTGGGTGGCGTCAGCGCTTGCCATGGTTGACGTTGGTGTTGCTGGTGTTGTGTGGCTTGGCTTGTCTGCAGTTGTGGATCAAACTCTCCACCATTCAAGAGCAGCTGGCCAGACAAAGCGCGGACGCAACCCAGTTGTCTGCCCAGGCCAACAGCATGGCCAAGCGCGCCGAAGACATCACCCAAGAAACCGCTGCCAAAGTCACCTTGCTCGATTTGCGTTTGAACGAAGTGGCACTGCAACGCAGCCAGCTTGAAGAATTGATCCAAAGCTTGTCTCGTTCGAGAGATGAAAACTTGGTGGTTGACATCGAATCTGCGCTCGGATTGGCGCAACAGCAAGCCGAGTTGACTGGCAGCGTTCAGCCGATGTTGGCGGCTTTGCAAACCGCGCAAAAGCGTCTGGCCAAAGTACCGCAACCCAGACTCGCGCCGGTGTTGCGTGCGATTCAATTGGATATCGATCGGCTGCAATCGACCTCGACCACCGACATCCCCGGCTTGTTGATCAGGTTGGATGAATTGGTGGTGTTGGTCGAAAACCTGTCTTTGCTCAATGCCGTGGGTCAGGCCAAACGCGCGGTACAAACACCGCAAGACAAGGCGTTGCCGACGTGGTCACAGATTTGGCAGAACAAAGACTGGTCTGCATGGGGACAGCGCATGTGGGCTGAGGTGTCGGGCTTGGTTCGGGTCAGTCGGATTGAACAACCCGAGGCGGTGATGTTGTCCCCCGAACAAGGGTTTTTTGTGCGCGAAAACCTCAAGCTGCGATTGCTCAACGCGCGGCTCAGTTTGCTGTCGCGCCAAATGCCATCAGCGCGTAACGATTTGGCATTGGCCGAGCGTGACCTGGCACTTTTTTTTGACCTCAACAACCGCCAAGGCCAAACCGCCAAGACCTTGATGAAGCAAGTGCAATCTCAGGTGTCGCAAACCAATATTCCACGCTTAGACGGTTCGTTGTCAGCGTTGGCCACGGCAGCGGCGGGGCGCTGACATGCGTTGGTCCTTGTGGCTGTTGGCTTTGTTTGGTGTGGCGGTCGCCGCCGCCTTGGGCTTGAGTTTGCAATGGGGCACGGTCACGCTGTTCGTGGCCCCTTACCGTGTGGACCTGTCGCTGAATTTGGTGATCATTTGTCTGTTGCTGGGTTTTGTGTTGTGTTACGCCGCCATCAGAGGCGCCATGCAATTCATGCAGTTGCCCACCCAAGCGCGCCGCTGGCGTGCCCAACAACGGGAACGGGCTGCACAACAAGGCTTGCTCAACGCCATGGTGATGTGGATGGCCGGGCGGTTTTTGCGCTCGCGCAAAGCCGCCTTGCAGGCCTTGGGGCAGGTTGACAATCTGCTCTTGAATGGCGATTCGCCGCACCAACCGGCGATGCGACTCATGCGCAGTTTGTTGCATTTGTTGGCCGCTGAAAGTGCGCATGCTTTGCGTGACAAAAGCGCCCGGGATGGGCATTTTCAGCAAGCCTTGGACCACGAACCGGGCGCGCGGGTGGAGCAGCGTTTGGAATTGCGCGACGCAGCTTATTTGAATGCATCCCGCTGGGCTTTGCATGACCGAGACAGCCAACAGGCGCAACAGTGGTTGTCTCAATTGCCTTTGGGGGTGTCGCGCCGGACCGTGGCCTTGCGCTTGCGACTCAAAGCAGATCGAATGGGTCAGCAGCATTTGCCTGCGCTGGACACGGCGCGGCTGCTGGCCAAGCACGGTGCGTTTTCAGCGTCGGCGGCCCGCAGTTTGTTGCGTGGATTGGCCATCGCGTGTTTGGATGAATGCCATGACAGCAGCCAGTTGCAGTCGAGTTGGATGTTGCTGCAAGCAGATGAACGCGCCATGGCCGACATCGCCTTGCATGCCGCACAACGTTTGTTGAATTTGCGTGGGGACCCGCAATTGGCTTTGAACTGGTTGATGCCTGTTTGGCAGCAACTGGTCAATGCAGACGATGCGTTGGCGTTGGGACAGCGACAAAAATTGGTGCAGGTGTTGTCAGACGCCTTGCATGAACTCGAGCCCGAAAGCGATTGGTTGGCCAGGGTTGAGCAAGCGCGTTTGGTCAACCCGCGCAGTTTGGAGTTGCAATACCTGAGTGGCATGGTCTGCTTGCGCCACGGTTTGTGGGGCAAGGCCCAGCAAATGCTCGAACAGGTGGCGCCTCGGTTGACAGCGGCTGTGTTGCAACGACAAGCTTGGCGCGCATTGGCCGAATTGGCCGAGAACAAGGGAGACGCCGCACAAGCCTTGGCTTGCTGGAAGTTGTCGGCCAAGGTCTGACCGACAACCGTTGTTTAGCTGCTGCGGCTTTCTTCAAACGGCATCTGCATTTGAGACAAATCGCGTTTGGTTTCCACCAGAATCAGTGGGCCTTCGTCTAACACCACAGGCGCGGGACGCTCACGCGGCACATGAACCGGCCGGGGTTCGGCCGCAATCGCTGCTTGAATCATGGCGACACGTTCTGGATTCGAGTTGATCCACTCCAAGCCATTGGACGATGCAACGTGCTGCAACTGTTCCATGGGCAATGCGAACGTCCCCACCTTGGGCATGGCCATGGTTGTCGCGACAACCGATGATGGCGAAGCCGCAGGTGCATGGGACACCAGTGCATGTCCGTTGTCATCTGCACGGTTTTCGTCAGGTTGACCGTTGCGTGCTTGGCGTTCGCGACCGGGGCGTTCACGGCCACGGCGTTCGCGACGTTCGTTGGTGCGCTCGCCTTGGGCAGACGCGGTTTGACCATCTTCCACGCGGTGGTCTGCAGGCGCGGCTGGCGCTTGGTCAGTGGCATGAATTGCTTCTTCTGCACTGGTGCTCGCCTCGTTGGCAGGTGTTTGTGCCGGACGTTCACCACGGCGACCGCGTCCGCGTCGACCATCGGTGCGTTCACGGCCTTGGCGAGCGGGTCTGTCAGCCGTGGCGTTGTCGTTCGATTCAGAAGGTGGGACAGACGCGTCATGGGTTGTGTGGTCGTCCATGCGAGGTTCTTGGCGTTGACGCTCAGGACGCTCGCCACGACCTTGGCGGTTGGGACGGCCTTCTGGGCGCTCGCTTTGGCGAGCCTCGGGTTTGTCAGCGCGCTCTTGGCGGTCTGGGCGTTCAGCGCGGCCTTCACCTCGCTCGGAACGTTCACCGCGACGGCCACCGCGGCGGCCATCTTGACCGCCTCTGCCGGCTGGTCGGTTGTCGTTGCGCTCGCCCGGTTTGGTGCCCGGGTTGGCCGCATCTGCCGCGGGCTTGGCCGGGGCAGTGTCACCACCGAACAAAGATTTGAGCCAGCCGAAAAAGCCTTTTTCAGCGGGGGCAGGTGCCGATGCGGCTGGACGGACAGGCGCTGTGCGAGATTCAGGTGCGCGCGCAGGACGCGCTTCAGCGGCGGGGGCCGGCATGTCAGGCAACACGCCTTTGATGACCGGCGACTGGCGGTTGGTCGGCTCTTGCGAGCGGCGGGTGACCGCGGTCGGGTCTTCGATCTCTTCGGCCATTTTGTAACTGGCTTGCAGGCTGTCCAGACGCGGGTCGTCGTGCTTGAGACGTTCGAGTTTGTAGTTGGGCGTTTCCAGGCCTTTGTTCGGAATCAGCAACACATGGGTGCGTTGCTTCAATTCGATCTTGGCGATTTCTGGACGCTTTTCGTTCAACAGGAATGAAGCCACTTCCACCGGCACTTGCGCGTGCACTGCGGCGGTGTTTTCTTTCATGGATTCTTCTTGGATGATGCGCAAAATTTGCAGCGCAGAGCTTTCGGTGTCGCGCACATGGCCCGAACCACCGCAACGCGGGCAGGGGATGGACGCACCTTCGGACAATGCGGGGCGCAAACGCTGGCGACTCATTTCCATCAAACCAAATTTGCTGATGGTGCCGAATTGCACCCTGGCACGGTCTTGGCGAAGCGCGTCACGCAAGCGGTTTTCCACTTCGCGGCGGTTTTTCGATTCGTCCATGTCGATGAAGTCGATGACGATCAAGCCACCCAAGTCTCGCAAACGCATTTGGCGCGCCACTTCGTCAGCCGCTTCCAAGTTGGTGCGGGTGGCGGTTTCTTCGATGTCACCGCCTTTGATGGCACGCGCCGAGTTGACGTCCACCGAAACCAGTGCTTCGGTGTGGTCAATCACGATCGCGCCGCCAGAAGGCAGGGTCACGGTGCGCGCATACGCAGATTCGATTTGGTGTTCGATTTGAAAACGGCTGAACAGCGGCGTGTCATCGCGGTAGCGTTTGACCCGCGCCGCGTGTTCAGGCATGACATGCGCCATGAATTGCTGCGCTTGGTCGTAGATGTCATCGGTGTCGATCAAGATGTCACCGATGTCGTTGTTGAAATAGTCGCGAATGGCGCGGATCACCAAACTCGATTCTTGGTAAATCAAGAACGCGCCTTTGCCCCCTTTGGCAGCGCCATCGATGGCGGTCCACAGTTTGAGCAAGTAGTTCAAATCCCATTGCAGTTCGGGTGCGCTGCGGCCAATACCCGCCGTGCGCGCAATGATGGACATGCCGTTGGGGTATTCCAACTGGTCCATGGCTTCTTTGAGTTCTGCCCGGTCATCGCCTTCGATGCGACGGCTGACACCGCCACCGCGCGGGTTGTTGGGCATCAGCACCACATAGCGACCGGCCAGCGAAATGAACGTGGTGAGCGCCGCACCTTTGTTGCCGCGCTCTTCTTTTTCCACTTGGATCAACAACTCTTGACCTTCGCGGATCACGTCTTGGATGCGCGCTTGGGAAGCCGACACGTTGCTGGAGAAATACTGTTTGGAGATTTCTTTGAACGGCAAAAAGCCGTGGCGCTCTTCGCCGTAATCGACAAAGCAGGCTTCTAAAGATGGCTCGACGCGGGTTACCACGGCTTTGTAAATATTGCCTTTGCGCTGTTCCCGGCCTTCAATTTCGATTTCGTAGTCGAGCAGTTTTTGCCCGTCGACAATGGCCAAGCGGCGCTCTTCAGCTTGCGTGGCGTTGATAAGCATCCGTTTCATGATGCGTTCCTTTTCATTCGTTACAACACAGGTCCTTCGCGGACCAACGATGCCGTGGGCCCATGCAGGTAACGGGAAAAGGAATACCGCGCCATCAAGCGCCGAACACCGCTTTAGCGGAGAAGTCGGGCGGGAGGCGGGTGGATGCGAGCGAGTTGAAGCCGAACAGGCATGGCAAAAGGTGCCAGCGGGTTCCATGTCGAGCCTGTGACAGTGCGGGAAGTGCGCAAAGGCGCAACTGGCAACAGCCAGTGCATGCACATTTCAAAAAGCACCCAGATCAGGTTCATGTGTGTCGTCAATCTCACTTTGGTCCTTGCAGGCTCACAACAAACCTGCAATGGTGGTATTCCGTTTCAGCGTTTTCCAAGGCATGGGCTTATGCGTGGCCGCAGGGCAGACCGCAATGGGGCGGTCAGACTTGCGGCGGCCACATCGGGCATCGACCTCTCAGTGCAGGTAGGACGTGCTCTAATCTCTTATTCAAATCAAGCACTTAGAACCGGACACTGGTGAAGCAGATTATAGACACACCTCCAGCAACCTCGGCGGCGGCGGTCAAGACCTTGCTGGTCGATGAAGAATCCGCCGGTCAGCGGCTTGACAACTTTTTGCTGCGCCACCTCAAGGGCGTCCCCAAAACCCATGTTTACCGCATCATTCGCACTGGCGAGGTGCGGATCAACAAAGGTCGGGTCAACGCCGATACCCGGGTGCAATCCGGCGACCTTGTGCGCGTGCCGCCAGTGCGTGTGGCCACCGTGGACCTGGACGCGCCAGTGGCGCCAGGGCGCGAGTTCCCCGTGTTGATGGAAGACGAACACATGTTGGCCATCGACAAACCCGCTGGCGTGGCGGTGCACGGCGGCAGCGGTGTCAGTTTTGGTGTGATCGAGCAATTGCGCCAGGCCAGACCGGGCGCGCGCATGTTGGAGTTGGTGCACCGACTCGACCGAGACACCTCTGGCGTGCTGCTGGTGGCCAAAAAACGCAGCGCGCTCACACGGTTGCAAGACCAGTTCCGCGACCGTGAGACGGGCAAAACCTATTTGGCCATGGTCAAAGGGCAATGGCCTTCCAACAAAAAAGTCATCGATTTGCCATTGCAGCGTTATTTGATACCCAACGGTGTCGGTGAAGGCGAGCGAAGGGTGCGCATCGCGGCCAAGGACGATGCCAACGCCCAGCGAGCCATCACCTTGGTGCGGGTGTCGCGTTTGGTCGGGGACTACAGCTTGTTGGAAGTCACGATCAAAACCGGGCGAACCCACCAAATCCGCGTGCATCTGGCCAGTCAGGGCTACCCGATCATCGGCGACGACAAGTACGGTGATTTCGAATGGAACAAGCGACTGGCCGCGCTGGGCATGAAGCGGATGTTTTTACATGCTTGGCGGTTACAGTTCGTGCATCCCCAAACGGGGCGCAGCGAAACCGTCGAGGCGGGATTGCCACCAGAACTCCAACATTTCATTGACCATGTCCAACCCCCTCCGCCCGCGCCGGTTTGATCTGATTGCTTTCGACTGGGATGGCACGCTGTACGACTCCACCCGCATCATTGTGCGTTGCATCCAAGCCGCGGTGCAAGACGTTGGGGGAGAGCGACCTACCGATGAACAAGCCGCTTACGTGATTGGCATGGCGCTGATGCCTGCATTGGCGCATGCCGCGCCGGATGTGCCCAAAGACAAGTACCCGATGCTCGGTGAGCGCTACCGGCATCACTATGCGCTGCATCACCAAGATTTGTCATTGTTCGAAGGCATCTTGCCGATGCTGCAAGCCTTGCGTGACAAGCAACACATCTTGACCGTGGCCACTGGCAAGAGCCGCAAAGGTTTGGACGACGCGTTGCACCAAGTGGAATTGCGCGGCATGTTTGACGGCTCGCGCACCGCCGATGAAACCGCAGGCAAACCAAACCCGCGCATGTTGCATGAATTGATGGCCGAGTTTGGTGTGTCGCCCGAGCGCACGTTGATGATCGGTGACACCACCCACGATCTGGAAATGGCGCACAAGGCCGGCTGCGCCAGCGTTGGCGTCAGTTACGGTGCCCACGGCACGTCAGAGTTTGGCCGCTGGCAGCCGCTGACCGTGGCGCACAACGTGCCCGAATTGCACGACTGGCTGACGGCCCATGGATGACCAAGCCATTCCCTTGTGCAACAGCGCTGAGCTGGCAGACAGCGGTTTGGCTGTGCCGTTTGACGTCGTCTATGCGGGCCAAACTTGTCGCGCGTTTGCGGTGCGCTTTGAGGGTCAAGTGCAGGCTTACTTGAACCGCTGTACCCACGTGGCGATGGAAATGGATTTTCAGCCGGACCGTTTTTTTGACACCGAAGGACGCTGGTTGCTTTGCGCCACCCATGGCGCCACCTATTCCCCGCAGACCGGTGAATGCGTCGGGGGACCTTGCCGTGGGGGGTTGGTGAAAATCACCCTGAGCGAAGCGCAAGGTGTGGTGCACTGGCATACTGCCTACAACCTCAAGCCTTTGGAATTCTGACAATGCAAGAAGAACACACACCGCCCGCGCCAGACGCAGGCCCTGCCACCAACGCTTCAGCAACCGCTGCACAGGACAAACCCAGCCACTGGGAGCGCGACACCTTGGAGCGGTTGGTGATGGCACAAATCACCGAGCAACGCGTGGCCAGGCGCTGGCGCATCGGGTTTCGTCTTTTTTGGATGGTGCTGGTGTTGGGCGTGATTTGGTATTCACTGCACCAAGGCAAGAGCGCAGCCAGCACCGACCATCCGTCTTCACACACGGCGCTGATTGAAATCAAAGGTGAGATTGACGCCGACGCCAATGCCAATGCCGAGTGGATCATCGACTCGATGCGTCAGGCCTTTGAAGACGAAGGCGCGCAAGCGGTGGTGTTGTTGATCAACTCGCCTGGCGGCAGTCCGGTTCAAGCGGGCATGATCAACGACGAAATCAAACGCTTGAAAGCATTGCACCAAAAACCCGTGTACGTGGTGGTCGAAGAAACCTGTGCCTCTGCGGCTTATTACATAGCAGCGGCGTCGGACAAAATTTACGTCGACAAGGCCAGCATCGTTGGCAGCATTGGCGTGCTGATGGACGGTTTTGGCTTCACCGGCCTGATGGACAAAGTGGGTGTCGAGCGTCGATTGATGACGGCAGGTGAAAACAAAGGGTTTTTAGACCCGTTCAGTCAACCCACCAAAACGCAAAAAACCCATGCCCAGCATCTGCTGGACCAAATCCACCAGCAATTCATCACCGTGGTGCGCGAAGGTCGGGGTGATCGCTTGAAAGACACGCCAGAGATTTTCAGCGGTTTGTTTTGGAGTGGTCAGCAAGCCATTGAATTGGGTTTGGCCGATGGCTACGGCACCCTGTCCAGCGTGGCACGCGACGTGGTCAAGGCCGAGGACATCGTGGACTACACCCGTCAAGACAATGTGGCCGAGCGTTTGGTCAAGCGGTTTGGCGCGGCCATCGGTGAAGGCATGGTGAAAACCTCGCTTCACCTGGTCCCAAGTTTGCGTTGAATCCGCTGTCAGTCAAGGCCCAAACGCAAACACCACCGGTGTGTGCTTGTCTGATTCGCCAGGGTTTTTTCGCCAAACACCGACGCGTCGGCTGACGATTTGCATGTTTGGAAGACTCAGATTGCTGCTTCGGCAAAGGCGTGTGTCCGGTTGTAACTGGGTGACCAAGGCTTGCCACAACGCTTGGTTGCGGTAGGGCGTTTCAATGAAGATTTGCGTTTCACCGGTCGACAGCGCATGTTTTTCCAGGGCGTGTATGCGTTGGTTTCGCGCTGTCGCGTCTTGGGGTAAGTAGCCCACAAACGCAAACTGTTGGCCATTCAAACCGCTGGCTGACAAGGCCAGCAGCAAAGAGGATGGCCCCACCAAAGGCAGCACATCGATACCCGCGTCATGGGCTGCGCGAACCAACGAAGAACCCGGGTCGGCCACTGCTGGCATGCCTGCTTCGCTGACCAACCCCAAGTCGTGACCTGCCAAGGCCGGTCCCAACAAACTGCTGGTGTCAACGCCTGCGGCGTGGTCTCCTTTTTTGTGCACCAGTCGCGGCAACTCCACCAATGTTTGCGATTGGATCGGGGTTTTCAGCGGGCAAACCGCGTCGATGCGTTTGAGCAAAGCCCGGGTGGATTTCGCGTTTTCGCAAACCCAGTGCGACAGCTGCGACGCCACTTCCAACGTGTGCATCGGCATGACATGGGACAGCGGCACTTGGCTCTCGCACATGAAATCCAAAGGCGCAGGCACCAGACACAATCGACCCAAGGTGGTGACGGAAGAATGCATGAGATTCAATCCAGTAACGGCACACCGGCGGCCCGAAGCAAGCGGCCCGTGTGGATCAAAGGCAAACCGACCAAAGCGGTTGGGTCTTGGTTGTCAATGCTTTCAAGCAAGGCGATGCCCAAGCCTTCACTTTTGGCACTGCCGGCACAGTCATAAGGCTGTTCAGCTTGCAAATAGGTTTCGATGGCGTGGTCTGACATCAGCCTGAAGCGCACATGGACAGGGGCCAGCGCTTGCTCGGCAAACCCCGTCTCCAGACACACCACAGCCACAGCGGTTTGAAAAATGACCGTGCGACCTCGCATGCGCTGAAGTTGCAGCACGGCACGCGCATGGTTGCCGGGTTTGCCCAAAGGTTCGCCGTCCAAATCGGCAACTTGGTCTGAGCCAATCACCACCGCGCGGGGATGCAACTTGGCCACCGCGAGCGCTTTGGCCATGGCCAGTCGCTCGGCCAAGGCTGGCGGACTTTCATTCGGCTGCGGCGTTTCATCCACATGGGGGGCAACCACGTCAAACGGCAGTCGCAAACGTTCTAACAATTCGCGGCGGTAAACCGACGTGGAGCCCAAAATCAAGGGCCGGTCAAAGGGAGCCATGTTCATTGAGCCCATTCTCTTACACTGGCTTGCATGACAAACGAATGGAACACAGGCGCGTTGGACATGCCGCGATTTGCCGAAAGCGGCAGCGCTGGCCATTGGCAAACCCCCTTGTCCGGTTTGCCGCGCGTGCAAGCCGCCTGCGAGCCCGATGCGGCGAGCGCGCCGACGCCACTTTGCGATTGGTCACTGCTGGGCCAAACCCGGGGCAATGGCGCCAGGCTACAACACTGGCTGCAATTGCAAGCCTCACTGACCTTGACGCAACGCTGCCAACGCTGTTTGGAGCCCATGGCGGTGCCGTTGGCCGTCGACCGCTGGTTTCGCTTTGTCGCCGACGAAGCCACCGCTTTGGCCGAAGACGACACTTGCGAGGAAGATTTGCTGGCCATTTCCATTGAATTTGACGCTTTGAACCTGCTGGAAGACGAGTTGCTGCTGGCCATGCCGTTGATCGTGAGCCATGGCGATTGCCAGCCGCCGCCCAGCGCGGCTTTGGGCGACGACTTGCCCCACCCGTTTGCGGCATTGGCGGGGCTGAAACTGCCCAAGCCGTGAGGGCTGCCCCGGCAAGCGCTTAAGGCTATAATCTTCGATTCTTTGGCCCCAGGGTGATGCATCCGTTTTGGCCATCCATTTGAACCAACGATATTCAGGAGCCTGTCATGGCTGTCCAGCAAAACAAAAAATCCCCCTCCAAAAGAGGCATGCACCGTTCACACAATGCGTTGAATGTGCCCGGCTTGGCGGTTGAACCCACCACCGGTGAAGTGCATTTGCGTCACCACATCAGCCCGACCGGTTTTTACCGTGGCCGAAAAGTGCTGAAAACCAAGTCTGAAGCCTGACATTGCTTCAGCCTCAAGGCCCGTCACAGTGATTCTGTCGCGGGCCTTTTGCTTGATGGCCCCCATGTGTTTGTCCTGTAACCAGCTTCATTTGTCATGGTGACTGTTGCTGTCGACTGCATGGGCGGAGACCACGGACCCCAGGTCACGTTGCCAGCCTGTCGTGCATTTCTGGACCGCAACCCGAATGCCAAACTGTTGCTGGTGGGTTTGCCGCACTCCCTCTCCCATTTTTCCCATCCCCGTGCCCAACTGGTATCAGCCAGCGAGGTGGTCGAGATGGACGACCCCGTCGAAGTGGCATTGCGCCGCAAAAAAGACTCGTCCATGCGACTGGCGATCGAGCAGGTTCGCGATGGACATGCCGATGTGGCCGTATCTGCTGGCAACACGGGCGCTTTGATGGCGATCGCACGCTATGTGCTCAAAACCTTGGAAGGCATCGACCGGCCTGCCATCGCTGGGCAAATGCCCAACGCCAAAGGCGGCGGCACCACCATGCTCGACTTGGGTGCCAATGTCGACTCCACGCCAGAACATTTGTTGCAGTTCGCCTTGATGGGTTCCGCCCTGGTGTCGGTGCTGACCGGCATCGCCAAACCCAGTGTCGGCTTGTTGAACATTGGCGAAGAAGCCATCAAAGGCAACGAAAACATCAAAAAAACCAGCGAACTGTTGCGATCTGCTGCTAACGCCGGCGATCTGAATTTTCATGGCAATGTCGAGGGCAATGACATTTTCAAAGGCACCACCGACATCGTGGTGTGTGACGGTTTTGTGGGCAATGTCGCGCTCAAGGCCAGCGAAGGCCTGGCTGCCATGATCTCGGACTTTCTTAAAAAGAGCTTTTCTCGCAATATCTATACGTCAATTGCAGGTATTTTGGCTTATCCAGCGTTATCTGGCTTTAAAAAGCTGGTTGACCATCGCCGCCACAATGGCGCGGCTTTGCTTGGCTTGCAGGGTTTGGTGTTCAAAAGCCATGGATCGGCAGACGAATTGGCGTTTTTGACCGCCTTGCAGCGGGCGTATGATGCGGCCGACCATGATTTGTTGGCGCGGGTGCGGTCCCAATTGGCCCACGCTGCCCCTTTGCTGTCAGCAGCGCCGCCTTTGACCCCTATCACTGACCCCGCATGAGTGTGTATTCCCGTATTGTTGGCACTGGCAGTTACTTGCCGCCGCGCCGACTCAGCAATGCCGATCTGGTGGCCGAATTGGCCGCCAAAGGCGTGGAGACGTCCGACGAATGGATTGTGGAGCGCACTGGCATTGGTGCCAGACATTTCGCCGCGACCAGCGTCTTCAGCAGCGATTTGGCCTTTGAAGCTTGCAAACAAGCCCTGTCGGCGGCGCAACTCGGCCCGCAAGACATCGATTTGGTGATCGTGGCGACCTCCACCCCCGACATGGTGTTTCCCTCGACCGCTTGCATCTTGCAACACAAACTGGCGCAACTCAGCCCCCAAGCGATGGGCATCGCTGGTTCCCCGGCGTTTGACGTGCAAGCGGTGTGTGCGGGTTTCATTTATGCGTTGAGCGTGGCTGACGCCATGCTGCGTGCTGGCAATGCCAAACGGGCGTTGGTGGTGGGCGCGGAGGTGTTCTCTCGCTTGCTTGATTTCAACGACCGCACGACCTGCGTGTTGTTTGGCGATGGCGCTGGCGCCGTGGTGCTGGAGGCTTCCGAGCAACCCGGCATTTTGGCAACAGACATTCACGCTGACGGCAAGCATGTCGGTCTGCTGTGTGTGCCAGGACACGTGCAAGGTGGCGAGATTTTGGGTGACCCGGTGTTGAAAATGGACGGCCAAGGCGTGTTCAAACTGGCTGTGGGCGTGTTGGAAGACACCGCCCGAGCCGTGCTGGCCAAAGCAGGCTTACAAGACAGCGACCTCGATTGGTTGGTACCGCACCAAGCCAATATCCGCATCATTCAAAGCACCGCCAAAAAATTGAAACTCTCCCTAGACAAAGTGCTGTTGACGGTGGCCGACCACGGCAACACCTCGGCGGCCTCGATTCCGCTGGCGTTGGACAAAGGGGTGCGCGGCGGGCAAATCCAACCGGGTCAACTGGTCATGCTCGAAGGCGTGGGTGGCGGCTTTGCCTGGGGCTCGGTCCTTTTGCGCTATTGATATCAATACAGACAGTCATGACAACATTTGCTTTTGTGTTTCCCGGTCAAGGCTCCCAATCGGTGGGCATGCTCGATGCATGGAATGACCACCCTGTGGTCGAGTCCGTGTTGGAAGAAGCCAGCGAGGCCTTGGGAGAAGACTTGGGGCAACTGATTCACGAGGGCCCGAAAGAAGTCTTGGCCTTGACCACCCATACGCAACCGGTGATGTTGGTGGCTGCCGTCGCGGCTTACCGGGTGTGGACGGCCGAGGGCGGCGCCACCCCGTCATTTGTGGCCGGGCATTCGTTGGGTGAATACTCTGCGCTCGTGGCCAGTGGGGTGTTGACATTGGCTCAAGCGGTTCCTTTGGTACGTTTGCGTGCACAAGCCATGCAAGACGCGGTGGCCGTCGGCGCTGGCGCCATGGCCGCCATCCTGGGGTTGCCTGCGGCGCAGGTGGTGGACATTTGCGCGCAAGCACAAGCACAATTTCCTGCTGACAGCGGTGAAGTGGTGCAAGCGGCCAATTTCAATGACCCGGGGCAAACCGTCATTTCCGGCAGCAAGCAAGCGGTTGACAAAGCCTGTGAATTGCTTAAAGCCGCAGGTGCCAAACGCACGTTGCCCTTGCCGGTGTCGGCACCCTTTCATTGCGCCCTGATGGCGCCTGCCGCGCAGCGATTGCGCAGCCACCTGCAAGACATGGTGCTCATCCCGCCCCACATTCCGGTCATCAACAACATTGATGTCGCGCAAGAAACCGACCCTGAGCGCATTCGGGATGCGTTATTTCGGCAAGCGTTTGGCCCCGTGCGTTGGGTGGAAACCGTGCAACGCATGCAACAACTCGGCGTCAGCCATGTGGTCGAGTGCGGTCCCGGCAAAGTGCTGGCAGGCATGGTCAAGCGGATTTCGCCGGACCTGCAGTCGCATGCCTTGTTTGACCCCGCCACTTTGGCTGACACCTTCGAATTTTTAAAGACCTGACCATGGGAACACAAACCGATTCTCCTCAGACCGCTTTGGTCACTGGCGCGTCTCGCGGCATTGGTGCTGCGATTGCCTTGCATTTGGCTCGCCACGGTTTTCGCGTTTGCGGCACGGCCACCAGTGAAGACGGCGCCGCCCGCATTTCACAGGCGTTGGCGGCATTTCCCGGTTGCCAAGGTGTGGTGCTGCAAGTCAACGATGTGGACCAATTGCAAGCCGTGGTTGACCGCTTGGTCGAGCAAAACGGTGGCTTGCATGTGCTGGTGAACAACGCGGGCATCACCCGCGACACCTTGGCCATGCGCATGAAAGACAGCGATTGGGACGATGTCAGCGACACCAACCTCAAGGCCGTGTTCCGGTTGTGCCGCGCAGTGATGCGCCCCATGATGAAACAGCGGTTTGGCCGCATCATCAACATCACCAGCGTCGTCGGTGCCTCCGGCAACCCCGGGCAAGCGAATTACGCCGCGGCCAAAGCCGGTGTGGCGGGCATGACCCGGGCATTGGCCAAAGAACTGGGCAGCCGTGGCATCACGGTCAACTGTGTGGCCCCCGGGTTCATCGACACAGACATGACCGCGGGACTGCCCGAGGAACAACAAAAAGCCTTGCTGGCCCAAATCCCGCTGGGCCACTTGGGGCAGCCAGATGACGTGGCGCAGGCCGTGGCATTTTTGGCCGGCAGCGGGGCCGCTTACATCACAGGACAGGAATTGCACGTCAATGGCGGCATGTACATGGCTTGAGGGCCTTGGTATAAGCCAGTAGCAAGCCGTTTCGTCCGCGCGGCTAAAATCGCGGACTTCTAACCACAACCCTTTGAGGGAAACATGAGCGATATTGAAGCACGAGTCAAAAAAATCATTGCCGAACAACTTGGCGTGGAAGAGTCCCAGGTCACATCAGAAAAAGCTTTTGTGGCTGATCTGGGTGCAGACTCGTTGGATACCGTAGAGCTGGTCATGGCTTTGGAAGACGAATTCGGTATTGAAATTCCTGACGAAGACGCGGAAAAAATCACGACCGTACAAAACGCCATCGATTACGCGCTGAGCCACAAAAAGGCCTGACGCAGAGGTTCCCCATGAGTCGTCGTCGCGTTGTCGTGACAGGCTTGGGCTGTGTGTCTCCTGTGGGAAACACGGCTCAAGCTTCCTGGAAGCAAATACTGGCTGGTCAATCCGGCATAGACACCATCACCCATTTTGATGCGTCGGGCTTCGCCTGCCATTTTGCGGGTGAGGTCAAAAACTTCAACCTTGACGAATACATCTCGCCCAAGGATGCCCGCACCATGGACCGCTTCATCCACTTGGGTGTGGCGGCGGGATTGCAGGCCGTGGCCGATGCGGGACTGCCCGTTGGCGATGCATTGGACGAAGAGTTGTCGCACCGCATCGGTTGCTTGATCGGTTCAGGCATTGGTGGCTTGCCGCTGATCGAAAACATGCGCGACGAACTGATGGCGCGTGGCCCTCGCCGCATTTCCCCGTTTTTTGTGCCCGCCAGCATCATCAACATGATTTCTGGTCACCTGTCCATGCGCTGTGGTTTCAAGGGCCCCAACCTGGCGATTGCCACCGCTTGCAGCACGGGTTTGCACAGCATTGGCGAGGCCGGTCGCATCATCGAATACGGCGATGCCGATGTCATGGTGGCAGGCGGCTCAGAGGCCACCATTTCTCCACTGGGTTTGGGTGGTTTCGCCGCCATGCGCGCCTTGTCCACCCGCAATGACGACCCGAAAACCGCTTCCCGCCCTTGGGACAAAGACCGTGACGGGTTTGTGCTGGGTGAAGGCGCGGGCGTGTTGGTTTTGGAAGAGTACGAATACGCCAAAGCCAGAGGCGCACGCATTTACGCCGAACTCGCCGGTTATGGCCGCAGCGCCGATGCCGGTCACATGACGGCGCCCAACATGGATGGCCCGCGCCGTTCCATGTTGGCTGCATTGAAAAATGCCCAAATGTCACCAGATCAAGTGGACTATCTGAATGCGCACGGCACGTCAACGCCACTGGGTGACATCAATGAAACCCATGCCATCAAGGCGGCGTTTGGTGCCCATGCGCACAAGATGGTCATCAGTTCAACGAAATCGATGACGGGGCATTTGCTCGGTGGCGCCGGTGGCATTGAAAGTGTGTTTACCGTGCTGGCTGTGCATGAACAAAAAGCGCCACCGACCATCAATTTGCACCACCCTGATGCCGAATGCGATCTTGATTACTGTGCCAACACCGCGCGAGACATGCGCATTGATGTCGCAGTCAAAAACAATTTCGGCTTCGGCGGCACCAACGGTACGCTCTTATTCAAGCGTATTTAGTTTGGCGGCCAATGCCGATATGTCAGGGGCTATTGAGCCGTGTCCGCCTTGGATGGTTGTTTCGCGTTAAAACTGCCTCTGTTCCTTTTGGAGATTAAAAAAGATGTTTCATACTTTCTGCGTTCGCAAACATGTTTTTTCTTTGCTGGCGGTGTTGCTGATGGCGTTGGGCACCGCGGTCTTGCCTGGTTTGTCGGCGCAAGCCTTGGCTCAAAGCCGCACCTTGCCAGACTTCACCGATTTGGTCGAGCAAGTCGGGCCGTCCGTGGTCAACATCCGAACCATTGACAAAACCTCGCCTCAGGCTGCTGCCCAAAACCAACCTGCGGACCCGCAAGACGAAGAAATGCAAGAGCTGTTTCGTCGCTTTTTTGGCGTTCCCATGCCGAACGCGCCCAGGCAGCAGCGGCCTAACCGACCCCAACAACAACCCGAAGAACAACCACGTGGCGTGGGTTCTGGTTTCATTTTGACGGCTGATGGTTTCATCATGACCAATGCGCACGTCGTCGATGGCGCGCAGCAAGTCATCGTCACATTGACCGACAAGCGCGAGTTCGTGGCACGCATCGTGGGTTCCGACAAGCGCACCGATGTGGCGGTGGTCAAAATCGAAGCCACCGGTTTGCCGCCTGTGAAACTCGGTGACCCCAACCGGCTCAAGGTCGGCGAATGGGTGATGGCCATTGGCTCACCTTTTGGCTTAGAAAACACCGTCACCGCTGGCATCGTCAGCGCCAAAGGCCGTGACACCGGCGACTACCTGCCTTTCATCCAGACCGATGTGGCCATCAACCCCGGCAATTCGGGCGGACCATTGATCAACATGCGCGGCGAAGTGGTTGGCATCAACAGCCAAATCTATTCGCGTTCTGGCGGTTTCATGGGCATCTCTTTCGCCATTCCCATCGACGAAGCAGCCAATGTCAGCAACCAATTGCGTGCCAGTGGCCGTGTGCAGCGCGGGCGTCTGGGCGTGGGCATCGGTGAAGTTTCCAAAGAAGTGGCCGAGTCGCTGGGCATGAGCAAACCACAAGGCGCGTTTGTCAGCAGCGTCGAGCCGGGCTCGCCTGCCGAAAAAGTGGGCATCGAAGCGGGCGACATCATTTTGAAATTCGATGGCAAGACCATCGAGAAATCCTCTGATTTGCCGCGCACCGTGGGCAACACCAAGCCGGGCACCAACAGCAAACTCACTGTCTTGCGCCGTGGCGTGACCCGCGAAGTGGCCATCACCGTCGGTGAATTTGAGCCGGACAAAGTGGCGGCCACCAAACCTGCCGCGCCAGAAAAAGCGCCCGAGAACAGCACGGCTGCGCAGTTGCTGGGCTTGACCGTGAGCGACATGACCGAAGGCTTGAAGAAGGAACTGAAATTGCGTGGCGGTGTGCGGGTCGATGCGGTGGCCGAGCCCGCCTTGCGTGCAGGTATCCGCGAAGGTGATGTGATCACCCAAATCGCCAACTTTGAGGTGAATGACACCAAGGCATTTGCCCAAGTCTTGTCGAAATTGGACAAAGCCAAGGCGGTGAGTGTGTTGTTGCGCCGTGGCGAATGGTCGCAGTACACCGTGATCCGCCCCCGGTGAGGGCTGTCTTCTGGGTCAAGGGTTAACCCTTGACCCGGGTGAATGATGGATTCTCCCAACGGCTTGAAAAATATTTTTGATGTGAGCGCAAGCTAACTTCAAAAGCAAAATCAAAGATTTTCAATCTAAGTCAGGTCTTCAAACTGTGAAACTTGGTATATGCGATGGCAGATTCTCCACAATGTGGGATGTTTCTTGACTTGTACATATCGATCCACAGATCACCCACAAGTTATCCTGATTTGTCTTTAACCGAATTGTGAATAAGCTGTGTATAAATACATTGTCGTTGACTTGCAACGGGGTGTGACCAGGCTGTTGGGCCGCTTCCTCAACGGGCTTTCTGCCTACAATGAGGTCCCAACTATCGCAGTTGCCATAGATTGTTGGTTCCGGGCGCGTCATCACCTGACGCGCCCTTTTTTATGGCTTTCTCCTCTGTAAATTCAAACACTTAACCGCTTGCATTGATGAACCACATCAGAAATTTTTCCATCATCGCGCACATTGACCACGGCAAATCGACGCTGGCTGATCGCATCATTCAACGCTGTGGCGGTTTGAGTGACCGAGAGATGGAAGCGCAGGTCTTGGACTCGATGGACATCGAGAAAGAGCGTGGGATAACCATCAAAGCACAGACCGCTGCGTTGCGTTACAAAGCCAAAGACGGGCAGGTTTACAACCTGAATTTGATCGACACGCCCGGCCATGTGGACTTCTCTTACGAAGTCAGCCGTTCTTTGTCGGCGTGCGAGGGCGCATTGCTGGTGGTCGATGCGAGTCAAGGCGTTGAAGCGCAAACCGTGGCCAATTGCTATACCGCGTTGGACCTTGGCGTTGAAGTCGTGCCAGTGCTCAACAAAATGGATTTGGCGTCCGCCGATCCTGACAACGCCAAATCCGAAATTGAAGACGTGATCGGCATCGATGCCACCGATGCCATCCCTTGTTCGGCCAAAACCGGCATGGGCGTGGATGAGATTCTGGAAGCCATCATCGTCAAAGTACCGCCGCCGCGAGGCAACCCGGATGCCGCGTTGCGCGCCATGATTGTGGACAGTTGGTTCGATACCTATGTCGGTGTGGTCATGCTGGTGCGTGTCGTGGATGGCCGATTGGTCAAAGGCGAACGCATCAAGCTCATGGCGTCTGGCGCAACCTACAACGCTGACAACCTGGGTGTGTTCACACCCGCCAACCAGCCGCGCGAATCGCTGGAAGCGGGCGAGGTGGGTTACATCATCGCGGGCATCAAAGAATTGCAAGCGGCCAAGGTGGGCGACACCGTCACCTTGATCAAAACCGGAACCGGCGGCGCGGC
>JACCDP010298237.1_pt1 | contig 21618 bp, 12 predicted proteins | sample 7445841 | NCBI WGS metagenome assembly JACCDP01 (sample SAMN15323441, study PRJNA562643) | freshwater metagenome | isolation source: river surface water | place: USA:Blue River Watershed | collected 2017-08-17
GCAAATAGTGATCTACTCTTTAAATCGGTCGGTTGATCTGCCATACAAGTTTATTATTTTCTGGTAAATAAATAGTGAAAGAGTATTATAATAACCACGTTAAACTCTCTTTTTGATCTTTTAAACCTGTGGGCATTTCCCATGATTGATGGGCTGCTGCTTGTTTAGATGAGTATATTGGAGCAGACTGTGTTTCGGATCTATTGATGCTGCCCAACATGTTTCGAGTAAGATCAATAGATTGTTGACGTAGTTTCAATGCGGTATCACGAACCCACAACCCAATTGCAAATGCCATTACCAAGTCATCATTATAGTTTCTCATGGCTTCTGCTTTACCATTATTCCAAATGAACGTATACAGTTCATCAATAATACGAGTAGACTGTACATTGATAGCCTTTTCACGCATGTATGTTTCCAAACGTGAAATGATCAATTGTCTAGTTACTGATGTAGTAGTAAAACCCGGAGTCATTTTCTTTTCAGATGAATGAATACGATTTGTCATTTGATGTTCCACATCTACATACTTCAAATCGGCACTACTATAAAACAAATTGGCATACTTACGGTCCAACGCTTGTTGAATTGCACCCCAACCAATATTCATATTTTCAATAACCAACAAAGCGTTATTGTATTCTGTGGCAACATTAACTAACATGTTACCATAATCTTTTGTACTTACCTGTCCTTTGTATTCAGCAACCTGTGTGAAACTTTCAACATCAATTACATGAAATGCACTGTAGTCAGCACCATCACCACGAGCAACGTCCGCTGCTAACAAATATGATCGTGAGTAATCGGGATACTCCCAAATCCAATACGATTTGTCCATTCCTCTTGTTTCAACCGGAGGACGTACTTTTGACTGTTTATAAAAATCAAGAATAGGAACATCAATGACTGTGTTACCAGATGTAGCAAAGTCACAGTCACATTCTTGAGCTGCCATTTTGGGTCCAAGAAGTTTTGTTTGTTCATCTCTCCATGTTTGATCACGTTCTGGATGTAAATGCCATGGAAGTTTGATGGTATGAAACTTGTTCTTTTTTGCGTCAGCTTCAACCCACGTTCTATGAAAGAAATTACCCACACCATTTGGAGTAGATAACACAATAGCTTTACCACCAGTTGACAATGTGGATTGTGCAGAAGTCCAAATTTCATCAATGTTGTCAATGAACGCAGCTTCGTCAATAATCAACATTGATAGTGCAGCGGAACGACCAGCAGTACCAGATGATGATACTGCTTTGATTTGTGATCCGTTTTTTAATCGTAGCGACAAACGATTATCTTCAACACATGGAACTTTCAACCAACTTGGTAGATTATCATTAGCAAAACGAACGCGGGTAACAATTTCTTTTGAAGTTTCTTGAGTAATACTAATGCACAGAATGTTTTTATCACTGTGAAATATCATCATCCACAAACTATATGCACTACTCAATGTAGTAATACCCAACTGTCTACTCTTTAGAATAATGTTATAGTCGTTATCAATCAACTCCTGAAGCGCTGTATCTTGAAAGGGATATAGTTCAAATGGAATGGTCCCCCGTTTAGGATGTTGAATTTTCACATACTTCTTCATGAAGTACATGGGATTTTCAAGACACTTTTTGTATTCTGCCTTGATGATATCTCTTAATGATTTCTCATTCGACATGATTTAACTTCTCCAATTTTTGTTCGATTTTAACGATTTGTTTGTCGATCTTTTTGAGATCCTTCTTCAAATCCTTCAAAATATTTTCACGGCGTTCAATTGTCCATTCATCCATCGTTCCATCGCCGTTAGGAAACGAAATCTTTTCGTGTGATGACACAAAATCAAAACTCTCTTGAACTTTGATTCTAAACTCTTTTGCTTGACTCAATTGATTCTGAAGCAGTTTCTTTTGTTCGTAATCATCGTATTTACCTTCGATACGCAGTTGAGTTTCAAATTTGGCAATACATTCTTGACAACGACCAGTCTTATTGAAAAAGATTTGATCGTATCTATTACCCCATCGAATATCCATATTACAGTCTTTACAGATCTGTTTGGTAGCTTCGATAACAGAACTATTGACTTGGTTAACAGCTCGTTTTGATCCATTCTTTTTGATCCACTTTCTTCCATTTGCGTCAATCCAAACTTCGCCTTCTTTACGACTGGCAAAATCTGAATCGGCTGTGTAACCAACTTGAATAAAAGGACGTTCTCCGTTCAGATAGTCCCTAACGATTGCCAAATTACTTTTTCCAGATGCTTTTTTCATAACTTTTTATTTTGGTTTATACTTCGAACGTATCATTAAATACTGTGATGGCTTTGGAATATGACTTTTTTGTTTCATCCGATGGATTATCTGTATATTGCCAATTCCAAAATAGTTCAGATGGAGTCTTAAATCCGTAAAACTCTAACATCTGTTTTTGAGTTTTTACAACATCTTTACCATTCCAGTTTTGACCCAAAGCAATAACTCCAGAATCAACATTTTTGATAATATCAGATTCGCCCAAAGTGGTGCGTCTATTCTCAATCCATGTTAATCGTTCAATCAACTTTTGATGTACACTGTTGGTCTGACCCCAACGAATTGATGTAAAAAATACAACGGCGTCACTTTCAAACAGTGGTTTTGTTATCTTCCACAGTTCATCTGATTTGTTATTGATACTTGCCCAACAACGATGATATCCACTTGGATTTTTATCTTTGTCTTTTAACAGTGCACCCTTTTCTCCACAATGATTTCCAAACTTGGAGGATACGTTACCTTCACACACAGCAATGTTCAATTTGCTGGCATCAATAAATTCACACTTGTCGGTTCCTAAACGTTCAGCAACCAACTTTGCAAGTTTGGTGGATTTAGCTTCATCATCTTTATGACCTTCCCACCTGTTGGATGTCGCAATCAACAATACCTTTTTCTTGGTCTGAAGATATTTGACGGTGTTTTCGAGACGCAATGAGTTCTTCTCCATGTCCTGTTGACTAGAACTTGAAGCTGCTTCGACCAAAAAATCAGAGAGTTTTACCATATCGTCTTATAAATATTGTGAATTATACGTAATACGGCACATTAAAACCATTAATTGATAGCCAACCATCTGGTGCTCTCAATGGACATGTAACATTCACAGTACCGGGAGTGGATGCAAGCGTAGTACTTGTTACCGTAGAAGTTATAACACCAACTGGTCCAGACCCCAATGGAACTTTTGCTGATGTGGTTGCCTCAAAATCAGTGAACTTTCCTTTTTTGTGAGTTGACTGTCCAATATCAATGTTATCTAATGTACCTAATGATGCTGGATTTATTTCCAACGTTGTACTCGGTTTAATATATACTTTACCCCCAACACCTCCAGTAACTTGAGGACTAATACTTACCGTACCCTTTTTAATATAAAAAGTTCCATTTGTTGCATTGTCACCACCACTTCCACTAGCCTCAAAACTAAATCTTGATGCGTCCAACATGGTTATACCTTGTGCTGGACTGGTTTGTTCTGTCTTGACAATTACATTAAACACCGTTAATCCATTGGTCGTATCGGCCGAGGTTATACCCGGAACTTTATTGATAGTAGATCCAGAAACGTCAAATGTACTGATTGTACGAAGATCCGAATAAACCAAATTAGAATTAACGTCAAATAACTCAGCCTTAATTTCAAATTGTTCTCCAGCAACTGATACTGGAAACGGAATACGAGTTACAAAAATGTCGGGTGAAAATGATGGCTCCGAATATGTCGTGAGTTTAATATCGGATAATGTTGCTTCACAATTTCTTGTGTAAATCACCATCGTTCCATTAAACTCGTTTTTGAACTTGTTGTAAAAAACAACAGGAGACGGATAATATAATGACGATGATCGTTCATCCAAATAAAACTCGCCAATCTTTATTCCTCTGTTTACATCATAGTTTGCATCACTGTTGATTTGATCATATAGTGATGATGTAATGTAAAACGATACATAAGCCGGTTTTGAGGTGTTTGATTTTATGATTCTAGTTTTACAAGATAGTTTATATGTGACATCAGGATAAAACTTCATGAAATTACTGTCATAACCAACTCCTGATTCAGTAATATTTTCAGATGCATTGTATGGAGAATAAACATGGTTTTGACTTCCACCGTTGGTATCGTTTTTTACAATTACATAATGTTCGGCGTCATTGTTATTGGTGAATATCATCGAATCCATCAAGTATGAAGCATCTCTGGCCAACGATGTTGCCCCAGAACTTTTATACCAATAGTGGTTCAAATGATCCACATTTGGAAACGATCCTAAACTTTTGAAAAAACTGTTTGGTGTAGTTTGATCAATCAATAAATCAGAATCCACAATTGGTTCATCAGCAATAATTTCAAAATCACCAGCTGTACTCAAACTTCTTCTGTACATTTTGTGACGATATACATTTCCACAAAAGGTTTTGATATCAGAGTATTCAACAAATGCTACAGATTGATTGTATGATGAACTGGTCAAAAACCGTGTGTCATATTTGACATTAGTGAACAATGCATTTAACGTTGCATCGACTGCATTGACAATAATCTTTTTATTCTGATTATTGATGTAGTAGATTGGATGTTTTAACTTGACATTTTTATCATCAATGATTTCGGTAATCACATTTGATGATGTAATGTTTACAGACCCAACTACATCATCTACCTTGGTAACGTATATGTCTACCAAAGAATTCTTCATTGATGCTGACATAATTAATCCAACGTCAAATATAGTTAATCTATAATCAATCGGCGTTGAATTGACATCAAACAAACCATAGTCATCACCCTTCTTTGGAGTAACCGCATTGGTTTGTACAGGAGAACCAGCTACAGTTTGAACGTACCCAGTAGATTGATCAGTAACGATTGGTACAAATGATGAATCAACCGTTAATGTGGGTGGTTTATAAAAAAGAACCTTTGATGTATTTTGAACCAACGGGTTGATTTGTATGTTACCAATCCATCTTACCACCTTGTTATTTTGTTTTTCACGACTAACAAGAATAATTTTACCAACACCATATGGAGTATCACTGTAAACATAAACAGAAATTCTGATGGCTCCACCTTCTTTGTACGCAACGTTATTGGTTTTAGCAATTTCAACATACAAAGAATTACCAGCCGTATCCAAAACCTCTAACTGTATAGGTGTACCAGACGCAAGTTTGTCAGATCCATTTAATAAGAATGTATTTTTACCGGCAGTAAACTTGGGAGAGTATTCCGATAATACAAAATATTCGGACAGAAATGAAGAATCTTCAATATCAACTTTAAGACTTGATAGATTCAACTTCTGCCCGACATTTCGTGGATTTGATATAATTGCCATATGTATTGTGTTCAACAATACATATAGAAATCACTGGAAATTAATACGTGAAAACCCATTGTCCTTGACTATCTCCAAACGGGTATCAACCATATCCTTCAGTACATCCAAGTGACTCACAATCCATACAAAGTCAAAATTGCTCTTCAAAAACGAGAACAAATTGGCCATGGCAGACAAATGATCACTGTCAGCACACCCAAATCCTTCATCAATAGCAATAAAGTTGGGTCGGGGTAGATTGGATACGTTGATCAACGCAACTCTAATTGCCAACGAACTTACAAACTTCTCCAAACCACTGGCAAGTTCCAAAGGCCACTTTTTATCCTCATACACAATGTAAGTCATAATGTTCTTACCATCAGTATGAAACGATACTGTAAACTCAACGATCTGATTCAGAATGTTATTGACCTCTGCCTCAATCCCAGGCAACGCTTGGGAGATGATTTGATACTGCAACCCATCTCTTGACACCGCATCTACATAATACGTGTAGGCATTGTAAATCAACTCAGTCTCTTTTGCTTCCACGATCTTCTTTTCAATTTCAGACTTCTGATATGTCCAAGTATTGATCTTACTCTTCAAATCAATGATCTTTCCATTGACAGTCTTGATGTTGAAATCAATGTTTTTGATATTGGCTTTAATACCGTCAATAGTTTGTTGAACTTTGATGTTGGATTCAATTGCATCCTTAGCATCATAATACTCCTTAATCTTGCCATTGATAACCTCCAATGAGTTCTTATCCTTGACAATCGTATTCTCCAATTGCAACTGTCCGTTTTCTAACGATGAAATGTTCTTATTCAACGTGGTCAGATCATTGGACAACTTTCGATATTCCTGATATTGTCCTGCCACTTTCTCTATTGCTGATGCCTTGTTTTTGACTTCGGACAACTTCGTAATCAAAGATCTAGCTTCAACCTTGTCATTTTCAAGGTCTTCCTTAGTCTTAATTGCGTCTTGCACAAACACGTTATTGACACAGTATGTACAATTTGGATCGTACTTGTGAGCCTCAAGCTTCTTCAACTTGTCCAACTTATTATTGACAACCAACTTCTTACGATCCAATTGACCCTCATATGAGGACACTTCCAACATCAACGTATTGTATTGAGAATACTTACCCTCAATATCATCAGACTTAAACTGTTCAACCTTTTCGTTCAACGGTTTGACATCATTCTTCAACTTCTCAATGTTTACGATTTCGTTGTCGTATTTTGACTGATTATTGGAAATACGTTGTTCGGTGGTACGTCGTTGAGATTCCAACGAAACAATATCAGTTGTACCAACATTGACCTTGATCAACTGTGAGGACGTTTCTACGACTTTATCGTTTTCAACATCACGTTGTTCGCCCAATTGTTTCAATTCAGTTTCGTTCACCCGAATAACTGATTCAGCATTGGTGATGTTTGTGGTCAACGTGTCTAGTTCAACAGTATAATCCGTCTTTGCAAAGTTCTTCATTACTAAGGCCCACTCACGCATCTGATCATTAGCCAGACTATGCAGCTTATCAAAGATTGTAAGCCCCATGAATTGTGCCAATAGATCCTTACGTTCAGTTTGACCTAGATCAATGAATGAACCAGTCTTACTGTTTTGAATGCTCAACACTGTGAGAATAAAGTCATCATATGTGCCAACATAATCTCTAATGAGATCGTTGGTATTACGACGAGCTTCTCCATTTAGTTCAATAACCTGACCATTTTCTTCCTTCCAAAATTTGACATCAACCTTGACACTGCCCTTCTTATCAGCGTTTCCGATACGTTCAATGAAGTAATTGACCTTATCAATTTCAAAATTGAACTTACAACGAAACGACAACTTTTGAGTATTCATGACATGGACGGCTTTGAAAGCACGATCACATTTATCGAAAATACAAAACGATAGAGCAGAAAGAATACTGGATTTTCCACTTGCGTTTGCAGCAAATAGACCCACCACATCCTTCATCTTACTGAAGTCGATGACGTTTCCTTCGCCGTAGCTAAACATGTTGTCAAACTCAAACCGCTTAGGCTTCCATCGAATATTCTTTGCGGTAAGATCCTTGACAATCAAATCGTTCAGTTCCTTGTTGATCTTTTCCACGGACAAAATAAGACCATCTGGAATATTGACATGTTTATCCTGAAGATACTCTGTGATCAACTTGTTTTGATACGTAATGTTTGAAAGTCCGTGAACATTCAAATTTGGCACCACTGAATTAGTAAGACTCGACACCAAGTTATCCACCCGTAGATAGTTGATATCCATCAGTTCAGTATGTTTACGAACCTCAGCAATAATGGCTTTCATTTCAGAAGCCACCGTTTCTAGTGCCTTAACTCGTAGAGTGGTTTTCTTGGGAATACCAGTCAGATCGGTAAGCAACCGTCCTTTATCAACTTCAATGGTAAAGTATCCATAGTCGTTTTTGACTTCAACGTGTTTGAACTTGAGAGTCTTGAGATCCCAATAAACAAAGCCATGACCACGAAGTTCTTCACCGTGATTCTGTTGAATCAACGATCCAGAATACACAACTACAGGTTTGCGTACATTGTTATCATCAACGCCGTATGTTTGAAGAACCTGATGACGATGAATGTCACCTAGCAAAATGATTTGGTGACCATCAAACAGTTCATTCTTGGTACTGCTACTGACTTTATAGCCAATATCAGTCACAGCACTATCAATTGGTCCATGATATAGTCCAATACAATAAGTAGCATTGTTAACATATGTCTTGGGAATGTTTGCAAACCGAATGTAGTTTTCGGGAGAATGTTCATCAAACACTGAAAAGTTATTGAAAAGGATATCTCCGAGAAGATAGATTCCAGTGTCCCTTAGATAAAACAGGTTTGGATGCTTGAGTGCGTTAACGATGGGACTCAAACTGTCCATTCGGTTTTTGTTGGTCAACGTAGCGTCATGATTACCAGCGGTAAGTATGGTCGGACGAAGATCTGCCAATCTCTTGAGAAATTGGGACGCAATTTCAACGCATTCAGGGCTAAGATCGCTTTTGTTATGAAAAACGTCTCCAACTACACAAACCGCAGTTGACGATGGTGTTCTGTCAATTGATTGGTATAGGTTTTCAAACACCTCACGATATTCGGTATGACGTTTGGTCAACAGAATATGAATATCTGCGATATGAAGAATGTTGGTGAAGTTTGAAACTCCACATGTAAGTTTTGTAACCATAAAATTCAAATAGATAATTTACTACGAAATAATGATTCGAAATCAAGAACTGGAGTATTGTTAATCAATTCCCAAGTTTTTGCGAATCCGATTTCAGATGGATCTTTTCCATCAAGTTTGACCAACCGAGTTTCAATATTGTTTTTCAACAGAAATTCACTGATTCGAATAGAATCAGACAATGCATCGTTATCCAACACAATATTGACTTTCTTCACTGTATTACAGATCAACGCCGATTTCAACTTATTTGAAAGCGTTTTTCCAAATAAAGGAATTGCATTGTTTCTCACCGATATAGCATCAAACGCACCTTCAACCAACGTAATTGGCTGATGATAATCCACAAACATCTCAAAGCCAATAATATCCTTGGATCCAAAACTGTTGACGTATTTCATTTTGGCATCTTCAAACACACTTCGTGTCGAATAAAAATTCAAATGACCAGACGCATCATATGATGGTATCAAAATTCTGCCATGAAACTGACCACCTTCACAATATCCGATATTGTATCTCAAAACATCGTATTTTGTGATGTTACGACTTTTCAGATACTTCAAAGCGTGTCTTCCAGTCAACGTCAACTCTTCGTCATAAAACGAACGATATTCCTTTGGAAGCATCAATTGTTCAACGATATCAGCCTTCTTCTCAGAAAAGATTTCCAGAATGGCACTGATATCATTTTGGGGCAGTTTTCTATAAGTTTCGGTGTTTTTATAGATCTGACTAAGATAATCCCCAGACAATCCCAACTTCTTGAATAACGTTTTTAACGAAGTGCCTGACAATCCACACACCCAACAATGATACTTTCCAGTAACCGTGTTGATTTCCAGTTTGCGTTTGTAATGCTTACATACCGGACAAAAGTACACAGCATCAGTCCCCTTACGAATTTTGGCGGACTGTTTGAGTGCTTTATTTAAAATTGTGACAACTTCTGTCTGATACAACAGCATGCTAGTACTGTATCAGAAACTTTATCCAAATCAACAAAATTATGCTTTAAATAAAGCACAGACCATGGCATCATACATGTCACCGTTGCGTTCATCCCAACTGCCTTTTTTCTTTTTCTGGTCAAATTTGGTGACATCAACGAAGTTCACGATGCTGGCTTTGACAAATTCCTTGGCTTTCATACCCTTGACTCTTGCCTTTCCAAACAACTGTTTTCTCATGGTGTTGACGTTACACAAGTTAACCGTCAACTTGGTTTCTTCAGAAATGATGTACTCGAAAACGGCATTGAATCTTGCCAATTTGATGATAACTTGTTGACTTGTTCTACCACCGGCAAATCCACTCAAGGCTGCCTCAAGATTAATTTCCGTAACGTTTTTGAGTAATGGCGTTGATCGAAGATAATCTAAAACAAAAAGAGACTTCTCTTTGGAAGTCTCTAAATTTGATATGTCTAAAAATCCAGCACTAACGATCTTACCATCTTCTGAAAACGCCCATCCAACGGTAGATGTACTAGCATCCAATCCTAATGTCATAACTTATTTCTTTATTTTTATGGACGGTATCTATTGGTCTCACGAACACGATACAATCCCAAAGTACTCAAAGCATTGTCGTTGAAATTTGTACTACGATTGGTGTTCATACCCACGGTAAATCCCGGTTCAATGGTCAACGTCTTTGACAATTGAGTATAGCCATATGGTGTTTGAACACCCATAATCATGGTGTTTGTACCAGCTTTCTTTGCATCAAACGCACCACCGGTACGGTCTGAGGAATATCTTGATTCAAGATTTTTGGTTAATGACGTTCTTTCAATTGAATTTGCCATAATATTAGTCTATGTTGATTATAAATATTATTATACGTCCCATTTAACCAAAAAATTTAAAGGATACTCTCCACTGTTTTTGATTGGAGACGACAACTTAGCTACTGCAACCAAATCGGCGCCACTATATAACCCAATTGTAGTAATATAGGGTGCCAAGTATGAGCCAGTGATATCAAGTGAAGCACTTTCTTGATAATCCAAGAATGTAGAGTTGATAGTAGGTATTCCATTTGTATCCGGATATTTTGATGTCTTTGATGTTATATATGACACAACATCGGAAAGACTCACTCTTGTTGAAAATGGATTGATTAAATTATTGTAGTTCTCAATATTCAATGCGCCGATAAAGAACTTCCACAATATTTTAGCATCATTGATGGTAACTTTTCCGTCACCGTCAAAATCAAACTCCATTTCTTTTTGTACAAGAGTTGATTGATAACGTGAATACTGTTGTTTTAAAGTATATTGACCATACTCATAGAAGGTCGTATAATATTCAAACAGACTTCGTTCAGTTGCGTTTTCAATAACATATTCATCCCAAAATGTAGAGTCAGCAGCAAAATTGGGACTGCCTGGTGTATTAACATCCACAATATACAACAAAATCAAATTCAAATCTCTGAAATCAAATTGTCCGTTTCCAAACAAATCAAATGAAGGAATCGAATTGACTAACGCAGTAGGATTTGTAGGTACATTGAATTCACCGGATTCTACCACACAAATCACGGACTTTTCATTCAGTGTATATTTGCTCTTGTATGATAAATCATATTTGTACTCTCTTGTATCTTCTGTCTCCAACATGTTATCAAATTGTGATCCAGTATTTGAGAAAATGATTTCACCGTTCTTATAAAAAACATTACCAACATGATAATTTGTTCTCAACGAACTCAATGTAGAAATATACGCATGACCACGCATATTCAATAGATCAATTTGAGCAACAGATGGACTAACAACAAAAGTGTTACTGGATGTAAAATCGTTGATAATATACGGTGAACCAATTGCAATGGATCTATCGCTTATAGCAACATCATATCCATATGACATATATGGATATCCTATAGCTTTCTTTTTGTAATCGTATGTAACTGGAACAACTGTGGAACCAGTTTTTTCAAACAAAATATACTGTCCATGTATGACGTTAGTGTCATCATATGACTGACTGATAGAGCTTGATACTGTTGATTTGATAGCCAATGCGTTGCTTGACGAAATACACCCAACAACAATTCTATCGTTACATACGTCAACAGAACATCCCAAACGATTTGATTTGATAGTGTATTGATCACCGATATACTTTTCAATCAAATCCCAATATACTTGTCCATCATCAGCATAAATTCCATTTGCGTTTGCTGTGTTTACGGGACAATCTTTACGATTATAAATGTATGCAGCACCTCTACTATATTGAGTATTTGATCCACTGTATTCATAATAGCTGGCGTCATATGGAGCACCAATTACAATAGTATTTCCATTGATTTGAATATCATTACCAAATCTATCGTATGAATTTTTTACATAACCATATGAATTGATTGAGTCAAATGGAACATATTGAGATCCAGTAATAGAAGAAAATGTATGTGTCAGTGACCAACCACCAGAAGCACTTTCAAACAAATATACGCTTGGATTTTCCAAAGATGATGTTTCAGCAATCAAGATGGAATTGCTTCCCGATTTGTCGATACGTACCAATGAACCAAAACTGTTTCCCGTTTCTACAGCGGAAATTGTAGAAATTGGAGTAGATGATACTGAAATGCCACTAGATCCAGTTGTGTAACTATACACATACACAGAACCATTGCCATTTTGATTTGCACCTACAACAATATATTTGTTGTTTATAGAAACAGAGTGACCAAACGAATTATATGTGGTACCTATCGGTGAATTGATTTTTCTTGCAGAAATCAACGATGATGCAATAGTTGAAGAATTTGATGATGTAAGATTCAACAAGTAAACGTCTACAAGACTAGTATGTGTGTAGGGCGAACCCAAATAAGATCCGGTAAAATATTCATTACCAACAACAAAAACGTTTTCGTACAAATCAAAAGATTGACCATATGCATCTTTTGATATTGACGTAGCACCAGTTCCACTTGTTCCTCCGGTTCCACTTGTACCAAAAGCAAACATAGATCTGGAAGTACCATAGTAAGAATATGATCCTTTTGATATATCAAACCGATATAAGTCGATACTACCAGTACCAGCTTGAGATGCATATTGTGGATTTGGGTTTCCCACAGCAACAAACTTGCCGTAGGCTTCAACCTTAGATCCATACATTGTTACTGGTCCAACTGTTCCATTCATAAAATTAGTTTGTATTTACCGTCCAACCTTTTGCCAACAAATTGTTCTTGGCTGTAATACCGGTTCCTGTAGGCGCTGCGTTTGTTCCACCAGCCAATGCAACTTGTCCTCCCGTAATTCCATTAGCATCCAATTTAGTCAAAATACTATTGACCTCAGCAACGGTCAATGCACATTCATAACCGTAGACCAATTTCAATTGAGGTACGTTTGCTGGTAAATTAAATGTGGTTATTAACGAACACTTGGTTATCACAATTTCTTTCAACTTAGTACAGGTACTTAAGTTAACTGACGGAACATTAGTATCACTATCACCACATGAGAATGTCTCCAAATCAACAAATGGTGTACAATCAATTGGAACCGTAATTCCACATTGTGCCATTGCCAAGTTTTTCAATTTCGTCAAACCACTAAATCCGGTTGGTATACCAACACTAGTGTTTGCATATATGTACAAGAACGTCAAATTTGTATTATTTGATAAATCCAAAGAAGTCAATGAATTACCATTTATAGCCAAAGTTTGTAAATCCGTGTTGTTACTTAGATCAATCGATGACAATCCGTCGTTTTGACAATACAACTGTCTCAATTTTGTATTGTTAGTAACATCCAATACAGCAAGATTTGCATTTCCACTAGCCTGTAAAATAATCAAATTAGTTAACGTACTAACATCAAATGGAGTTGGTCCCGTTCCACGTAAATCACAGTTCCAAACTTGCAATACATTTAATGCGGTACAACTTGTCAATCCCGTGATTTGTGTCAAGTTAGAACACAAATATGTGTACAACGTTGTCAACGATGTATTTCCTGTAACGTTTAAAGCGGTAATAGCATTATTTGCTACAGATAATAACGTTAATGGAGTTCTGGAGCTTAAATTCAAAGTGCCGGCCAGAGCATTGTTATCCAAATTAATGTATGTTAGATTTGGAAGATCTGTGATTGTGACAGAACTCAATAAAGCATTATTTTTCAACGAAAGAGAAGTTAATCCCGTCACACCAATTCCACTAATTGATGTTAACGCTTGATTTTCTATACCCAAATATTCTAATGATGTATAATAGTTCGTATTTGATATTGTCGTAATTGGATCGACGGTAGAATCTATCTTAATAGCCTTTATGTTTGAAGGATCAATAATAGATTTAAAATTTGCCAACGTGACATTAGAATTAGAAATGACAGTTCCACCACCATCAGTGCTCCAATTCATCAATTGAGTCGATGGACTATAATCTAATCTATCTGCTGGATCATACGCAGTAACCGTTGTTGTAGCAGGAGTCGATGACCCAGCAACGTTTGTGGCGGTCAATGAAACTGTATAGGTTCCTTTAGTTGAATATGTATTTGGTGATGGATTTTTACTGGTGCTTGTGTTTGTATCTCCAAAATTCCATGCCCAACTATATGGGTTAAATACAGCATTCTCTGATGTTGTATTCGTGAATGCAACTGAAAGGGGAATGTCTCCTACGGACGGTGTTAATGTAAACGAAGCAACTGGAACAATAGCGGATGAAACATTAATTATGTTGGTCTTAACCTTTGTACCGCTTCCACCTGCATTTGTTGCAGTAAGTGTTACTGTGTAAGTTCCTGACGTAGAATATACGTGAGTTGGATTTTCTGACGTGCTTGTGGTTGAATCTCCAAAATCCCACAAGTAAGTAATTGGACCAACGCCCGTTGTTAAATTCGTGAAAGTAATTGTAGTAATAGAAGCGTAGATACCCGTAATAGGAGTCTGATCGAAATCGACAGTTGGAGCTGGAACCGTCAATGCAGTAATGTACGAAGGAATTGTTAATGTCGTACTTCCGCCTGCATTAAGTGCAGTTAATGTTACGTCGTAAATACCAGCAGATGTATAAATATGAGTTGGATTTTCAGATACGCTTCCTGACAAATCTCCGAATGTCCACACATAAGATGATGCACCCGTTGTGTTGTTATCGAACGTAACAGAAAGTGGAATATATCCACTTAATGGAGTTCCGGTGAAACTCACGACTGGAACTGGTACTACCGCGTTAGCAGTAATATAGCCTATTCTGGTTTTTTTAGATGTTCCACCAAATCCAGTGGCAGTAAGTGAAATGGTATATGTGCCAGGTTCAACATATACGTGGGTAAATGAGGTTGATGAAGTGGATGTATTACCATCTCCAAGATCCCATAAATATTCGGTGACGTTTCCGGACACAATAGGAGTAAATGTTGTTGAAAACGGTGCAAATCCTGAAAGAGGTGTTGCTGTAAAATTAACAGTTGGAGCTGGATACAAACTAGAGGTAGTATCGGTATAGTCTATAAAATGCGTTCCATCAACATACAAGTTACCGTATGTATCATCATAAATTGTATAGTCTTTATCTTTGGAACGATCAATCAAAAGAACAGAATCACGTAGTATTGATTCGCCAAAATAGATTCGTGGCAAAGTAATTCTTACACAAGTATTTTGTAGTATTTTTACAACTTTATCGGTATCTGTCGTTTCCAATCCAAATGACTGCGCTATGTTTGGATTGTAATACGCATTTTTTACCAATTGATAAACGAGTCGTTTATACGATCCGTTTGTATTTTGTTCATCAACAACGAATCCATACTGAGCAGCTGATGCAGAATCAAAAAAGTTATAACTACTACTGACAAAAAAACCTTCTTCCACCGTTTGGACCGAACTGGAAGCACTTAGTGTCCATGATTTGTTCGAACTAAAAGGTGTATTGAAAATCTCATTAGACTGTATAGACTTTATCATTGAATTAGAAATCCAGGCGTACTTTGATCAAAAGTTCATTAGAGAAGGTCTTTTGTGCTGGTCTACTCAATTTAGCGACGGCAACAAGTTCATTGTTGCTATTATACAATCCAACTGAAGTAGGATACACTTTTGGATCAGTCAAAAAGTCTGATTGTTTAATATCACCACGTTGACGAATTTCACCAGTAACAGCATCAGTTGTAGCTGTAGAATACGTAAAAGTAGGATTGTTACTATAGTTAAAATCACGATTCTTTACACGTACAAAATAGTGACGTGAAGGAACGTATTCACTACGTCGTATCCTCATATTATCAGATGATGCACGTATAAGATTATACACCGCTTCTTTATACAATTGGTTGTTCAAATACGTTCCGGCAGCAGGGGCATTTGTACGAGCATTACCGCTTGTTCCGGTACTTGGAATCGTAATTTTTGCAGTGGTTGAAGTTACTGAATTCAAAAATTCAGCATTCAAAATCACAATACCCGCCTTAGGAAATACCAATCCAATACCGGTTGTAGGATGATATTGTGCAACACTCTTATCACCAGTATAATTTGCAGTACCAGCACTACTCAACAATCCAGTTGCTAGTGATGTGTAGTTATTGTATGACGCAGCACCCGTGGTTTCATCGTATTGACCCAAGATCAAATTGTAATATCCAGCAGATCCGCTTTGGGCAGTAATTGAAGAATCATCGATTAAACGAACATATTGAGCACTAGCACTAGCATCATTCTTTAGTGTTAGTTGAAATTGCCCAGCGTCAATACCATCTCGGAGTTTTTGAGAATTGAATGACAACACAACAAAATCCGTTGAAAGAGATACCGATGTCACAGATGATGCTGGCGACGTTTGTGACTTGACAGAAAAGGCTTCACCGTTGTTCAAGATGTTAACATACTGTGACCAAATAGCTTTGGTTGGACTGACCTTGATGTTTGTATACTCATCGTAACTGGTTGCGTAACCATTTGCATTACCATATGCAATACTAAACAATGCATCATTAGAACTTGATGTAGCACCTAAAGTAGGATACACATCCAAGTAATAATATCCATTATATACGTCAAATCTATTGGAGCCAGAAATGGTGGCTTGAAGACTTCCTGTTGCTACACTGCTTTGTATCTGAAACAGCGAACCAGTACTAAACATACCAGTCGATACCTTAGTAGATCTTCCGGCAACAATATCAGATTGTTCAAATTGTTTATAAATCATATAATTAAGAAATTCTCACTGTTACTGGAATAGTAATAGATCCACCACTTTCGTTTCCTACCACCGTAATTGTAGCAGATGTTGTTACTGTCAATGAGGTGTTTGGAATGAACTTAAATCTATTTCCAACTACAACCTGCGATGTGGTACTGATCAAGTCATTAGCAAATGAAGGCACCGTACTGGTACTGGTATTTGCTGAATTGGTTTGATCTACAACCAAGGTTCCTAACTTCTTGTTTGACAAAATGGCAGTATAACCCAAAGTCAAATTGTATGCTGGATTTGTTGTTGGCGAAATAACGTTATCAGACTTGTTATCCTTTTGAACGTCAATCGATTGAATGTTCAAACTAATTACAGGTATCGATGTTACACCCTGTGCAAGTGTGACCAACTTGTACTTCATTGTCTGAGTTTCGTCAGACAGTGGTTGAAACACTGGTGTGTTTCTAATGGCGATATCGTAGTATGCACTTCCCTGTGGATGATTTGGATTGTACAAGTTGTAATCAACTTCATCATCGGCAAGAGCAAATGAAGTAATATTCAAATTACCGGTCTGTGCCAACAGTTCTCTTCCTCTTTTTGTTAGAACTGCATCTACAGTTATAGTTTTGTTATCTACGTATGCCATATGTGTTTTTCTTTTCTATAAGTATTGTTTTACCTGTCTTTTTATTTATTATTTTTTACTGAACTGTCAAAACTCCGTTGTTTCCGGTTGATATAGAAGTATTAGTTACAACGGTACTAATTACTGGCAAACTCTTATCTGGGTTGCCACATGAATCCACAGTATAATTAGTAGTCTGTTTTGATTTAACAAAATATCCGTATTTGACGCCATCGTCAGATACAGCAATACTCAAATCCCACCGAATAGGATTGTGTCTGGTTCCCAAGAAGTTTTGAGTTGATCCTCTAAAAATCGTGGCTGGTTCATACGGATATGCACTGTACGTATCCTTTTTGGCAATTGAAAGTTTGTTCAAAATCTTCGTATATGAGTCGATTGTACCCATAAAGTTGTATTCTTGTACGGAAGCACTATATGGAATCATCCATGTATAATGTGGAACTGACTCTGAAATGTTTTCATAGTTTGATCCAGAACCTAACACATCAACATAAATAATACCAAATCCTGTACCCGAGTCTAATGTACTTTCAACCCACAATTCTTCATATGAAGTTACATCATTAATATAACTGTATGTTCCTTGGAAGTTGTTTTGCAATATCAATGACTGTGATACAGGATAGGCTGATATGGATTTCTTATCAACAAACTGACCAAAACTGCTAGAAGTTTGTGTTTGGTATTGATCGTTTCTCCAAACAGTAACGTTATCAGCAGAACTGGATCTTACTAAATTTGTAAACTCTACAGTTTCTTCTACGATTTCACTATCAATTGGCTTAAGAGGAAACTTGATTCTTTCCAAAATTGTTGGTTCAATCAAAATACCGTTTAACAATTGATTACGAGCAGCCACCACATTTCGAATCGATTCAAAAATACTAGAATCAAAGTACAACTTATAAATACTAGTAAACTCTTGATACAAAATTCGTCCACTTGCTTTTGGCGATCCATCAGAATAATATGATGCTCTCATATCTTCCAATACTGAATAACTTGAAGAAAACTCTTGACGTGGATCGCCCAACTCTCCAACAACATCTTTGTTACCAAAGTATCTCAAGATTTCTTCATTCTTACTTGATACCGGTGACATAAAGATGCCTACCAACGGAGAATCGGTGTCTGTATTAAATGGAGTATTTTTATCGAACGGTGTTAAAGCAGAAGTGTTGTGATGATCCTTCACTGCAATCTTGTTGTTCCACAACAAGTTAGGACCATAGTTTGACATTCTGTAAGACTGATTAACACTGTACTCAATAAAGTTGTATGGAAACGCAGAAGATACTTCGCCAAGACATACATTTGCATATGGATATAACGAACTGGTAGAATAACTACCAGAATACATTGAACGTATGACCAACGTATCATCGTACAAATCTGGATTTTCAGACAACGAGTTGTATGTCGTTTCAGATCCAACAGATACAGTTGGGAGATTGTACAAATAGGCATACAATGCAGTTCCACCAGGCATTGACCCACTCTTCTCGTATGTGTATGTTTCAACCGACGTACTCAATTGACGTGGATAATTATAAGCCAATCTAAAATACAGATTGTCTCTTATGAATGCGTCATTTGTTTCGTAGTACGAATCAAAGTTATTAGCGTGTTCAGTGAGATTGTCAAACGAAATTGGAACTTTCCATAGGTTCAATTTATCAATTGACCCACTAAAATCTGTAGATCCCAACTTCAAAAACTTAGCTGTACCGCTTCTGAACGATACATTTTGTTGATATTCAAACAATTGTGAATTGATCGACTTCAATCTGTTTTCACCCTCATCATTGATCGTCACAACCAAATCATACACAGTTGGCATTTCGTCAATGTTTGCAGATTGTGAATAGTATGATGATGGATGATTTTTACGTATCATCACGCTATATACGTTTCCATCAAAAATTGGTAAAGAATCAGAGTAAATTTCTTCATCCCCGATTTCAAATACAATTTTGCCGTTATCGTTCAACGATTCTTTATATGCATAAACTCTGTAGTCATAACCAGATGAACCATCTGGATACTTTCTAAGCAAATCAATTTTGGTCAATTGGCCATACATTTTGCTGTATCTATTGCTAAACGCAAACTTAAACTCTACAGTATCAATATCTTCACTGTAAGGAGTGAGTATATAAGATTGTGGGTTAAGGTTTAACAAATATACATTCTTGTCAAAGGTATATCTTGACTGTGATACATCTGAGTATGCTCCAAACTCTCTTACGTTGATGATATTATTGGGAACACCGTAACATGCCAATAACAATTTAACACTTTCAACCGTTCCTTTTGCCTTTAATATAGCAGGAAGACTGTTTAAAATACGATTGTTAATTATGTTGGTTTTATCAGCGATAGACGCATAATTGGTTCCAGCAATGTAATTAGACAACAATGTTGCATCATTGACCGACGATTGCATTTTCCAACCAAATGATGACAATAGACCATCCAACACTTTGTTTGGAATGGTTGTATTTACACCAGAGTTATTGAATGACAACATCGGGAACTTATCAATGTAAATGTAAATGTTATCAAAATGATGACCTATCATGGATAGGAAAATCAAAAAGTCGTCGTTATTTACGTCTGACAAAAGATACGTTGGCAGATTGTTAATCAAACTGTCTCTGTTATTTGCATCATATTCATCAGCTTCATCTTCATATGATTGAGGAAAACGATCCACATTGTTATACAAATCGTTGGTCCACAAATAGTATTCGTATCCATCAAATGAAAGTTTGATGTCATTGATTTCACCCATCAACTGTTCAATTTTCTGTACGGTGTATTGATCAGAGTATGAAGCAGCATTCAATTCATCAATAGATGAATTTTTAGATTTGATCGACATCAACTTATTTTTGTAAATAATGATGCGTGTTTTTGCTGAGGAGTATACAATGAAATTCTCAAAATTAGTATAGTCTACATTGATATTTGAAAACCGTTGTTTCAAAATCAAATCGATATCTTCTACGCTAGTTGAATCAGTTAAAGTATATTCTACTGAAAGAGATGTTTTTTTATCATTAACCTTCAAATTTAAATTTGCAGGTTTGATAGAAAACGTGTTATACTTCGGAGTAGTTACCAACACAATATCCTGTACAACCGGACTCAAAGAAGTATTTACAATCCAAAAAGTGCTGTTAACACCAATTGTATTTGGTAGAGCTTCTTGTAACTTGATTACAAGAGTTCCATCTGAAAATTGTTTTTGTGACAGAATCTTAATCAATTGATTCTGACCAAAGTTGATAGAGTTCTTTAACGGACCCACGTATTTCTTATCGTACTCAAACTTGATATCCGATAGATACTGTTGAATTTGTCCATTAAAAACGCTATACAAATAAGAATAACATACGATTGTATCGTTGTCATCTACGTCATGAATATTCTTTAGACGTATCTTGATAGTCTCTGATACAATGGTGTCTAAAATTTTAACGTATTGATCGTATGAATAACATTCTGCATAGTTTTCATACAAAAATGTAGTGATGTAGCTAGAAATACCAATGAAATTAATATCTTTTGCCAAACCATTAAGTGATGTTGCTGGAATGACAAATCCGTTATAAATCTCATTCATCAACTTATACAGTCCATCGCTTCCGATTACCGAATAAGCTTTATCAAATGAATTCAAAACACTGTCTGATGCAGTATTGACAAAATTCAATAAATACGTTTGTTTTAGATAATATTCGAAGTATGGAATGATATCCCGACATTCGATTTTACCCGACACAAAACAGTCATACTCACTTTGAAAATCAACTTTGTCTTGTTGGTTAAAATTCTCCTTGTCAAGAATCAATGAAGTTTTGATTTCTTTTCTTGAAGGAGAAACTTGTTTGATGATAAAGCATTGTTTATCAGCACTTCCAACAATGTTCGACAAAAAGTTGTAAACGACCTTATAACTTCCATTTTGAATGCCATATCGTGAAAGATCTACACGTGGATCCAACAAAATCTTGGAGTTGTTATAAAGAGTAAAGGTTGGAATAAACTCCTGATACGTTACAGATATTGTATTATTTTGAGCATCCTGATATTCAACATTACGAGATTGAAAGTTCGAAGGTTGATAAATTGGTTGCCA
>JACCDP010082476.1_pt1 | contig 21617 bp, 34 predicted proteins | sample 7445841 | NCBI WGS metagenome assembly JACCDP01 (sample SAMN15323441, study PRJNA562643) | freshwater metagenome | isolation source: river surface water | place: USA:Blue River Watershed | collected 2017-08-17
GCAGAACTTTTGATCAGTCCTACCAATGCCTAATCCTAGCGCCACCCCGACGCCGATCACGCCACCGCGTGTGCCGTTTATCGACGCACGTACGGGTTTGATAGACCGCGCTTGGTATCAGTTCTTCTTGTCGTTGTACCGCGTTGCTGATGTTGCAGCTAACGATGGTATCGCTAGCCTGGGGTTAGAGTCTCTTATCGCTTCGTATGACGCTGCGCTTCAGACGTTGGCGCAAGAAGTGCAGACTCAGCCACCTAGCGAGCTTGGGTCATTGCAACAGCAAATTGATGCACTGCGTCAGAACTTAGAGACACAGCCAAACAGTTTAATTAACGACATTGCTCAACTGCAAAGTCAGATCCAAGCGTTGCAAGTCACGCCGCCTCCGCGAGAGTTCAAGCGTTCGCGGTACGGCCAATTCCTTGACACCACCTCCCAGATCCCGGCTGCGATCAATACGCCTTACGCTGTTACGTTTGACACCACTGACGTCAGCAACGGCGTCTATATCGGGTCACCAACGTCAAGAGTTTACGTCGATGAGCGCGGCATCTATAACTTTTTGTTCAGTATCCAACTGGATAAGACGGCAGGCGGTGTAGGTCTTATCTGGATATGGCCCCGAATTAACGGCGTTGATGTACCTAACAGCAACAGTCAACTACGATTGCAAGGCAATAACAACGAACAACTTGCTACTATTGGGTACTTTTTTGAACTTAATGCTGGCGATTACGTCGAAGTCATGTACGCGGTTGATGATGTAACGGTGCAACTGACATCGTTTGCATCTTCTGCGTTTTATCCGGCTGCGCCAAGCATTATTCTTACTGTCAGTAACAACATTGAAGGGGTTCAATAATGGCAGTTACCGTTAAAGTGCTTGTTCCGGCCAAGACGGTCGAATCATCACAAACTACGCAGTACACCGCAACAGGTGTGACGGCTATTATTGACAAGTTTACGGCTACCAACTACAGCGCCAGCGCTGCAACGATTAGCGTCAATCTTGTCACAGTAGCAGGATCAGCGGGTAACACTAACTTGATTACGAAGACTAAGACGCTACAGGCGTCTGAGGTCTATACGTTTCCTGAGTTGGTCGGACAGGTGCTGGGCGCAGGCGATTTCATCAGCACGATTGCTGGCACGGGCAGCGCCATCAACATGCGCGTCAGTGGGCGCGAAGTGACTTAAGGGGAACAATTATGGCCGCATGGATGATACCAGCCGCACTTATCGGTAGCGCGTTACTAGGTTCTAGCGCATCTAAGAAAGCTGCCAGCACACAAGCTGACGCTGCTAATCGCGCTGCTGATTTGCAGATGCAGCAGTTTGAGCGCCAAGTTGAACTGCAAGAGCCTTGGCGTCAGGCGGGCATTACGGCGCTTAACAAGCTCACGCCGTTGGCAACCGAATACACGCCGTTCGGTATGGATCAGTTTCAGCAAGACCCAGGCTCCGCCTTCCGTATGAGCGAAGGTATGAAGGCGCTAGAGCGATCGGCAGCAGCGCGAGGTGGCTTATTGTCAGGCGGTATGTTAAGAGGCGCTCAACGCTACGGTCAGGATTTAGCGTCGCAAGAGTACATGAACGCTTTTAACCGCTATCAAGCCGAGCGTAATGCGCGTTTGAACCCATTACAGTCGCTAGCAGGCGTAGGCCAAACGGCAACGAACCAGTTAGGTCAGGCAGGGCAGACGATGGCGAGCAACGTCGGCCAAGCGTTAGGCGCTGCGGGGCAGGCGCGAGCGTCAGGATACATGGGCGGCGCTAACGCGTTGACGGGTGCATTAGGTACTTACTTAAATTATCAGCAAGGCCAGAACTACTTAAACGCAAGATACCCGCAACCAGCAGCAGAAGCCGCGCCTATTACTGACTACAGTTATGGTGGCTACACCTACTATGGAGGCTAATCATGGCTCTTGTTGACCCGAACATCGCGTTGTCTTACCGAGGTCTTCAGTTACAAGACCCGCTTGACCAGTACAGCAAAGCGTCTGCGGCGCAACTGAACGCGCTTAAGATGGATGAACTGATGCAAGAGCGCGAGGCGCTGTCACAGATTCGATCGGCCATTACAGCTAAAGGTGGGCCACCAGACTTAGAAGCAGCCGCGCAAGCTATGGTTAGCACCGGCAGACCTCAGTTTGTTCAGTCTGGTATGGCGATACTTGAGAAATTACAGAACCAAAAAAATTACGAGCAATACCGACGCGATATAGAAGGCGCACCTGCGCCTGCTAACGCATTAGCGCCTGCCGCTGCAACGGCTGAGACACCGCCTGCTAATGCTTTGGTAGCGCCGAGGGCTGCTGCCGCACCCACAGTAAGCCCGCAAACGCAAGAGTTGATGAACAGGATTCGACGAGTTAGCCAATTAGGTGAGGTTGGTAAACCTGAAGCGGCAATACTTAAAATGCAGCTTGAAAACCAGTTGCGTGCTGAAGCGTCAGACAGGATGTTAACGCCGGAACAAGAAGCTCAAAAAATACGCATCGCTCAATCAAGTAGACCTAGTAGTTTATTAACACCTGAAGAAGAAGCGCAAAAAGTACGTTTAGCTCAAGCTAGTCGTCCTGATAGATTATTAACACCGGAAGAAGAAGAGCAAAAAATTCGTATAGCGGGTATGACTCGTCCCGTACAAAATATCAACTTACCACCGCAAGAAAAAGCAGAACAAAGCGACCGTGGAAAACTGTTGGTTGAGCAGTATAAGGGTATTTCTGATGCGGCGCGGATTGGCGCACGTTCGTTGCCTGCGCTTCAGTCGAACATTGCTACCCTTGATAAAGGTTTTGAGACAGGTTTTGGTACTCCAGCTAAAGCAGCGGCCGCTAGTGTGTTAGCGGCGTTGGGTGTTAAAGACGCGGAGAAGTACGCCACAAACGCTCAGACATTTTTAGGCAACGCATCGGCGGCGATTCTTCAAAGGCAGTTGGAACAGAAAGGCCCGCAGACTGAGGCTGACGCGCAGCGTATTACGCAAACCGGTGCTCAACTAGGTAATACGAAAGAAGCTAACAAGTTTCTTATTAATGTCGCCAAAGCGCAAATTAACCGCGATATTGATCAGCGCAACTTCTATGATAAATGGTGGAAAACGAATAAGACCTATGACGGCGCAGAAGATGCGTGGTACGCCGGTGAAGGTGGTAAGTCGCTATTTGAAAGACCTGAGCTTAAAAGTTCAGTTCAAGCGCCATCTATAGTCAATCAGATTCCAACCGGACGAGCACCTACGCCCGCTGTTGCTAGACCACCAGCAACAAAACCAGCAGCCGCGCCGACGCCTATACCGCAAGCGGCTATTGACGCGCTTAAATCTAAAAAAGGAACGCCTGAACAGTTTGATGAGATTTTTGGTGCGGGAGCCGCAAAGCGCGTGTTAGGGGGTAAATAAATGGCCGCAAATCCTTTTGCTCAATTTGCTCCTGCACCCGCAAAAAATCCTTTCGCTGAGTTTGCAGCGCCTCCCCCTGCGCCTGTAGAACAGCCATTTGCACAGCCATCCGAAATACCTGGCCCGCGTCGAGGTGACTTTACGACCGGATTCGGGCGAGGGTTAGCGTCGTTAGCAGACGTCACTGTTGGTGGGTTACTACCGGCGGCTGCACAGCAAATTATTTACCCGTTTGCGCGAATCGGATCAACACCTGAACAAGCTCAAGCAACCACGCAAAGTATTGTCGGTAAGATTGAAAAGCCTTTTGGTCGTGCATTTGGTGTTACAGGAACGCCTGAGTACGAAGAAGAAGCTGGCCGTCAGTTAGTGGATTTTATCGGGCAAAACTTTCAGAAAGGCGCTAAGTGGATTTCTGAAAAGACAGGACTACCTGCGCCTGACGTAGAAAACATGCTGGGGTCGCTAGGGTTGGGTGCGGCTAAAGGTGTAAAACCAGCAGTTAAAACAGCAGCGAAAGTAGGCGGTGAGTTAGCCGCCGATGTAGTAGCAGGCGCTAAGTTGCCTTTTGAGAAAGGATTTCTTGAGCCTAGACGCCAACGCCAGTCTTTAGCCGACTATGCGCGTGGGCCTCAAATTGACGCGGCCAAAGAAGCGCAACGCTTAGGTATTGTTATTAACCCCGTAGACATACAGTCTACGGTCGGGACGCGGACGCTAGCGAGTATGGCTGGCGAGCGCGGTAAGCAAACCATATCGTCAACCAATCAACAACAAATACGCAAGGTTGCGCTCAAAGAGCTTAACTTACCTGAAACGACTGAACTTACCAGTAGGGATGTGTTTGGTAAGGCACGAGATCAATTAGCTGGGCCATACAACGAAGTCAGAAAATTACCTACGCTGACAGCCGATCAAGGCGTAAGGACACAGCTTGAGAGTCTGCGCCCTGATCCAGCAATGATCGGATCAGATCGTTACGCAGGATCCATAAACGCAATCATTGATGACGCGTTAGTCAAAGTTGATGCGGGCATGACCGGCAATCAACTGCTTGAGAACGTGAGGACACTGCGCCAACGCGCACGTAAGACTTACGACAACAAGAACGCTGACTTGGCTGCGCTAGATGTGGCGGACACTAACTTAGCGGTGGCTAACGCGTTGGAGTCGATGATCGAGTCCAACATATCTAATCCCAAACTGCTTACGCAATTTCGAGATGCGCGACAGAAGATGGCGCGTACATATGCGTATGAAAACGCGACAGACTTCAATACGGGTCTTGTAGACACTAAAAAACTATCGCGCATCACAGCTAAGGATAACGCGCTTACTGGTGACATCAAATCGTTAGGTGTAATTGCCGGTAATTTTCCTGATGTGTTTAGTCCTAAAGTGAGCACGCCTTTGGGCGCGATGGCGTCACTAGGTCGTACAGGTTTTGCAGGTACGTTAGGTGGTTTAGGTGGCTACACATTAGGCGGCTACACGGGTGCTGCGGCAGGTTCACTGTTGGGCGCAGCCGCAGGCGAAATCGCGCAACGTCTTGCGGCTAATCGTCTGGCATCACCTGAATACCAAGCTGGCCTAAGCATACGTGACCGCCGTATTCCTGTTAACGAACTAGCGCCGCCCTTAGCGCCACCCATACCGCGTGAGAGAGCATTGGTGCCTTACGAACCTGAGCAAAATCAAACGGTGCTTATGCGTGGTGAAGGACCGTACCAACCTAATTTTGTTTTTGTACCATCGCCATCAGGCGTTCCTCCCCAACCAATCGTGACGGGTGTACCGCAGCCACAAAATCGTTTGTTAACTGCGCCTAGTTCTGCAAGTACATTAAATGCGCTCCGCGCAGAAGACGCTCGCCGTGCTCAAGTGTCTCGTGAACTTGGTACGCAAGCAGAAGCAAGGCAGGCCGCAGCCGAGGCAGCAACGCGTCAACCTACGCGTGGGGAAGTAGTGTTTGAGTTAGACCCCACGACCGGGCGCTTGCGTACTACCAGCCAAGGCATAAAAGGTGCAACGCCTGAAACATTTCAAAACTTTGGTGCCAGCCTAGAATCCGCCGCGCAAAAGGTATCCGCAGGTCGATCATTTGACATGACAGCCGCTGAAAAAGTGGCGTGGAATCGAACTAAGGTTGATCTAGCAGATGTTCAACCTGGGTTTAAGTCGCTAGATGATAAAGCAATCGCTAGCAAGATGATGGACCGCGAATGGGTCCAAGATGCTATCTCTAAAGCCCGCGAAAAGGCAGCAGCGTTTGAACAGATTGAAACGCGTGCAAGAACCGAACAGGCGCGTCGTGAGGCTGCTGCAAAACGTGAGCGTATGATGGATTTAGCCGAAGATCTTGAAGATCAGTTAAGATTGACACCCAAGCAGAAAGTAGGTCAAGGACCGAAAACACGCGAAGCCCAACGCAATATGCTTAGGCCGCAGCAAGATACAAACAACTTGGTACGGTAGGGAATGTCATGGAGCAAGAAGTGGAAACGCGTTTGTCTGTTCACGAGGCCGTCTGTGCAGAGCGCTATAAGTCTATTGAGCAATCATTCAGCCGCGTTGAAGAGCGCTTTGATGATGGCTCGCAAAAGATGAAGAAACTTGAGTACCTCATGTACGCCGTCATGGTGGCCGTGCTCCTCGGCCCTGGCGCTGCTGCAATTTTTTTTAAGAAACTTTTAGGTGTTTAAGTTAGGTAAGCGATCGGTTGAACGTCTGCAAGGCGTTCATCCTGATCTTGTAAAGGTGGTCGAGCGTGCGATCGAGATGTCGCCCGTAGACTTCACGGTCCTTGAGGGCTTGCGCTCGCCTGAGCGCCAGCAGACTTTAGTAGCATCAGGTGCTAGCCAGACACTCAATAGCCGTCACATCACCGGCCACGCCGTGGATCTTGGCGCATGGGTGGACAATCAAGTCGATTGGTCTTGGCCGCTGTACACTAAGATCGCCAACGCGATGAAGGCAGCAGCTAAAGAATTAGGCGTTGCTATTGTGTGGGGCGGCGATTGGCGCACGTTCAAGGACGGTCCGCACTTCGAGTTAGATCGCAAGTTCTACCCCTAATGGACCCGCTAACCATCCTCGCTGCGTTTGGACCACTGGCCGTTGATCTTGGTAAGTCCTTGATCGGTCGGTTTATACAGACAGACGGCTATAAGCCTACTAACATCGCTGAGTACGTGCGGATGCGCGAGTTAGACCTTAACATGTTCAAGGCGATGAACGACGCAGGCGGCGCTAACCCGTCCTATCCGTGGGTTGAGGCAATTGTGCGGCTGATGCGACCAGGCGTTGCGCTTATCGTGCTAGTGACTTGGGCGACGTTAAAACTTAACGGTCAGTCATCAGAGTCGGTTGATAACTTTGCAGCCGCCGTAGGGTTCTATCTCTTTGGCGACCGGACGCTGTTCTACTCAAAGAAGCGCTAGAGCGCGATTACTAAGCGCTAAAGCGCTCTTGCTTCCTTAAACAACTCCATCCGCTCGCGTGACGCACGCAACGCTGTGTAGCGCTGGTGCAGTCGCTCCATGATCGAGATACGTTTAGCGCCTGCGCGTTCTTCGTTAAGCAAACTCAACACTTGTTCCTCGGTCATAAGCGCCAGTTCTTTGTTGAGCTTTCGCCAGTTCATGCTCAATTTTGTTCTCCAGTTCGGTGATCTGCTTTTGTATGCGCTCTAGCGCACGGTATTGTTGCCGCAACATCTTTTCGTGCTGATGCTGCTCGGCCTTAGCGGCTTTAAGTTTAGTCTGCCACAAACTAAGTCGGGAGGTCATAGCGATCCTTAATCACACGCATGATGTCTTTGGGCGTCATGTTGGGGATGGCTGCGATGAGAAGGCAATCCATCGCAACCTTTTGCGCGAACTGGCGCATCTCCTTGACGGTCATTACGGCGATCGGCAACTGCTCGGTAGCGGCGTTGCGGATCATGCCAATTAATTCGTCGTCGCTAATCATAACGAGAAGGGGTTGTGCCAAGAGATTTTCTTATTGCGCGTGGGTGGCGTTATCTCGGTCGCGGTGTAGCCGTAGGCCCAGCCCGATCGTTTTGATACAGATGACTGCCGTTTAATGCGCTTGCGTATGATCTTGCCTTCGTCCAGCAAAGGCCACAGTGAGTTGTGAATCGTCTTTGCGGACATGTTCAGTTTTTTGGCTAGCTCAAGCGCTGTGATGGGTGTAGAGCGTTGTTGCATGTACTTAAGACACGCTTGTTTCCGATCAACGGCTGATTCTTTTCTCAGCCGCACTATACCTATAGCCATGTGCTTTTCTCCAATAAAATTTGTTTGATGTGCGCGGGCACCTTGGGCAGTGGCGCCCAGGCCACGGCCCAGTCAGCCCAAGTCCCGATCACGCAGGTGCCTCCTGGTTTCAACAACAACATCTTCACGCCCAGCGGAGGCTCTTGTTCTTGAGCCGTGCGCCATGAGGCTTGACCCGCGAGGTAGTCCTTCATGTCCTTGCTCGGATGGCGGCGGCGCAGTCTGCGGCAATCATCACCCCGTTGTGATCCATGCCATCACACAGCTTCGCACACGCCTCACGTTCATGCGCGGCAACAAGGGCAGCAAAGCGTTCAAGTGCATGGGCGTGTAAGTCAGACATTGCTTCCCCGTACCCCGCCTCCCGCGCCATGCGGATTATTTCTTCTTGGGTCATTTCAATACCCCCATCGAATACGGAAGCACACCAGATAAAGGTGCAGTACAAATTCGCTGCCACTACTCATGAACCCCACGGCGAAGCAGGGCCACTTTCGCGGCAAGAATTCAGTAGTTAGATGTAAACTTTTTCGCATACATTACCTCTGTGGGTTAAAGCCAAGCCGACGCATTCCCAACTCGATGAGCATTGCGGCGTCCTCAAGGCGGTTTTGACTACTGCTCATGCCGGTCTGCCATTCGCCACCTACGCGCTTGCCGACAATAGCCACCGTGACGATCTCTCCAGATTTGGCGTCTTCCAGCCACTGCTCAAGCATGGTTACGGCCTCAGAGTTGTCATGGGTTGTAGCTTTGATGAACGGTTTGATGTTGCCTGTCATGATTTACTCCTTGCTCGTATGGCGGCGGCAAGCGCATAACCTTCGTCGTCCCATGCACCGCAGTAATCTTCGACAGCTTTAGCACACGCCTCACGCTCAGCAGCTACGGCCTTTAAAATTTCTTTCTCTAGTTCAGTTTTTGACCACAGTGACATGGGGCCAAGTACGTCTATGACTTTCTGAATGACACAGCGTCCTGCGGCCAACTCTCTCAACGCCATTTCTTCTTCGCGGTTCATGTGTTTCCCCTCGCTCGGATGGAGGCTGCTATGCGATGAGATTCCTCGCTTGTGAATTCATACGGCTCTTCTGCCACCTTCGCACACGCCTCACGCTCGGCAGCGGCGACAAGAGCAGCGAAGCGTTCAAGCTGAGGCATCGCAACAAGATCACCTGACTCATAGTAATGGGCGAACTGGCATTCCAGCGCCATGCGGATAATGTCGTCTCTATCCATGATTCTTCTCCTTCAAGGCTTGCTCAATGGCACGGGCAAAACCCAAACGATCAAACCACGCCGCGTTACCTTCGTCGATTTTCTGGGACAGATAACTCAAGTCCTGAATCTCATCATCCGTCAGCCCAACCCACTCACGCTTTGGGATTACTTTTTCGTGGTATGTCTGGTCATTCATTACTGCCATAGCAAGTGCTTGGCACGTTTTGCAGGAAGTTTGGTCTTTGTAAAGGGGTGTCCATCGCTCAGGATGACGGCCAATATCTGCTGGTATGTGCGTGATCACATTATTCGTAATAAAGTTGTGCATCCACGCCACCGGCTCTTGCTCTGTCTCTAGTGCTTGGCGTAGGGCGGCGATGGATTCAGTTGTATTGCGCTTTGCCTGCTCCAGCGCAGACTCAGGCCAAACCCACTTTCCGTAATTTGCCCAGCCCTCCAGCGTGTGCAGCGCCAGTTGCATAGCTTCTCTGCTCATGTGTTCTTCTCCTTTAGCTTGGCTTCAATAGCTCTGGCGAATCGGTACATTTTCCGATCTTCTTCGTACCCGTCAATCTCGTGTATTTCCTGATCGGTCAGCCCAACCCATTCTTTCTTTGGTGGTTTGCTTGAAATACAAGTAACCGTGTAGGCTCTGCCACACTGACAACCCCAAGCCACAGGGCCGTCCGCAGGTGTCTTTGCTGTTTTGTTTTCGATCATTTCAGTGCCTCCATAGCAATGTCGCTTAGTTTGCGTTTGTCGTGCAGCGCGGCCCATATGCGCTCATCGACGGTATCTTTAGTCATCATGGCGTAGACCCACACGTCGCGCTGCTGTCCTGAGCGGTGCAGACGTCCGACAGTTTGTTCGAAAAGCTCAAGTGACCACGGCAGGGACAAAAACACCATGTGGCAACCGCCGAACTGCAAGTTAAGGCCATGACCGGCGGACTTTGGGTGCACCGCCAGAAGCGGAACGTTGCCAGCGTTCCATCGTTCAATGGCGTCAGGGTCGTCCAGACAGGTAAGACTTCTGTATCGTCGTTTGAGTTCATCAAGCTCCTCTTTATATTGGTAAACAAGGATCGTGTTGGCGCGTTGATTCTCGTTCAGCAGATCATCTAACGCGTCAAACTTGTGCGGGCTAAACCAGACAGGCTCAGGTGAGTAAACAAACCCTGACGACATCTGCTGTAACTTCTGCGTGACAACCGCAGCGTTCTGAGCGATGGCCTGAGCGTCAGGGAACTGCACCACGAAGTCACGCTTCATCGCCTCGTACGGCTCACGGTCGTCTAATTGAACGTGTATTTGCACCACATGACAGGGCGGCAGCTTATCCTTGTACTCACCTGGTTCTAATACAAAAGTAGCAGGTTTGATGCGTTGCATAACGCGCTCTAGTGCGCCAGGTAGCGGCGTCCAATCGTCAAACCCAGCGTAAGTATTAAGACTAAAGTATTGCTGCATGAACGCGCCTTTGGAGCGTCCGAGCAACTTTTGATCGATGATCTTGCACTGACCGAAGACGTCCTCAAGACCGTTGCTTGTGAACGAGCCGGTCAGACCCCAACGGATCGGACAGTCAAGCACTTTGGCAAGCGCTTTAAATCTGGCACCTGATGGGTTCTTGAGGCGTGTCAGCTCATCAAACACAACACCATCGAAGTCCATCGACTGCTCGGCCAGCCACTGCAAGTTGTCGTAATTGATCACACCAACCTGCGCGGTCAAGGCGGCGGTGCGCTGCTTTGGCGTTCCGACCGCAACCTGCACATCTAGCTTGGGCGCCCACTTAGGTGCCTCGATGGGCCACACGTCAGTGCACACGCGCTTAGGGGCTACGACTAGCCAACGCGCAGCTAGCCCATCACGCACCATATCGCTCATGGCCGTGAGTGTGATCGCTGTCTTGCCTGCACCTACGGGCGCGAGCACCATCGCACGATCACGCTCGTACAAGAAGTCAGCGGCCTGTTCTTGGTAGGGTCTAAGTTTTTGCCCACGCATCAACATCTTCCTTGCTCCATAAACAAGCGTACCGTTGCCCTAGCCGTGCCATGTCGTCAGCAAACACCTTCTGTAGCGGCGACAGACGGCCCCCAGGCGCTTTAAGTTCAATGAACCACACCACACCATCCGGCAGCACGACAATGCGGTCTGCAACGCCACGATGAGCGGGGCTAACGAACTTATACGCAATACCGCCCATCGCTTTGACGCGCTTGACGAGATACGCTTCAATGTGTTTTTCCATGTCTGAATCATAACCTGTCAAAAAGTATTTGACAAGTAAATTAGATGTGCTACAGTGAAGTTTCACTCAACTAAAGGAAATTCAAATGGAACTAAAGCTAACAACGGAAGAAGCGAAGAAAATATTGTTGGACTGGGCGCAAGCTAAGTTTGGTGATTTGTTCAATTGCGTCAGTAAAGAAGGCTACTCTTACAGCGAAACCTTTGTTTTTACCAAGGTGGAGGCCGACAATGAATCACTCTAAGATCGTTGGCGGCTCGACCGCCAAACGTGTGATCAACTGCCCTGGGTCGGTGGCGCTTGTGCAGCAAATGCCACCGCAGGTCGAGAGCAAGTACGCAGCAGAGGGTACGCTCTTGCACGCGTGCATGGAAGACTTACTCGGCGCGTCGACGTTGCCTGAGGTTGCAGCCAAGCACAACCTAACGGACGAGCAGATCGAGAAGCTCGCCTTTTGCGTGCAGGCACTTGAAGCGATTGATCCTGGTCAGTCGATGGAGTTCGCGCAAGAGGTGCAGGTTGAGTTTGAAGGCGTCAAAGGTCTTGAGGGCGTCTTCGGTAACGTCGATCTGATCGGGCGCATTGGCCGCACAGCCGTGGTCCTTGATTGGAAGTTTGGCGATGGCGTGATCGTTGACGCCGAAGAAAACTATCAAGGTCTTTTTTACGCTGCCGCTGCGATGGCAACTAATAAGCTGTCGTGGGTGTTTTATTTCGCAGATGAGATCGAGATCATCATCGTACAGCCGCCTGCCGTGCGGCGCTGGGTGACGACCTTCGAGCGCGTGCAGCAGTTCGTCGCCGAACTACAGACGGCTGTGACCTTAGCCAGCAAACCCAACGCGCCGCTTGAGATTGGTGATTGGTGCCGCTGGTGCACAGGCAAGCCCGTCTGCCCTAAGATGACCGGCGAGATCGATCGCGTTGTGCATCTGAAGCTAGAGGCGCTTGCGCCTGATCAATTAGCGTCGGCGCTTGAGATGGCTGATAAGCTAGAGTCCTTCATCGCAGAGGCTCGCAAGTTGGCGTATAACCGGCTTGAGAAAAACATGCCCGTGCCGGGGTATAAACTTGTATCGAAACGCGCAACGCGTCAGTGGGCGGACGAGAGCAAAGCAGACGCTGCACTGGCGCAGCTTGGCATCCCTGACAGCGAGCGCCGTAAGACCGAATTAATTAGCCCTACTCAAGCTGAGAAGGTGCTGAAAAAGAGCAAGCTAGCACTGCCTGACGATCTTGTCATCGCAGTGTCGAGCGGCAGCACGTTAGCGCCGGAGAGCGATCCCCGGCCTGCCGTGCTTAACGTTGGGTTGCACTTAACTGCTGCCCTTTCTAAACTTCAGTAAGGAAATCGTGATGTCTAATCTAGTAGCTTTCAGTCAAGCAAATCTCCCATCAGTAGCAAGCCTTTCCACAGCACTGCGTACACTTGAAAAGGACGTTGGCCCGTCTGGCATCGTCATTCTTAAGATGGACAAGACCGGCCACTGGGTCTTTGGTGCTGATCAGACCGAGATCGAAGATGGTTCGACTTGGGCAGTCAATCCCTTCTCGTTTGTCCACGGCTATATCGCGTGGGGTGACGGTGAGGTGTTGGCTGAGAAGATGGTGTCGGTATCTGAGCCTTTGCCCAACATCGATGTCGCCCCGCCAGGCGCAAAGAAGGGTTGGGAAACCCAAGTCGGCATGTCGCTTAAGTGTCTGACAGGCGACGATCAAGGTATGGAAGCCCGCTATACCACCACGTCAGTCGGTGGTAAGCGCAGCGTACAGACGCTCGCGCTAGCGATCGCCGCGCAGGTTGAGAAGGATCAATCAAAGCCTGTGCCCGTCGTGCGGCTCAAGAAGGACCACTACACACACAAGTCTTATGGCAAGATATTCACGCCAGTGTTTGAAGTTGTGGAGTGGGCAAGCATGGACGGTAAGACCGAGGAAGTGGACGCACCGGAGGAGGCCAACCCCGCCGCTGAAGATGCGCCGCGTCGTCGTCGTCGCGTAGCCTAACTAGCTTGGAGAGCCACGGTGTAACAGCCGTGGCTTTTTTTTCTTTGGAGAAAACGATGGAACACCCTTATGAAACGCTTACGCATTTATTGCGCGAATATAAGCATCTATGCGACATGTGTGATGCGGTTGGTGCGCTTGAGTGCGCGATGCAGATCAGGCGCACCGCTTCGGAGTTGGTTGTGTTGGCTGCACAAAATGCTGAACCGACGTTGGGTCCGTAGATGAGCGTGCTGATTTTAAATATGACTGAAAGCTGGAAAGATGTGTCAGGCTATGAGGGGTTGTATGAAGTCAGCGACATTGGACGCGTATTGTCAAAACGTACCAATCGACCGCTTAAACCGAACATCATGAAACACGGATATGCCTGCGTTCATTTGTATTCGGGCGGTAAACAAACCCGCGTCGTTAAAACCATACATCAGCTTGTAGCGCAGGCGTTCATCCCTAACCCGCAAGGCCACCGCGAAGTCAACCACAAAAATTTTTTGAGGCGTGATAACCGCGTAGACAATTTAGAGTGGGTATCGCGCAAGGAAAACGTGCAGCACGCGCTAGCCGCTGGGCGGCGAGTCAAACCGGAAAAGCGCGTCATGGGCATCAACTTACGCACCAAGACGACGGTATGTTTTGGGAGTCAAATCGCGGCTGAAATTGCCCTACGCGGCAAGCAAACTGGTGGTATCAGCGGAGCGATGAAACGCGGAAAGCCCGCGTATGGATACGTATGGTGGTTCGCATGAGTGTATTGTGGCTTGACACAGAAACAAGAAGTCGCGTTGATCTTATTTCAAGGGGCTCTTACAACTACGCTCAAGACCCATCGACATCGTTACTGTGTTTGTCATATGCGTTTGACGACGAGGAAGTTAAAACTTGGATACCTGATCAACCTTTCCCCCAGCGTGTGGCGGATCACTTCGCAAATGGCGGTCGCATCTATGTTCATAACGCGGCGTTTGATCGTTTAATTCTGTGGTATGTGGTTTGTCCGGAATTTGACGTTCCTGAACCCCGACTTGAGCAGTTCTATTGCACTGCAACACAGGCGCGTGCTAACTGTGCGCCAGGGTCGCTAGAGGACGTGGGCCGGTTTGCTAGCGCTGACATGCGTAAGGATTACCGTGGCTCGCAACTGATCAGGCGGCTATGTTTGCCGCAGGCAGACGGCAATTTTTACCGCGACGAGGCATTATTTGCCGAGTTGGTGTCGTACTGCGAGCAAGACGTGAGAGCGATGCGTGCCATTTCCACGGCCATGCGCGATCTGTCGGCTGAAGAGCTTGCGGACTACCATGTGAATGAGCGCATCAACGATCGTGGCGTGCTGGTCGATGTGGCGCTGTGCAAGGCAGCGGTGCAGTACGCAAGCGATGAGTTGGTCGAGATCGAGCAGATCGTGGCTGACGTGACGCAGGGCGCGATTGCGAGCGTGCGTAGTCCTAAGATGAAGCAGTGGGTCATAGATCGCGTGGGACCGCAGGCGTTGGCGCTTATGGCGTCTTATAAGGACGGCGAAAAGAAGTATTCCATCGATAAGACCGTGCGAGCTAACTTGCTTGCGATGGACGATCCTGAGCAGGTGCCACCGGATGTCGCAGAAGTGATCCAGTGCGCTGACGATCTGTGGGCGTCGTCAGTTGCGAAGTTCAGTCGCCTAGCTGCGCTGGCTGACGATGAGGATCATCGGGTGCGTGGTGCGTTTGTGTTTGCTGGTGGGTCGGCTACGGGCCGTGCGTCATCCTACGGCGCTCAGGTACATAATTTCACACGCAAGTGTGCTGACGATCCTGAAGCTGTCCGTACCGCGATGGTGCGCGGCCACAAGATCGTGCCGACCTATGGGCGACGCGTTACAGACGTGCTCAAGGGGATGCTGCGCCCTGCGCTGACGCCTGCGCCTGGGCATGTGCTCGTCGTCGCTGATTGGGCAGCGATCGAGGCGCGGATGAACCCGTGGCTATCAGCGCACGCTACGTCTGAGGCTAAGTTGGACTTGTTTCGCACAGGCGCGGACATCTACAAACACAATGCGAGCCGGACGTTTAACGTGCCTGTTGACGCGATCGATAAAGAGCAACGACAGATCGGCAAGGTCCAAGAATTAGCCTGTGGTTACGGTGGTGGTGTCGGTGCGTTCGCCTCGATGGGGCGCATCTACGGCGTTAACTTACCAGAAGCTGACAGCAGGCGCATGGTGGACGCGTGGCGACGCGCTAACGCGTGGGCTGTGCATTACTGGCAGGCGCTTGAGTCGGCGTATACGCGTGCAATGAGAAACCCAAAGTCTGAGTTTAAGGCTGGCCGTGTGACCTATTATTTTGACTCTCAGCACCTCTGGTACGCGCTGCCTTCAGGACGCATCCTATGCTACCCCTACGCTCGCATGGACGCTGATGGTGTGTCCTACGCCAAGGCGTCATGGAAGCCCGCGCAGGACGCCAAGGAATGGCCTCGTGCGCGGTTATGGAAGGGTCTAGCGGCAGAGAACATCTGCCAAGCTGCGGCTAACGACATTCTACGTGCGGCGTTGCGCCAACTCGACGGCGTGGTGCTGCACGTTCATGATGAGATTGTGCTTGAGGTGCCAGCGTCGCAGGCTGACGAAGCCGCGCAGGCGCTGCACCGCGTGATGTGCTCACCGCCTGCCTGGGCGCAGGGGTTACCTTTAGATGCTGAAGTTTCAACAATGGAGCGTTACGGAAAATGAAAACATTTATTGATTTTTTAATGTCCCTTGCACCAGAGGGCGAGACAGCGCTGCTGGTGCGACAAAAGCCGCTACTGAAAGACGGTCAATTGCAATTCCACGCTGACGGCGCGATCAAGTGTACGTGGCCTGCTTATCTGCCCAAGGACGCCAAGATCAAGGCCGATCAGGCTTGGTACGGCAACACAGCATCGTTTATTGTCGATCGGTTCGGTGAGCACGTCTCAGCGTCAACGGCTAACTGTGAGTATTGCTTGGTGATGGTGCTTGATGACGTGGGCACTAAGAGTAAGACACCACCGCTTGCGCCGACGTGGGTGATGGAGACCTCGCCTGGTTCCTTCCAGTGGGGCTACGCCTTTGCTGAACAGCCTACCAAGGGTGAATTCGCTGCGGCCATGCGTGCGATCGCTGATGCAGGCTACACTGATCCTGGGGCGCTGAACCCCGTGCGTAACTTTCGCTTACCTGGCTCGGTCAATCTTAAGCCTGGTCGCAATAGTTTTGCGTCGCGTCTGGTCGAGTTTCATCCAGAGCGTGACTTCTCGCTTGCGCAAATCTGCGAGGCGCTGGGCGTGTCGCCTGCTGAGGCTGATGGCGCAGGTCCACAGCCGATCAAGATCGTTGACACCGGTAACGATGATGTGTTCGCGTGGCTTGCCTCGCAGGGTCTGGTCGTATCTAAACCCAACGCCGAGGGCTGGGCGGGCGTCATCTGCCCGAACCATGCCCAACACACGGACGGCAACCCTGAGGGGCGCTATAAGCCCTCCATGCGGGCCTACTGTTGTTTACACTCGCACTGCGTCGATCTTGACACCAAGGCGTTCCTAGCGTGGGTTGCCGAGAACGGCGGTCCCGCTCACGCGCTGGGGCTGCGCGATGATCTGCTTGCGACCACCATGCAGACAACGCTTGAGAAGTTAGAGCCGAGCACTTTTTTTAGTGACGACGCCAAGAAACTGATTGAAGAAGTAGAGCGTAAGGAGCTTGGCCGTGTCGAGATGAAGGGTTGGTTTCAACGCTTTGCTTACATCTTGAGCGATGACTCGTTTTTTGATATGCAGGATCGGCGCGAGGTGCCGCGCTGGGTCTTTAACGCGCTCTATCGCCATGTCAATTGCGTATCCATTAACAGCAAACGCAAGATCGAAGCTGCAACGTGTTTCGATGAGCAGCGCCAGGCCATGGGCGCTCGCACCCTGGTCGGTGTGACCTACGCTGCGGGCGAGTCGATGCTAGTGACGCGTGATGGTGACGTGTACGGCAACCGTTGGCGCGATGCGCGGCCTGCTGTCGATAAGACCCTTGTGCGCGACATCTCGCCTTGGTTGGAACATTGTGAGCGCCTGGTGCCTGATGTGACCGAGCGCGAGCACTTGTTTAACATCATGGCCTATAAGCTCCAGCACCCTCATATCAAAATCAACCACGCTGTGCTCCATGGTGGCGATCAAGGGTGCGGTAAAGACACCATGTGGGCACCTCTTCTATGGGCCGTGTGCGGGCCAGGGCTGAAGAACAGGGGTTTACTTGATAACGATACGCTGAGCCTACAGTGGGGGTGCCAGCTTGAGTGTGAGATTCTCGTGATCAATGAGTTGAAAGAGCCTGAAGCGGCAGCGCGTCGCGCACTGGCGAACAGACTCAAGCCGATCATCGCTGCACCTCCAGAGATGCTACCGATCAACCGTAAGGGCTTGCACCCCTACGACATGCTCAATCGAGCGTTCGTTTTGTCGTTTACCAATGATTCGCTCCCCATATCGCTTGACTCGCAGGATCGGCGTTGGTTCTGCATCTGGTCGCGTGCACCTAGGATGGTCGATCGCCAGGCGCAACTATTGTGGGATTGGTACAAGTCCGAAGGCTTCGTTTCCATAGCCGCATGGCTCTATCAGCGCGACGTGTCGGCGTTTAATCCGGCTGCAACACCAGGATGGACTGAGTTCAAGTTCAACCTTATTGAGCACTCCATGAGCACGAGTGAGTCTTTTCTGGTCGAAATGATGAGGAACAGACAAGGTGAGTTTAGCCGTGGTGTTGTGGGGTCGCCCTTCCATTTACTTATTGATCGCTTATCGGGGGGCTTGCCTGCTGGTGTAAAAATACATCAGGCAGCGCTGCTGCACGCGCTCAAAGAAGCCGGATGGGTCGATGTGGGTCGGTTAGCGTCGTCTGAATTTCAGACTAAGAAACATATCTTCGCCGTGTCTGAGCTTGCGTCGAAGTTGTCGAAATCAGAGCTTCGGCGTATGGTCGAGGAAACAGCACCAACGAAAATGGCATTGGTCAAATAACGCGGGATAAAAAAAGCCCGTCAATCGACGGGCTTAAAAGTAGGGCAGGGGCCCAACTTGAGGAGAAGTTCCAACACTACAAGTCTAGCATTTCACTGATCAACCACGCAAGCATAGCGCCTAAGATAAGTATCAGCATAGCGGCATCGTCCAGGTTCTAAAGGCTTGTTGTTTTGCCATTGTATCGGCGCACTCTTTCGAGGGTGGTATCCATCCATGCCTGCGCCACACTTGCTCCACTGGTATGCACCAGTCTCTAGGGTCGATCTGACAGTTCATAAGGGTTAGCCATAGTGGGGGCTTGGTTTCGTCTTCCATAGGGTTAGTCCTCAGCTAGCTTAAATGTGGCATAGAGCCAGCAACAACGTTCAAAGCCTTTGTTGTCATGTCTCAAGTGTTCGGAAGGTTTATCAGTGCCAAGCGGAAACTTATAAAGATCGGAGCATTCAAAACCTTCCTGCTTCATGGCTTCGCATAATTCTCCGAACTTTTCTCTGCCAACGGCTACCTTGAAGCCAGTGCCAACATGTCCAGCGGCAAGCCATGACTCACAGGCTTCGATTTGTTTCATAATTGCTAATCGTTCGCCCCATGACCTATTTGTGTAAGCAAGTTTCATGCTGTTAGTCCTATAGGTTGAAAAACACGGCAGCGCCGAGCGCGATGCCGAATATGAGCGCAACGGTCCAGTCTAAGATTAAGTCGATCATGTTAGTCCTTTTAGTAAGTGGCTTCACCGTACTGTTCAACGGTTTTCTTGTCGCGTAGCAGTTTGATTTCGCGTCGTTTGAACGTATGCAACGACGGGAATGGCCAGCCATTGCGCGACGGGATTCGCACAATGTACTGGCCGTCCTCTATGCGATCAACGACGCCGACGCCCTTCGGCGTCGTCACGCGTGTATCGGGTTTCACGGTTGGATTTGAGGGTAAACGGTGAACACGTAACCCAGGTTATCGAGTGTTGATCCGGCTATTGATAGCGTTTCGGTTAGTTGATCGGGTGCATGCTTTTGCAGCAATGCGCGGGCAGCTAGCGCGTGCCGTTCCTCGCAGTTGAGCGCATGGTCGAAGGGCACGCTGGCAGTCCAAAGAGTTTCTTTATCGCGTCGGACAGTGGCCTTGATGCGCGATCCTTTGGTGTTAGTGGGGCCGATATATTTGGTGTGGATTGCAATGGGCATGATTGATTGTCCTTTAGTTGATTGGATTAGATGGCAGCACAATGCGTGCCCCTATGCACCCGCTCTCACGGGTGCATAAAGTCAAACACTAGGCCAGTTTCGCCCATGCGGGGATCATAGGCTTATCAGCGTCGACGCGCATGGGCATAACGATCACGATCGACTCATCACGCAATCCAGTGACCTGCGCTGCGCTGCGTCCGTTGTGGTGGATGACAACGTTGTGCCAATCGACGTTTAAGGCTTTGCGTGCGTCGTTTAGTCGAGTCATTAGTTCAAGATTGAAATGCGCGGTTTCACCTGATAACGTCGGCGGTACGACGCGGCGCCAGTCGGGAAACTTGCCGTCGACTAATGTATTGCTGACGGATGTTAAACCCGTGATCTTGTAGGTTGTATTGTGTTTGATCATAACGCCAGGCCGATCGGGATCAGGTGTTGGCGCCGGTTCGTTGATCTCGATCGTAATCGGCAGCGCATGCTTGCCTGCCTTCATAGGTTTAACCGCTTCGAGATCAGCACGGCTAATGATGTACTCGCCTGTCAATTTGTTGTCGACGTCGGACGCTGGCACTGCGATCGACATGAGCATATGCCCATCCGTTGCGACTAGCGCGACGCGATCGCGCGTTGCATCGATTGCGATGCTATTGAGATAGTAGCGCAGATCGTTTTTAGCTGCGAAGACTAATAAGGCTTTGATGATTGAATGATCAATAGCGATTTTCATTTGATTGTCCTTTAGTTGATTGGATTGGAGTGTTGACGCGCTGTCGCGCGTCGGGGTTCAAAACTCGGAATCTAACAGTGCACAGAATAACGCGATGTCACGCGCATTGAACGCTGCAAGTACAGCATCATTCTCAAGCGCGACACAAAACGCGATGTCACGCGCAAGGCACTCATTAACGAAGTGTATTTTTGACATTGGCAATCCCCTTTTGTTTGAATGAGCCTTCATTGTAAATCATTGTTTTGCAGATTGCAAGTTATTGGCAAGATTGGTAATGGTTTTAAAAGGGGTTTGGTAATGAAAAGGGGTCTGATTGCCAATGGGCGCGGCTTGTAAGCGCTTGATTCGATGAGGCTTTCTCGGCTATTGGCAAAATTGTCATGTTTTTTTCAAAAAAAAGTCGCAGACTGTTTATGTTACCTAGCAGCGCTTATTTTCGCATGACAATCTTGCCAATATTGCCAAGGTTTTGGCCCCGATGAGGGACGCCACAACACCGCGCCAGCCCTCTCTTTGCCGGTTTTCTCTCCAATCATTGGCACTCTTGGCAACTAAAAAACAATAGCCAAGATTGCCAATCAGCTAACCGCATTGGCACTTTTGGTTATGCAAAACAAATAGCCAAGATTGCCAAAACTGCCAATGGTCCGACCGCTCGACCGCTCGACCGCTCGACCGCTCGACCGTCCGACCCCGATCGACCACGACCAGGCACGCGCTGCCTGGCATGGATCGTTATATCAATCAGATCGGTCATCGTTCTGTTTGCTAGATCGCTTTTTGCAGTTGGCTTTTTGCTGGCGAAGCCCCCCCCCCCAGGGCCGACGGCCTGGCCGGTCAGGGCCGGTGGGTCCACAAGAAATTTTTTTATTTTTAGTAGCCGCACGCTTTAATAACAGCAAGCCTGTATACAAAAGTATTAGAATGTCTTACGCTCGCGTTGTAGCGACGTTAGGTCATCTTGGTAAAATTGGCACATGTTTAAAAGTCTTCCTCTTACAACGCGTGAGATCAAAGCGACCGAAGCGGTACTGGAGCGCATATACGACGCTGCGTATCTAGGTTTGAAAGAAGATTCGTTGGCGTTAGCAGCAGGGTTGTTACCTGTAGAGTACCGGCTACTTAAACAGCATGACAAACTTGCCGAGATTGCCGAACTCAAGGGACGCGCTGATAGTGAGCGTGAGCACAGCCAGCACATGTTGAACGCTGCGCGGAATGGCGACGCTAAGGCAGCGCTAGAGATACTGAAGCACACGCATGGTTGGGTCGCCAAGCAAGCCGTTAGTATTGAGGTCGATCAGCGTATTAGCGTGATTGACGCACTAAGAGCTGCGGAGACGCGTGTGGATGAAGGTAGAGTGATTGATGTAACGCCACCAAATGAAAAGCTAACCCATGCAAAAGCCGATATACAGTCCGGAAGACGAGCAACTGCTGATGACGCGGTTGTGGTCCCCCGCGATTAAAGACGACCCGGAAGCGTTTGTTCTTTTTGCTTTTCCGTGGAGTAC
>JACCDP011378888.1_pt1 | contig 21617 bp, 22 predicted proteins | sample 7445841 | NCBI WGS metagenome assembly JACCDP01 (sample SAMN15323441, study PRJNA562643) | freshwater metagenome | isolation source: river surface water | place: USA:Blue River Watershed | collected 2017-08-17
GGCGGTTGGCTGATGTCAGAGTTTCACTGGGTGCTGTACGTCTTTGGTGCGTTCTTGGTCTTGACCGGCATCAAAATGTGGTGGGCTGCCGGCAAAGAACCCGATTTGAACAACAACCCTGCGCTGAAGTTGTTGCGCAAGTACATGCGGGTCAGCAAACACTATGACGGCGAAAAATTCTGGACCATTGAAAACGGTCAAAAAATTGCCACTCCTTTGCTGATGGTGATTTGCTTGATCGCCTTGACCGATGTGATTTTTGCAGTCGATTCGATTCCCGCCATCTTCGCCATCACCAGCGATCCCTTCATTGTGCTGACCAGCAACGTACTGGCGATTTTGGGTCTGCGTGCCATGTATTTTTTGCTGGCTGCGGTTGCCCACAAATTCCATTTACTGAACTACGGCTTGGCCATCATTCTGGTCTTCATCGGCACCAAAATGTGTTTGATCGATGTTTACAAAATACCTGTCACGGTGTCTTTGGGTGTGGTGATTGGCATTTTGGTGATCACCATGCTGCTGAGTGTGCGCACCGCCAAGCCAGAGCCCAACGCCTAAACCCACTCATGCCGTTGGTTTGAGTAATCGCTGAACCAGTGGGTGCTGAACTTTCTTTTCAGTGCCCACTGCGTAAAAATGCTCTGTCACACCTTCGCATGGACCGATGCGTTTGACCGCGTAATGGGCCAGCAATTCATCGTGCACCCATTCTGCAACCGGAAAAACCCCCATGCCACTTGCGCCAAAGGTTTTGAGCAACGCGCTGTCTTCAAACTCACCCACAATCATGGGCCGAATGCCTTGTTGCTCAAACCACAGGTCTAAGCGATCTCGGCTTGCCGTGTGTGAGGTGGGCAACAGCATGGGTAATTCGTTCAGGCAATCGGGGAAACGGCGCTTGGTGGTTTTCATCAACGCCGCCGTGCCATACCAAGCCATGCTCGAAGACCCCAGTGAGTGGCTGTAGAGCTTGATGTTCGGGTTGGCTGGCGCAGGCCTGTCGGAGATGACCAAATCCAATTTGTGCAGTGCCAAGTCACCAAGCAGGTCAAAGAAACTGCGCTCGTGACACAGCAATCGCAGTTGCGGTTCAGTCGCAACAGGCAGCAGCAAACGGTGAACCACCAGCTTGGGCAAACCGTCGCTGATACCCAAACGCAACCTGACCACAGGCGTACTGACAGCATCCCTGACCCGGCTCGGCAGCTCTTCTCCCAACTGGAAAATGGCATCGGCTTGTTGCATCGCGGCGATGCCCGCATCTGTCAGTGCCAGCCCTCTTCCGGCGGGTTTGAGCAATTCGCAGCCCAGCGAGCGCTCGAGTTCACGCACTTGCGCGCTCACGGTTTGCACCGCCATGTCTAGCTTGTCGGCCGCACGAGAGATGCCGCCCTCCTTGGCAACCACCCAAAAGTAATAGAGGTGTTTGTAATTAAATGCGCTCATGGTCAGTTTTAACAGGAATGATGATAAGAAATTATCTGCTTTTTTAGTAACAAGCAAACCCCTATCTTCTGGTTCTTCTCAATGAAAGGGGGAATATCACCATGCGATTCAACGCTCAACAATTGGCAGGCAGAACCCACACGGTGCAAGGCTCAGGTCTCGAGACATGGCAGACTGCCTCTGGCAACAAGGTATTGCGCAACACTTATGCTCTGCTGGCCATGACCTTGCTTTTCAGCGCGGCCGTGGCGACCGCAGCGGTCAGTTACCAATGGCCTGCGCCCGGCGTCATCCTGACATTGATTGGCTACTTCGGACTGCTGTTTACTGTCTACAAATGGCAAAACAGTGCGTGGGGACTCGGTGCTGTCTTTGCCCTCACCGGATTCATGGGCTACACATTGGGCCCCTTGCTGACACATGCATTGAACCTGCCGGGTGGAGCGCACACGGTATCGCTGGCCTTGGCCGCCACAGGCGCGACCTTTGTGGCGCTGTCAGCATATGTGTTGGTGACCAAGCGCGATTTCAGTTTCATGGGCGGATTTTTATTCTGCGGCATGGTGATCGCATTGGTGGCTGGATTGGCTGCCATGTTTTTTGAATTGACCGCGCTCAGCCTGGCCGTGTCTGCCATGGTTGCCATGTTGTCTGCTGGCATGATTTTGTTTGAAACCAGTCGCATCGTGAACGGCGGCGAGAACAACTATGTGTTGGCCACCGTCAGTTTGTACGTGTCGATCTTCAACCTGTTCACCAGCTTGTTGAGCCTGTTCGGTTTTGGCAGTGCCAACGAATGACCCAACCGCCATTGAATGTTTCCACACCACATGATTGAAAAGGAACCATGAAGATGAAATGTCCCCATTGCAACCACACAGCCTTGGTGATGTCAGAACGTCAAGGCATTGAAATTGATTACTGCCCTGATTGCAGAGGCATCTGGCTTGATCGGGGTGAACTGGACAAACTGCTTGAAAAAGCAGCCGCCAGCTCAACGAATGCGGTCAACGTTTCGTCCCAACCCATGCACCAAGCAAAGCATGCCAATGAAAAAGTGGTTTATGTCGGTGATTCCCACTATCACCACCGGCGACAGAAGTCTTGGCTGAGCGATATTTTTGATTGACTGACACCAGTACCCCCTGCAAACTGGGGGTTTCTCAAGCAGTCTGTCCATTTTTATAATGGAATTTAACTTTGGAGACTCGCTTGTGAAAAAACTTCTGATCGCTTTGTGTGCCGTGGCCAGTTGTGCCGCGTCTGCCGACTGGGTGTTTGTCACCAAAAATGAATTCGGCACGTCTTTGTATGTTGACCCCAACATCAAAATCAAAGGCAACGTCAGAATGTTTTGGCATATTCAAGATTTGTCCAATGCTGACTCGCAAGGCGATTTGTCCTACCGTGGCATCTGGCAATACGACTGCAATGAAAAATTGCAACGCAACATGCAAGTGGCCGCGTTCAAACAACCCATGGCCAGCGGTCAAAAATCAGAAGAGGCCTACCAACCTTCGGACTGGGTCATGATTGGCAAAGACACCAGCAGTCAAGCCATGCTCAGTTACGTTTGTTCACTCTGATCGACACAGCCGTGCCTGAATCACCGAACCAACACTTGACTTGACGTGTTGGCCTCACCAACCGATGTACTTGTCTCAAAACTGGGGTAAGCCACAGGTTTGTGATCGGCATGCCAAACTTTGTATTTGTGCATGCACAGTTGGTAAGCCGGTGAATCCTCAAACGCCCTCAGCCATGTACTCAATGCTGTCCATGTTTGGGCATTGAACCAAGCCCTGTCAACCTGCGCAAACTGCCTGACAAAAGGCGCTGTCGCCGCATCTGCCAAGCCCCAATGCTGTCCATTCAAATACGGTTGGGTTTGCAGTTTGTCATCGAGTGGCCTTAGCAACTGTTCACCCGCGTCGCGGTGAGCCAATCCATCTGTCAATTGGTAACGGGTCGGGTATTTGTACCGGTCAAGGTGGTGCTTGAATTCATCGTCAAACACATTCACCAACGCAAAAGTGTCACTCAACTGTTGAGGTTCTTTGGGCAACCAAGCCTGGGGGTCATGCTGTTGCAATGCCCACAGCATGATGTCCATGCTTTGATCGATGACATGGTTTGGTAACACCAACACCGGCACGGTTCCTTTGGGGGAAGCCACCAACAAGCTTTGCGGTTTTTGGGCCAATGCCACTTCGCGCAACTCACATCGGATGCCTGCCGACAGCAATGCCAACCTGGCTCGCATGGCATAAGGACAACGGCGAAACGAATACAACACCGGCGCATCGGCTGGCAACCACTGCGCCATCATTTTTTGTTTTTGGGGTTCACCCAAATGCACTTGACCGCGCGCTCTGGCCAGCTGAAATTGGCGCTGTCTTTCACGCGCACGTTGCTTGTGTTCATCACTGGTCGTGTGAAAGCAACGCGGGCAACTGACGCCCAATTCAAACAAAGGTGAATCGGTCATGCCCTCAGCCAAGGGGTCGCGGCAACTGCGGCAGATGCCCAACTTGCCGGGCAGCAATCCATGGCCCACCGAGGTCCTTTCGTCAAAAACGAAGCACTGGCCTTGCCACAAACTTTCCTCGGGTGGAATGTCTTCCAAGTATTTCAAGATGCCACCTTGCAAATGAAACACGTCATCAAACCCATTGGCACGCAACAAAGCGGTGGATTTTTCACAGCGAATGCCGCCGGTGCAAAACATCGCCACCCGTGGTTTGCGCCCATGGCGATCTTCTAATTCACGCGCCTGCTCAACCCATTTTGGCAATTGAGAAAAGGTTTGAATGTCCGGATTGACAGCGCCTTTGAAGGTGCCGATTTCCACTTCGTAATCGTTGCGTGTGTCTATCACCACCACATCGGGTGAAGAAATCAACGCATTCCAATCTTTGGGTTTGACATAGGTGCCCGCCATGTGGGTGGGGCTGACACCGGGCACGCCCATGGTGACGATTTCTTTTTTCAGCCGAACCTTCATTCGGTAAAACGGCGGCTTGTCGGCATACGAGACTTTGTGCTCTAAGTCTGCCAATCGAGGGTCGGATCGCAAATACGCCAGAACCGCATGCACATCCTCGGCCGCACCTGCGATGGTGCTGTTGATGCCTTCTCGGGCCAACAACACCATGCCTTTGACTTGGCGGGCCTCACACAAAGCCAACAAAGGCGGCTTCATCTCGGCGAAATCCGGCAAGTCCACAAATTTGTAAAACGCTGCCGTCAAATAAACGGGAGAGGTCACTTCTGAATTCATGCGCCTATTTTGCCTTGTCAACCCAAACGGTCATCGAGCGCTTGACGTTCCCGCGAGCAAACTCTGCTGTCGCGTCGCCAACCAAGCCCCTGCCACCAATGTCAACGACGAAAACAACAGCCCTGCGGACAAACCGCCTGCGTGGTCTGAGACCCACCCCGTCACACTGGGACCAAACACCTGACCGATGGCAAACACGCTGGTGAACACCGTGATCACCGTGACCCACTGGGTGGCTGGCAAGTTATGGCGGATGAAAGCGGTGGTGGAGGCCACTGCCGTGGCAAAACTTCCCCCAAACACAGCACCCGAGACAAAGATGGCCGCCATCTCCCAGCCATGCCAAGGCCATGCATCGCCGCCAATGGCCACCAGCGCAGGTATCAAGCAAGCCAGTGCCAACAAACTGTTGACGATGGCCAAGCACTGCCCCGCCTTGAATTTGTCCAGCACCCCTGACCACGCCGGCACACTGAACATGCCGCACACCCCCATGACCGCATAAAAACCGCTGGTTTGCCATGTTTGCCAATGCAATTCGCGCAACAAGGAAATCACAAAAGTCATGTACCCGATGTACCCCATGCCAAAACAAAAATAACCACCGAGCATGAACACATAGCGACGCCAATCCGTTTGGTCAGCGGTGCTGTTGCGCGACGGCGCGGCCGGCACAGCGCGTGCAGGCAGCCACATCAATGCAGTCATCACCAAACCGATGAGACCAACGGCCATCCAGCCTGGTTGCCAAGGATGGGGCCATGCCAACTCAACACCCCATCCGATGGTCCAAGGCACCAAGCCTGCACACAAGACCATGCCCAATCCACCGCCGGCGTAATAAATGCCCAAGAGCAAGCCTGAGCGCGACACATGCTGCGCCGCCAGTTGAGCAATCAACACGGTGCCACCCGCAAACACAGAGGCGCTGGTAAAGCCTGAAAGAAAACGCAACAGCCCCATCAGCCATGCGTCGGTGACCCAGCCACACACACCCAAGAACACACTGCAGAGCACACCGCCCACCACAAACGACAGCCAAGAAGAAAAACGTCGGATCACCAGGGACAAGGTCAATGCGCCGATCAGGTAGCCTGCGGCATGTGCGGTGTTCATGGTGCCGAGCACCAAATATGACCAACCCAAATCGGCACGCATCGCAGGCACAAACAGCGCATATGAAAAACGAACCAAGCTGGTTCCGATGATGGTGCCGAATGACAACCCCATGGCCAGCCACACAGGATGGGTGGTCAGCCAATGGCGGGCTCGCATCACGACATACCGAACGATTGCTTACACGCCCGCTGTTTGTCAGCTGAGATGAATTCAAAAAAATCCAACACCGCTTGCAGCCGCACGGCATCATGCGAAGCAGCACTGCCCGCACCTGCGCTGAACACCGTGGTGTAGGCAACTTCAGGTGGTAAATCACCCAGCACACAAACGCCCGGTTGGTGCAGGAGTTCACTGCGTTGCTGAAAGCCTAAATCGACCTGGTGTTCAGCCAACAGTTTGGCAACAGGCACGCCCGGTGGCGGCACCAGAATGCGAGGCCGCAGTGTGTCGAGCATGCCCCAGCGCTCGAACAATGCCGCCAAATAATTGCCGCTGGGACCAGTGGAATAACTCAACTTGCCAGCGGCATTGACCACGGCCTTGAGTTGGTCTTCGGTGTCAATGCGAGGCTGTGGCGCATCCACCGGCACCGCCACGGCCACCGAGGAGGTTACCCAATCACAACGGGTGCCGGTTTGCAAATGGCCGTTGGTCTGCAAACGCTCGATGGCGTCAGCGGCCAAAAAAACCATGTCAAACGATTCCCCAGCTTCAACCCGTTTGGCCGCATCCACACCACCGACGGATTCAATTGAGACTTGAATCCCCGTGTCCGCCAAGAACTGTTGAGACAAGGCATGCAGCAGCGCTTTGGTGGCCATGGATGAGATGCCCTTCAATGACAAGGCTTGGCTCATGGCCATGGCTTTCTTGGTGCCTCTGGTGGCTCAGGTGGTTGCGATTTTTTTCTGGGTCTTGGGCAACACCAAGGTAATCACCGCACCCAACAACGCCACCGAGGCCAAGGCCCAAAACGCGGCTTCGTTCGCGCCACCCGACATGGTTCTGACGCGTCCGATCAAATCCGGGCCGAAGTGACCGCCCAAATTGCCGACCGAGTTAACGAAAGCGATGCCTGCCGCCGCCGCCGTGCCCGACAAAAACGCTGTGGGCAAAGACCAAAAGGTGGCGACAAATGACAAGGTGCCTGAGGCCACCAAGGTCAAGGCAATCAACGATGGTATCGGTGCATGACCCACCAAGGTCAGGCCAATCAAACCCACCACCGTCAACAACAAGGAGCCTGCGACGTGCCAACGCCGCTCACCAGTCTTGTCCGAATGCGCGCCCCACAGCACCATCACCACCGCTGAAATGCCCCAGGGAATCATGCTGAGCAAACCCACTTTGAAGAAATCTTTTTTGTCGATGCCCAGTTCTTGAATGATGGTCGGCATCCAAAAATTGATGGCATAAAAGCACACCACGCCAGAGAAATACACCAAGGCCAGTGCCCACACCCTGAAGTCGGTGAATGCGTCAGAGAAACGGTGGCCTTTGCCTAACTCGTCTTTGCCAGCGTCATCCAAAGCCACTTGTGCCACGATGAAATCTTTCTCACGGTCATCCAGCCAATTCGCTTTGCGCGGGCCATCCGGTAAAAACACAAACACCAAGAAGCCGACCAACACGGAGGGAATGCCTTCCAGCAAGAACAGCCACTCCCAGCCACGCAATCCGCCAATGCCTTGCATGTACTGCATGATCGCGCCAGACACTGGCGCGCCGATGACGTTGGAGATGGCAATCGCGGTCATGAACAAGGCAATGACTTTGGTGCGACGTGACCCCGGGAACCAGTAGGTCAAATACAAAATGATGCCGGGGAAGAAGCCCGCTTCACAAGCACCAAGCAAAAAGCGCAACACATAAAACGTGAATTCAGCGTCTGTGCAATTGAACAGGGTGGCCAGTGAGCCCCAATAGATATCGTCAGTGAACATGAAAGCCGATGACACCAAGCCCCAAGTGATCATGATGCGGGCTATCCAACGTCTGGCACCGACTTTTTCCAAAATGATGTTGCTGGGAACTTCAAAGATGAAATACCCGATAAAGAAAATACCTGCACCAAAACCGTAAATGGCATCGGAGAAATTCAAGTCGCCTGCCATCTGCAATTTGGCAAAGCCCACGTTGACACGGTCTAAGAACGCAACGATGTAGCAAATGAACAAAAAAGGAATCAGCTTGGCAACCACTTTGCCGTAGGTGGCTTTTTCAAACGCCGCGCCATCGGCGGTCAGGGATGTGGAATTGTTCATGCTATGCACCTTGCTTTGAGTTCACCAACCAAAGACCTTAGCACACGAATTCCTGCATGCGAGCCAAATCGCCGGGCGAAACACTTAACCCAAGGGTAATCACCAACGCCGCAAAACAGCTCAGTTTTTCTTGATGCCGACCAATTCCACGTCGAACGTCAATGTCGATTGGGGAGGAATCACGCCCCGCACGCCATCTGCACCATAAGCGGTTTCAGGCGGGCAAGTCAGGCGCGCTTTGCCACCGATTTTGATTTTTTGCATGCCTTGGGTCCAGCAAGGAATGACGCGCGACAAAGGGAATGCGATTGGCTCGCCTCGCTTGAAACTGCTGTCAAATTCTTTGCCGTCTGGCAAGGTGCCACGGTAGTGCGCCACCACGGTATCGGCCGCGGTGGGACTGGCACCGGTACCCGGTTTCAGGTGTTCAACCTTGACACCCGAGGGCAAGGTGTCGACCGGGTTGTCTGCCCAGGCCTGGTTCGTCCAAAGGGTGATTAACAAACTGCTGATGGTGATGTATGTGTTCATGGTGATGATCCTGTGCCATTGGCTATCCTACAGCGTTGGATGTCACACGCGGTGGGCAGCAGTGAGCGGTATTCAAACTGGGTTGGCATGACACCATTGCCCCGTATCGTGCATTTGTCGCCGGCATCGTTGGTGTAGTAGGAGAGCACATCCACACAACGTTTGGAATGGGCGATCAACCCGTGGAAATGCCCCACCTCGTGCGACACCACCATTTGCAAAGTCTCCACCAAGTTGCGGTTGGGGTTGATGCGATTCAAATTTTTGAACGCATCTGGACTCAAGGTCAAAGTTTTCAAGGTGATGTTGGCCAGTCCAATCGTGCCCAACTTGTCTTTGTCATTCCACTGCACCGTGATTTTTGCGCTGTCGTTGTTGGGATCAAATACATCGCGCTTGAGCATCACGGCGTTTTGACCGCCACACTGGCCCCAAGCAGACGCGGCTTGTTGCAGCACAGCAAACACGGCGTCCTCACTGACAGCGGCGGGCGCACCTTGGTGGTCGTAGATGAACAGCATCTTGGCGCTGAGCATCTTGGTGTCTTTGTCGCCGTCGTTCCAAGTGGCAATTTCATTGGGCAAGCATTGTGCGATTTCACTTTCTCTCAACGCAAATTCTTTGCTGGCGGCGGTTTTGCCATCCACTTTGTTGGGCAGTTTTTTGATGTTTCTCGGCCCGGTAGAGACAGTGTCAGTAGCGGGTTTTGCCCCTGTTTTTGCATCGTTATTGAGGCTGCCTGAGGGTTGGATCGCAGGCGCTGTGTTGGTGTTTTTGCTCACCTCTAAAGTGGACGCCGCAGGCTTTTTACTTTGGTACAAGGCTTTGACCGTCTGGTGCACTTTTTCGGTGTTCGACGTTCCCAACCACACGGCCACATTGCTGCGAATCAATTCAATTTCGCGAAAGGGACAGTCATTGCCGTACCTGGCGAGCCATTCCAACGCACGTGTTTCGCGGGCCTGTGCATCGTTGATGGAATACGCCATGGCACGGTAGTCGAAAGCGTTACAAACCGTCGATGGCGGCGTGTCTTGCGCTTGCGCCCAGTTCACTGCAGACAGGAAGAGCAGGCCCATCATGGCCCGGCGCCAATCGCGCTTGGGGCGCATCAGCAACACAGTTGGCTTGTCATCATTGAACATCTTGAACCACATTGAAACAACCCGCGGATGTTATCAATCGGAGTCAACGCGCCAAGCTTGAGTGACTTGGCACAGCCAAGACCTCAGCCTTGCACCGAATACCCGCCATCCACAGCAATCGCTGCGCCCGTGATGAAGTCCGATGCCGGACTCGCCAAAAACACCGCAATGCCAGCGAAGTCGTCCGGCATGCCCCAGCGCTTGGCGGGTGTTCTGTCCAACACCCGCTCGTGAAGGCCATCGACATCGATGCGCGCCTGACGCGTCAAATCGGTGTCGATCCAACCTGGCAAGATGGCGTTGACTTGAATGTGTTGGGCGGCCCACGCACAAGCCATGGCCTTGGTCATTTGCACCAAGCCGCCTTTGGACGCGGCATACGGCGTGGCGAATGATGCGCCAAACAGGGACATCATTGAGCCGATGTTGATGATCTTTCCTGCGCCCTGCTGTTCATAAACCGGATACACCGCTTGAGAGCAAACGAACGCGCTGGTCAAGTTGGTCTGCAACACTTGGTTCCATTCAGCCAACGCGTAGGCTTGAGGCGGCTTGCGTATGTTCATGCCCGCGTTGTTGACCAAAATGTCAATCCGCCCATGGGCTTGCAAACTGCGCTGCACCATTTGCTCACACTCGGCTTGTTGCTGCACATCGACCACCACAGCAGAGGCTTTGCCACCCTTTTGCAAAATGGCGTTCACTGCGTCATGGTTTTTGCTTTCGTTGCGTCCCGCAATCACCACGGTGGCGCCCGCCTCGGCCAACCCCTGCGCCATGCCCAAGCCGATGCCGCCGTTGCCGCCCGTGACGATGGCCACCTTGCCGCTCAAATCAAACAACGGGTTCATGCCTGCCCACTTTCAAAAAGGATGCGAGGGCGGCAGTCCGTTTTGCGTGGCCACGAAATCGGCCAACATCGGCACATACTTTTGCGCATACCCTTGCGCTTCCATGCCGGCAAACGAATTTTTCACCATGGCTTGGATCGGGTGCAACGCGCCAATGTCATTGGCCAAGCTGCTCAGGTAACGCATGTCTTTGTGGGCGTTGGTGATGGTGAACTTGTGCGCGTTTTCATCACCGTTCATGGTCCATTTCATGAACGTGTCGTAGAACGGACTGCGCATGCGCCCGGAGCCAATCACGGCATGGAATTGGTCTTGGCTCAAACCAGCTTTGCGCGCAATGGACAACGCTTCAGAAAACAACGCGGCATAGCCCATGGCAATGAAGTTGTTGATCAGTTTCATGGTGTGCCCCAAACCCACTGGACCCAAATGCACGATATTGCCGGACCAGCATTCGAGAACTGGCTTGACTTTGGCAAAAATTTCGTCCGAAGCGCCCACCATGCAGTCCAGGGTCCCGGCTTCTGCTTCAACCGGCGTGCGACCTAAGGGTGCGTCAATGAAATACATGCCATGGCGCTCGGCCAACGCCGCCATTTGTTTGGTGGAAACAGGGTTTGAGGTTGAGCAGTCGATGATGGTCAATCCTTTTTTTCCGCTCGCCAACAAGCCTTCAGGTCCGTTCATCAAGGCTTCCACTTGGGGAGAACCGGTGACGCACAAGTGCACGATGTCGCACTGGCTGCCAAGTTCACGCGCACTGTTGGCTTCACTGGCACCTAAGGCTTTGAGACGCTCAACAGGTTCACGGTTTTTGTGCCCCATGATGACCAACGGATAGCCTTTGGTCACGATGTTTTTGGCCATGCCAGCGCCCATCAAACCCACTCCAATAAAACCAATCACTGGTTTACCCATGACGTTCTCTCCTTCAAAAATTCAATGAATGTTGACGCACACCTGCGCGCCATCGACCAATTCAAAACGCAAATCTTGCCCGCGCTTGGGAAAGTAAGACGCCAACCAACTGCCCGTCGTGACCCACTGCCCTGCTTTGAAGGCATGGCCTCGGCTTGCCATGTGGTTGGCGATCCATGCCAATGCTTGCAGTGGATGGCCCATCACATCGCGGCTGTGGCCACTGCCAATGGGTTGCCCGTTCACAAGCGCGGTTCCCGTGGTCTGCCAAAGTTGCGCGAACCTCGATTTGTCAATTCGCTCGCCCAAGACCACGCCATGGTTCCAAGCGTTTTCAGCCACCAAACTGAAAAAGTGCTGCTTCAAATCGGCGTACACCGCATGCCTGTCGTCTGCGATTTCCAAACATGGGTAGGCGCACGCCACGCATTCCACAATGCTGTCGGCGGTCCATGCCATGCCTGTCACGGGCAGATCACAAGCAAACTGCAACGCCAACTCAAATTCAATGATCAGGTTTTGAAACGCATTGGCGTTGACGGTGTGCCCGGTTTGGAAAACGGTATCGGCCAAGACACAACCCGAGATCGCGTCATCAAAGCCGACAAATTCGCGCATCACCGGCGTGGTGATCGCGATTTTGTAGCCGCTGACATGGGTATGGCGTTGGCCGACCAACTGGTCTACCAACGCATCTTGCGTGGCATAGGCTTGCATCAATTCATGTGGCGCAATCTGTGCGGGCAAGCCCGTGAACGCCACCTTGTCTTGTTGTTGCCCAAGCAATGCCTGCGCAGCCGCCTGCGCACCTGACCAAACCGGCTTGTGCAAAAAAGGCATCACATGTCAGGGAATGCGGGTGGACTGCCAAGACACGTATTTCAATTCGCCGTCGGTTTTTTGCCAGATGCTGTGAAAACGCAAAACCACGTTCAAGTCTTTGCCATTGACACGGACATCGTAATTGCCGTTACCCGTCATGATGGCGATGCATCCAAAGGTGCGTACCTCTACGTCGGTATGGCGCATCACTTTGTAAACCACGTTACCTGAGCGCATGGACTCGATGTATGACTGCTTGTTGTCCACCACCGAGCTGGAATGCACGTACACCAAGTCGGGCGAGAAGATTTTTTCCATGGCGGTGAAATCGTTGGAGGTTTGAGCCACATGGCGCATTTGTTCGGCGTTCAGGGCCTCGTCCGCATTGATGGACTCGCAGGAATCAGCGTGAGCGGAAAGGCTACCCAAGCAGCTGAGCAGCAATGCCAGCGTCAGGCGAGAAAAGAAACGGTTCATGCTTATCTCCTTGAAAAATGTCAGTCCATCTTACGCAGTGAACTTGCCAAACCAATGGCGAAATACCCTCATGCATGGCAGCCCAAGCGCCTGCCAAATCGGTCTTCAGAACACACCGACCAGGCGCAATCTAGGGTTTCTATGTAGGCAAACCGATGGGACAGGGTTGTATGTTCTCTGTGGGCATTTTTTTCTGACACGAAAGTTTCCAATATGCATTTCAATTCATTTTGTCGTTGGTTGTCTCTTTGGACAGTGGTGTGTCTTCCTGTGTTGCCGCTGGCAACCCATGCCCAGCAAAAATTGAAATGGGCGCATGTGTATGAATCCGCCGAGCCTTACCACACGGAATCGGTATGGGCGGCAGAGGAAATCAAAAAACGCTCCAAAGGAAAGTTTGATATCCAGGTGTTCCCCGCCTCCAGTTTGGGCAAAGAAACCGATCTCAACCAAGGCTTGATGCTGGGCTCGGTGGACATCATGATCGGCGGTCCGTCATTTGCCGCGCGCAGTTATCCGCGTTTTGGCATTGCATACTACCCGTTCATCTTCAGAGATGGCGAGCATTTGCTGGCCTATTCCAAAAGCAGTTTGTTTCAAGAAATGGTCAATGAGTTTCGACAAAAGACCGGCATACAGGTCACGGCCTACACCTACTACGGCGCACGCCACACCACTGCGAACAAAACCTTCAACCAATGTGCGGACATCAAAGGCCTGAAGATCCGTGTGCCAGACGCACCGGCCTACACCGCCACGTGGCAAGCCTGCGGCGCGAACCCCACACCCATTGCGTTTGCCGAGGTGTATTTGGCTTTGCAAAATGGCACGGTGGATGCGCAAGAAAATCCGCTCACCACGATCGAGGCAAAGAAGTTTTTTGAAGTGCAAAAGTCCATCATGCTGACCGGTCACATCGTCGATGGCTTGATCACCATGGTGGCGCCTCACGTCTGGAGCAACCTGTCACCTGCCGAACAAAAAATGTTTGGCGAGGTCATGCAAGAGGCAGCCACCCGCGCGTCGGCAAAAGTCAAAAAACGCGAAGCCGAGCTGATCGATTTCTTCAAGAAAAAAGGCTTGAACGTGGTGGAAGTCAACCGCAAAAGTTTCCAAGACTCGGTGCTCAAAAACAAACCCGTTGAAAGCATGAAACTGGAACGTGCAGATTACGACCGTGTGCAGGCTGTCAAATGAGCCAAGACGTTGACAAACTGGCCAGTGCGTTTGGCGAGACCGATGAAACGGTTGACTTGAGCGGGGTCATGCCCGAGGCTTGGTTGGCGTTGGCGTTTTTTTGGTTGCTGGGGTTGACCGTCTTCTATCAATTCGTCACGCGCTATGTGTTCAACGACTCGGCTGCATGGACTGAAGAAATTGCACGTTATTTGTTGATCGCCACGGTGTTCGTTGGCGCGGCCATTGGTGTGGCCAAGAACAACCATATCCAAGTGGATTTCTTTTTCCGTTTTTTACCAACAGGTGCAGGCCGGGCTTTGTCTTTGTTGGTGGACGTGCTTCGAATCGCTTTTTTGGGCTGTGCCAGTTGGCTCACCTGGGAGCTGATGCAAAAAATGGGCAGCTACCAAATGACCATTGTTAATCTGCCCATGAACTTGGTGTACGGCGTCGTGTGGTTGGCGTTTGTGCTGATGACATGGCGCAGCGTGTGGGTCATGCGCCAACACTTGCGCCAAGGCCATAGCGTGCTTGAACGCCCAGACAACCGTTGAACCGACCATGTTGAAAATCATTTTTCTGGTGTTACTCAGTGGCGGCTTACCTGTTGCCATGGCGATGGCAGCCGCCTCGTTGATTTATCTCTGGCTCAACCCCAGCTCACCCCCTTTCGTGGTGATACACCGCATGGTCTCAGGCATTGACAGCTTTCCTTTGTTGGCTGTGCCGTTTTTCATTTTGGCGGGCAATTTGATGAACACCTCGGGCATCACACACCGCATTTATGGTTACGCCCTGTCTTTGGTGGGTTGGCTCAAAGGAGGCTTAGGCCATGTGAACGTGGTGGGTTCGGTGGTGTTTGCAGGCATGAGCGGCACGGCGGTGGCTGACGCGGCGGGCTTGGGCACGATTGAAGTCAAGGCCATGACCGACCACGGCTATGACGCTGAATTTGCGGTGGGCGTGACAGCCGCCTCAGCCACGTTGGGGCCGATCATTCCACCGAGCTTGCCGTTCGTGATCTACGGCATGATGGCCAACGTGTCGGTGGGCTCGTTGTTTTTGGCTGGCATCTTGCCCGGCGGCATCATGGCAGTGTTGATGATGTTGACCGTGGCTTATTTCGCCCACAAAAACGGCTGGGGCGGCGATGTGGTGTTCGATTGGGGCAAGCTGTCCAAGGCACTGATCGAAACCTTGGTGGTCATCGCATGGCCGCTGTTGGTATGGTGGCTGGTCACCGAATTGCACACACCTGCGCAACTGACCGTGATCATCGGATTGGTGCTGTTGTTCATCGCCGACAAGCTGTTCCATTTTCAAGCGGTGTTGCCGATCATGACTCCCGTGCTGTTGATTGGCGGCATGACCACGGGCGTGTTCACCCCCACGGAAGGCGCGATTGCCGCCTGCGTGTGGGCCTTGGTGCTGGGCTTTTTGTGGTATCGAACGCTCAACGTCAAACTGTTTGTGAAAATTTGTCTTGACACGGTCGAGACCACGGCCACAGTGTTGTTCATCGTCGCTGCCGCGAGCATCTTCGGTTGGATGTTGACCGCCACCGGTGTCACCGCTGCCATCAGCCAATGGGTGCTGGGCGTGACCGATCAACCTTGGCAGTTTTTATTGCTGGCCAATTTGTTGATGCTGTTTGTGGGTTGTTTTTTAGAGCCCACCGCCGCCATCACGATTCTGGTGCCGATACTGCTTCCGATTTGTTTGCAGTTGGGCATCGATCCTGTGCATTTTGGGTTGATCATGGTGCTCAACCTGATGATCGGCTTGCTGCACCCGCCCATGGGCATGGTGCTGTTTGTGCTGGCGCGCGTGGCCAAGCTGAGCGTGGAAAGAACCACCATGGCAATTCTTCCTTGGCTGGTACCGTTGCTTGGCAGTTTGGTATTGATCACCTATGTCCCCGCCATTTCTCTTTGGTTGCCACGTCTGATGGCGACTGCCTGATCTTTTTCTTTTCAATACATGAACCAACATATTCGACTTCACCCGAACGACGATGTCGTCATTGCCCGCAACCAATTGATGAGCGGCAGTACCGTGGAAAACATTGCCGTGCGCGGGTTGATTCCCCCGGGCCATAAAATCGCCACGCGCGCGATTGCCACCGGTGAGCCGGTGCGACGCTACAACCAAATCATTGGCTTTGCCAGCCAGCCCATTTCACCCGGCGAGCACATCCATGTGCACAACTTGAACTTGGGTGACAACAAAGGTGACTTCGCCCGCGACTATGCGTTTTGCGCCGACGTCAAGCCGACGGCTCCTGTGCAACATGCCGAGTTCCTGGGCCATGTGCGTGCCGATGGCCGCGTTGCCACACGCAACTACATTGGCATTTTGTCCAGCGTCAATTGCTCTGCCACCGTGGCGCGCGCCATCGCTGACCATTTTTCTCGCACTGTCAACCCTGCGGCTTTGGCTGACTACCCCAATGTGGACGGCGTGGTGGCGCTGACCCACGGCAGCGGCTGCGGGATGGACACCGAAGGGCTGGGCATGCAAGTGCTCGAGCGCACCATGGCTGGTTATGCCACCCACCCGAATTTCGGTGCGGTGCTGGCCATTGGTTTGGGCTGCGAAGCCAACCAATTGAAATCATGGTTATCGCACAGCGGTTTGACAGAAGGCAAGACGCTGCAAACCTTCAATATCCAAGACAGCGGCGGCACCGCCAAAACCGTGGCCAAAGGCATCGCCCTGGTGAAAGACTTGTTGCCAGAGGTGAACCGTTCACAACGTCAAGCCTGCAGTGCTGCGCACCTGACGGTTGGCCTGCAATGTGGCGGCTCGGACGGCTACTCTGGCATCAGCGCCAACCCTGCGCTGGGCGCGGCAGTCGACTTGTTGGTGGCACACGGCGGCACCGCCATATTGAGCGAAACCCCCGAAATTTATGGCGCCGAACATTTGCTGACACGCCGCGCCATCACCCGTGAGGTTGGCGAAAAATTGGTGCAACGCATTCGCTGGTGGGAGCATTACACCGCCATGCATTCCGGTGAGATGAACAACAACCCCTCGCCAGGCAACAAAGCCGGCGGCTTGACCACCATCTTGGAAAAATCACTGGGTGCGGTCGCCAAAGGCGGCACCAGCAATTTGCAAGCGGTTTACGAGTACGCAGAAAAAGTGAATGTGCACGGCTTTGTGTACATGGACACACCGGGCTACGACCCCGTGAGCGCCACAGGGCAAGTGGCTGGCGGCGCCAACCTGATTTGCTTCACCACAGGACGTGGGTCAGCTTACGGCTGCGCACCCTCGCCGTCCCTGAAGCTGTCCACCAACACGGCGTTGTGGGAGCGTCAGTCAGACGACATTGACATCAATTGCGGGGTGATTGTGGATGGCGGCAGCAGTGTCCAAGCCATGGGACAACACATATTTGAGCGCATGCTGTCTTGCGCCTCTGGCCAAACCAGTCAAAGCGAGCGACATGGTTATGGTCAAAACGAGTTCGTGCCCTGGCAATTGGGCGCGGTCATGTGACATCAAGTGTTCACCCGAACGGAGGAATGGGGTCATGAAGTTCAAAATCGCGCTGGGCTTGGGTTTGCTGATGGGACTGCATGGGCTGTCTTGGTCTCACACGGGCAACACCCCAGACGCCAACGAACCCGAGGTGGATTGCAGAAAAGTATTCAACTTCACCTTTCCCACCATACTGGGTTTTGTGGCAAAAATTGATTGCAACCAATTCATCACCAGCAGCGATGATTGGATTTGGCGCTACCCCAACAGTTATTTCGATTCGCCATTCATTTCCGCGTTTTCTCCACGCACCCGCAAACCTGAACCTGGTTTGCGGTTTTTTCGCCGCCTGTCAGCCACGGAGATCGACCAAGAGGGTGCCCAACTTGCCTACGACACGATTTTCAAAAAAATCCGCAACTTTCCTGACAATCAACCTCCCCAGCGCTTGATCCGCATGGACACAGTCAATGACATCAAGGACGAGTCTCAGGCTTGGTTCGGTTTCTCCAGCGAGGACAAAGGCTGGGTCGTGATCTGCGCGCCCCAGTGCGCGCCGGAGTACTTGTTCCTGCTGGAAAAAAGGTAAAAAAAAGCACTTCCCTTTCGGGAAGTGCTCCATGCTTTCTCAACCGATCTGTTCAGATCAATACAAGACCATCGGGTTGCCAGGTGAACCTGTGGCGCCAATGATTTTCAAGGGTGCCCAAATGAAGGCACCCTCTTTGACGCCGGCCTTGATCAAGGTCTCGGTGTCCACGTTCTCCATGTTCCAAATACCCAAGCGGGTTTGCAACTCTGTGTGGCAAGGCACGGCATAGCCCATTTCTTCGTTGCCCGGTTGGGCGTCGTTGGCAGACGTGTCGCCCATGGTCAAAGCGATGTCTCGGCTGGCCATGTAACGGCATGCGCTGATGCCATAGCCTGGCTCGCCTTCAGCAAAAATGGCCCTCGCTGCGGCGCGTTGTTCTGAGTTCATGGATTTGTAGCGGGTCGCACCCCAGGTGTTGCCCTGACCGGTATGCAATGCCACACAGTCACCCGAACCGATTTCATTCAAGCCTTGTGCCTTGACCATGGCTTGCAAATCGTCAGCAGTGATGATGCCAATGTCTCCCGGTTGTTTGGGCACCGGCAACATTTCGGCAGCAGCTGACAGCTTGCCCTGCGATTTGCGGTACGCCACGGCATCGAGCACGACCAAGCGGCAAACAAAACCCAAGTCGCCGACATGCTCGACACCCAAGGGCCCCATGCCTACCACTTGATCGCCAGGGCCTTTTTCATACGCATCCCAGCTGATCATGCCGTTATAAAACATGGGCCCTTTGGAGGTATTCACGCCAATGTGTCCGGGACCATCGAACTGGGTTTGGATCTGACCGATTTGTGTGGTCACCAACTCATCGTGGTAGAGCAACGCGTTTTTGCCGAAGGGACCACCGGTGGGCGTGCCGGGAATCCACATGTTCCATTTGCGCGGCCCAAAGCCTGGCGCTTCCGAGTGGTAGTGCTTGCCAATCGTGAGCGCTTTGTTTTTCTTGATCGTGGCCAGCGCCTTGGCGATGTTGGCTGAATTCAAGGTGTGGTTGGCACTGCCAGCGCGGTCTTCTTTGCCCCATTTGGGGGTTGCCCAGGTCAAAGCGGTGTCGTCAATTGGCCCTTTGAGGGCAAAGTGCTGTGCGCCTTGCTGAGCAAGCACGGCGCTGGCCATCACTGCCAATGCAGACGCAAAAATCAGTTTCAATTTCATGAGGTTCCCCCTGTGCGTTGAGAATGAAAAAAAATCCGCGTGCAAAGTCACACAGAACAGCAGGACTTCGAACAAGCGGAATATCCCAATAACGCACAGGGATTTATATTGGGGAAATCACTGGTATGTTTGGCTTATTGATAAGTATTTATCAATAAGCCAAGCTCGCTCAAATAACGCAAAAAGCCTAAATAGATTGCAGGAAGAACAACACGTCATCGCGCTGCTGCTTGGTGAAGTTGACAAACTTCTCGCGCGCTGTTTTCGCTTCACCGCCATGCCAGACGATGGCTTCCAACACATTGCGTGCGCGGCCATCGTGTAAAAACGAATTGCTGGCGTTGACTTGCATGGACAAGCCCAAGCCCCACAGCGGCGGTGTGCGCCAGTCCGATCCGCTGGCCTTGAAGTCGGGACGGCCATCGGCCAAATCGGGGCCCATGTCGTGCAACAACATGTCTGTGTAAGGGCGAATCAACTTGTTGGCGATTTGAGGCACAGCGGGGAATTTGCCCGTGCGCATTTCAGGCACATGACAGCCCGAGCAACCTGCTGACTCAAACAGCTTTTCACCGCTCTTGAACTCAGGCTTGTCGCGGTTGCGCTGCGCCGGTACATCCAATGTTTGGGACCAGAACGTCAGAGGCTCCCACAAATCAGGGCGCAACTCGGGCTTGTCACCCTTGAGCGCAGCCAAACATTCCTTTTGCACAGGGGTACAACTTTGCTCCGGGTAAACGGCAGAGGTCACGCCGATGTCCGCCAAGAAAGCAGCGGCGATTTGCTGCTTGATGCTGGGCTGGTTGGCTTTCCAGCCAAAGCGACCCAGCACCGTTTTTTTGTTGATGTCGTCACGCACATAGTTAGGACGACCATTCAGTCCCATGGCCTTTTGTTTCTCGGCCAATTTCAAAATGTCTTTTTCACCGATGGCCTCTAAATAGCCCATGCCCAAAATGGCTTGGGTATTGCGAAGCGACATCATCACGCCGTCTGCCAGAGGGCCGAAATTCAAATTCTCGATGCGAACGCTGGGGCGGCGCAATTCGACTTGCTGGCCATCGGGAAAGGTGAATGAACTGTTGATCCAGTCGATGAACACCTCGGCTTCGCCAGCGCGAGCCTCGGGGTCCTTGCGGGTGATCATGTCAAACGACTGGATGTCGTTGCCGTAGTGGGGGTCAGGCTTGGGTTCGCCGTGCGGGCCGACACCCGGCACAGACAAACGCACGAGTTGCTGGAACACGCGCAAACCATTGGCATCTAAGGCCCTGCCCCGCCCTGCGTTCAAGTGGCACCCCGCACAATTGGTGGCCATGAACATGGGCCCCAAGCCCCATTCGCCGCCGGCGGGGCCGGTTTGCGACAAGTCCCACACCAACGGAATAACCGGGTTGTTCACGGCGATCCAAAAATTGGTGAACACCTTCTCGCCCTTGCGAAACTTCTCCATGTCCTTTTTTGACAAGCCGGGCACGGGCTGCATGTACACCTCTTGCGGCAGCGCCTCTTCCTTGGCCACCGTGTCTTTGGTGATGGCCGTCAATGGCGCACCTGAAATGGCCACAGACAACAGACACAGAAACAATTTTTTCACGGCTTTCCTTCGGGCACCAGACAATGGTCTTGTATCAATGTCCATAATAAGTCACGATACCTGAGCCAGTTCCATCAGTGCAGGCTTCGCAAAATGATATACAAATATAAATGTATATTTTTTAGGAACCGGCATGCAAGTCTCGAAGTGGGGTAATTCCCTGACGATCAGGATTCCCGCCAGTCGTGTGAATGCGCTTGAGCTCAAAGAAGGCGAAGAAATTGAACCTCACCTTGTAAGCGAACGTTCCTTTGAGCTTTTGAAAAAGCCTTCATTACGGTCGCTGCTTGATCGCTTGCATCAGCTACGCGGCAGATTGCCCGCTGACTTTCATTTCGACAGGGCGCAAGCCAACAAGCGGACAGATGCCCAGTGAGCAAGCCGTTTATCGACAGTGATGTTGTCCTGGCAAAGCGCTAACAACTGTCGATCTACGATTCGAATATCGTTGCCTGTGCACTGGTGTCGGGCGCATCCAAGCGAGTGACTGAGGACATGCAAGGGGCACAGCTGATCGATACGCTTGAGGTCTACAACCCGTTCAAGGTCGTCCTGAAATAAACATTTAGTCAACAATAACGGAATGGCTTAAACAAACTGGCCTCCACGAAACTCGGGGAGATACATTAAATGAGCAGCTTCATACCCACTAATGCCAATACCATTGAAAGTGAAATTTGAATCCAACGCCCGGAAATCTTTCCAGCTATAAGGCCTCCTAGGAGCACAGTTGGAACTGAGCC
>JACCDP010635638.1_pt1 | contig 21608 bp, 27 predicted proteins | sample 7445841 | NCBI WGS metagenome assembly JACCDP01 (sample SAMN15323441, study PRJNA562643) | freshwater metagenome | isolation source: river surface water | place: USA:Blue River Watershed | collected 2017-08-17
CGTCAATGTAATCAATATAATACACTTTATTATTGATATGCGAATTGGCGGGTGCAACCATTTGAAACACATCTCCCAATTTCATTTTAATATCTATTGTTTCCGACATATGTGTATAATGTAGTGAATGATAATAATCTCTATTACTAAATTTCAATAATTGCTTAAAGATATTGCAATATAGAATATAATGCAAATATTCGTAAAAACTTTAACTGGAAAAACTATTGCTTTGGAAGTCGAGCCCACCGAGTCTGTGGAGCAAGTAAAACAAAAAATTCAGGCAAAAGAAGGCATTCCCGTGGACCAGCAGCGCTTAATATTCGCTGGAAAACAACTTGAATCAGAGCGCACACTGCAAGACTACAATATTCAAAAAGAATCCACACTACATTTGGTATTAAGGCTTCGGGGCGGCAGTGCTTTTGTGCAATCCAAAACTGTGTCATATAAGGGCCGTCATTACACCATTCGTAATTTGGAAAAGGAGTACTTGCCCCATACTGATTATACAAACCGCATGTACAGAAGTGCATTGTATTTAAGCAACGCTACCTCCGGTTTTACAACCTCTGGTTTAAGCAACGCTACCTCTGGTTTAAACGACTCGTTGTTGGCCATTGCGCCGTTGCAGTCGCTCCCCAACGACAATTTTGTGCTGGACTTAAAAGGAAATTCTACCTTTATTATTAATGAAATCGTAGAGGGAACCATGATTACATTGTTTTGGGACCCTGCTGAAAATTGCTGGGACATTTGCACTAAAAAGGGCATTGGTGGTAATTACAGTTATTTTCGCAATCAATATGGACTTGATAAATCAGAGCCAGAGCAAAAAACGTTTCGTGCCATGTTTTTGGAGGCGTTAAATGTTGGCTGTTTATCAGAGGCGGATTTTAGTACATTTGACAAGTCGTGCTGTTATACGTTTGTGTTGCAACATCCGTCCAACCATATTGTATTATCGGTGCAAAATCCTCGTCTTTACTTGGTAAGTGCATTTCACATTGACCCCGCTGGAACGTACTCTTATATTCCCCCTAAACAAGTAAATATTGGGTCTTTGATTGTATGTGTGCCTAAGGATTATGATAACGAAGACGGAGCTCAAATTTCAATGCTTAATTTGCCACATGTGTTAGAGAAACTGCGAAGTGATATGAATCATCCTACGAACGACCATACGTTTGTTGGATACATGCTAACCAATATTGAAACTGGACTTCGTTGTGCATTTTATAATGACCGCTACTTGGAGGTTAAATTGCTGAGAGGTAATAACCCCAACTTGCATTACCAGTATTTGGTGTTGCGTAAAATTGGTAAAGTTGCCGAGTTTTTGCGATACTTTCCCATGTACCATGAACATTTTAACAAGTTTTATGAGCATTTTAACAAGTTTTGCAATCGCATTCAAAAATTGTATTGGTTAGTGTATGTGAAAAAAAATAAGATTACATTTGAAGATAAACGGGACAAATTTTTCATTGACAAGTTACACTTTGAATATTTTATTCCCGGTAAAAAGGCGGACCCCAAGTTTTTTGTATCTAAAAAGGTAGTTGCTCAAATGCTTGACTCCGAAAATGTTATGGTGCCTTTTTAACATAGTAAGCACGTTTCCACTTAAGCCACGTTCGTGGAACAGTAATAGAAACTGTTTTATTGGGATTGTGATAAAATTGGTTTATAATATTATTAACATGATTGTTAATAATATCGCTGCTTGACATTTTACCGCATGTTACATTAACAATTATCAATAATATTATGATTATCATATTTTATGTGCCTATAAGGTGTATGGAATATTTCAATTTTGGGGTTTATTAAAGCGTGTTATTAAAGATGCTGGTAATTTATTATTGTATTTTTGTATAACATACAATAATAATAGTATATTGTGGTTCCTGTTTATGTTATAAACTATACCGTACTTTGTGTTTTTAATACAATATTTAAACCCGTTTAATTTACACAACCATTTGGCAATATTGCTATTTATACAAGCCATTTCAAAAGCAAAATCTCCAATAGCGGGTTTAATTTCAAGCAACCACTGTGCAACATGCAAATGGTTATTATTACAAGCATATATAAAAGCGTATGCATTTCTTGCAAATACATTAATTGTTGGTTTTATTTGAAGCAACCACTGAGCAACATGCAAATGGCCATTTGTACAAGCCATTCTAAAAGCATATTCATCATCAGCAGATACATTAATTGTTGGTTTTATTTGAAACAACCACTGCGCAACATGCAAATAACCTTCTCTACACGCCGCTTTAAAATCTGCATTACTTACAATTTCGTTAATATTCGGTTTTATTTGAAACAACCACTGTGCAATATGCAAATTACCACTGCAACAAACTATTTTAATAGCTTCATTTTCATATACATCAATATTTGGTTCTATTTCAAGCAACCACTGTGCAATATGTAAATGGCCTTTATTACAAGCAATTCGAAACGCATATTCTTTAATACAAAATTTAATATTAGGATTTGAATCTAAAAGCGTTTGTGCTTTAATTAGGTTGCCTTTTTCGCAGGCATTTGTAAATTCCATATTAACATCAGTTTTCATTTTATTATTATTATCAATAATAAAACAAAATTAATATTTCAATTTTATAATTACTTAGTTAATTAGTTCTCCTTAATTAAGAACATTTTTATAACTGTACTCCTATTTTCCAACTGGAGAATAAACCTTAAAAAATTGAAATATTTATTTATAATAATAAAAATAATAAAACATATATTATTATTTATTTATTATTACTATTTGTAAAATGTTTAACAACCAAGAGCAAGAGCTGTCGTTTGACGACATACAGGACCCAAATTACGTACATAACGGTTATAACGCTGAATTAAATTTTGATTATCTTCAACAACCGCCACCACCACTAAGACGTTTAACTAACGCTAACATTCATGTAAGAGGCGATGCATGGTGCAGCATGCCCAATGACATATTTGAATTGTATATGCAAAAGTGGTGTGCCGATAAATTTCTGCGCGAATCCATGGGAACTAATAAAGAATTGTTAGCAATGGAAAGAAAACAAGAAAAAGACGCTGAATACAGCCAGGCGCTTCTCAATGATTATCCAAGCTTATGGAAACAAACATATTGTTGCATAAAGTGCGAACGCAAATTATCCAACGAGGAACTAGTGGCCCAAGCATTGGGCTACATTGAACATAGCGGCGGCAACTATAACAAAATGGGCTGGAGCACGTCTGAAACATGCTTTAGTTGTATGCAACCGAAAGCTTCGACAAATTCTGAATATATGTAACCACATGGGCCTTGTTTGTTTCATTGGCACATGCCTCTTTCACTGGCTGCCGCACCGTGTCAATAATTTCTAAAATCTTATTACTATTACTAAGAGCAGTTAAATCCGCACTGTAATCCTTTTCAAAAAAGAACGTAATATCACCGGAATCAATCACCGACTCATACTTTTGATACACAAACTTATACCATGCTTTAATCAAAACGGATTTGTTCAAGTCGGTTAATGTGCGAAACGAACGCAATGCAGTGCGAATGTGGGCATTATTGGGCAAAATGCGCTGCACATCTTCCAGAAATTCAAAGAAATAGTTATTAAATGTAGATACAATAAATGCTTTGTCTGAGGACATTAATAAATATATAGGTAAGTTTTTTTATATATTTATTGGAATAACTATATTGTTAAAAAATTGAATCCAAAGTATTTGGTTTATTGAAATACAAATAAATATACAAATGTTTTGTCAAGTTTGCTCCTTTTACGAATCTGATAGCACGATGATTGAGTACTCGTGCGGACACTCGTTTCATCGACAATGTTTATTACCCAATAATATGTCTCTCATACGACCCAGGTGTAAAGTGTGCGAGGAAGGAGTTCATATGTCCGAATACAAATCCGATGGTTATTATTGTAATGATTGCGACGACGGTGCAAATAGCGGCGAAAAAGCACCAAGACAACGGTCTAGGGCTGATTCATGGGATGACATTGATATATGGGAAGAGGTTAATGAATATCACGATATCAGTGAAAAATGCGTGTTTATACTCGCGGGATTGGCATTTGTTGCCTTCGTGTTATTGGCTATGTCGTAAATTATATCGGTTGTTATATAGGCTGTCATTATATAGGCTGTCATTATGCCTATTATATAGGCTGTAAGAAAGGATTTTTTCCGCCCGACGGACCTATGCCAAGTTGCACGTCTTGTGCCTGGCGCATTTGTTCCAATTTGCTAATATTGGTGTCCCCTTCTTTCATTTTATTGCTTCCATAGTCAGCTGGAGGTGTGTTAATCATGGGCTGACCACTATACGACATATTCAAAGGTAATCCAGCTGACCCAGTATCCACCAGCGAACTGCCTGACCCGCCTAAACTAAATCCGCTGGGTTCCCCATTGAACTTGGTGGCCAGCATATTATTATTTATAACACGGGGTTCATAAAATTTGGCAATTTCATCGCCATAAATAACCCGATAATTGTCGGATGTAATTAATAATGCCGGAACACTATGCACATTTGGCGGCATAATTACCTTATTTCCATTATCCATTACAACATACATTTGGTTTGTGCGCTGGTCTCTGCCTCTTTTATCAATGCAAATAAAGGTAATTTCATTGGATAAATTGGCGCGAACTAAAAACTGCAATGATTTTTGACTATGTTGGCAAAAATTACTGTAATAAAATATATTTTGCTTGTTCATTATATTTATAAAAAACATGTTCCTATGTGATTTTAACCGCTAGAAGAAACCTGCGGTTATACGGAACCACCTTTTCCAGTCCGCTACGCGGACATAAGGGTGGTTCTTACGTCCTTTCCAGCCTGCGGAGCAGGCATAAGGCCACTTCCCTTATACCGGGCTTATGTTCGCGCTACGCAAACATAAGCCCGGAGAATACATATTTACTCTCGCTGGACACAATAGTGTCCAGCGTATTAGGAAGGTTCAAAAGGAAACGTAGTTTCCTTTAGATGTGAAACTTCTCCACTTTTAACAAATCAAGATGTTTATTATGCAATTCATCTATACTGACTGGATATTGATTCAACGTAATCATTCGATTATTAAAATTCACATTTATTTCACTCACTGGATATTTTAACGACGTTAATATTTTTGCTTGATTGCATACTTCAATGTTTTTGGCAACTGCGTCTTTCAAATACCGTTCTTGACCAGTTTTACTGTAATTATCCATTAAGTGGCGAATTTCTCTCAGCTCGTCATGCATCATGTGCGTTTTTTCTAATACAACTTTATTGCGCTCTGCGTCATTCGCAAGTTCATAATATGAATATTTATCGTCATTTAATGTAACAGCATCTGTTTCGTTGTTTAATATTTGTTTTAGCCGTTCATATTCTTTGGCAGATTTTTCCTCTGTTGTGTAGCCAAATATTGTTTCCATTTTCAATTGAATAATTTCTTGTTTAGCTCGTTCAATATTATCTTTAGAGTCGTCAATATTTCGCTGAACCTCATTTAAACTTGCTAATATATCAATATCCAACTTACATGGCTCACTTGTGTTTCCGCATATTGCACGTAAATGTCCATTATTATCTTTCCAAAACTTGGTTCCTCCTGGTTTAAAACAATTTACACATTTTGTTTTGGCTGCTATTTTGCTATATTCCATTTGCAACTTTGTTTTATTATTTTTATATTTGTTGTATGCCAGTTTTTTATCCATGCGAATGTTTATTTCATATACTTGTTTTAATCTGTAATACTCTCCAACTGCTCCGCGAACGTCCTCATATTTATCGTTGGATTTTTCATCTAAACTAATATGAGCTGCATCGTCCTTATGAATGGAGCCAGCACGGTGACCGCCACTAATACGTTTGCATTTTGGATTTCCTCTGCAACTTACATGAGTAAGTTCTCTACCATTTAAATTTAATGAAGTGATATTGTTATTATCTGCGTATAAATATTTTAAGTTGGCCGGTATGTTTTCAATCTTGGTGCATTGATTGTTATTGACATTGCAATAAGCTAAATTTAATAGTGGTTGCAAATTAATGGTGGTTAATGCATTATTGGCTGCTTCTAAATGAACCAAATTTTGCAATTCCAAAGACGGTAGCGAGTTTAATTTGTTCGAATTAATAACTAGTTTTCTTAGTGTTTTTGGAACTCTGTATATGCCAGTAATGTCTCCACCTGAAAAATGCAATTCGGTAATTGGTTTATTTCCAAGGTCAATATCGCCTTCCAGCACTTCGGTAATATACACTGCACCGCCTTTTGCATTTTCGACGGCTTGGTCGTATTTGTCTTGAGAATCCATTTATACTATAACCTTGTAAAAAATAATATTAATTCCACGTGCCGTTTATTGCCACGTGCCTTTTAATTGACTGTCATTGTAAAACTCACCTACAAACGTTTGTTTTCGAATATGACAATACTCCACGCCTTGTCCGTGAAACTTTCCGTTTTGAAACTCGCCCTTATAATAGGAACCGTTTCCATAATGGTATTCGCCTTTTCCGTGCTGTAAATTTCTATGAAAATCTCCTTCGTAATAGGGAACCATTTTTTCGTATTCACGGTCAAACATTTGTCGGCCGGGTCCCTCTGCAAACCCGTCAATAAAGTTGCCTTCAATAATGCTGTGGCATCCATTAACATACTCTAAAGTGCCCTTTCCATTTGGTAATCCATTTTTCCATTCGCCCTTATATCTTGAACATGCATTAACCATATACCATGTATCAGGGTCTTTGCTTTCGCTTGCATAAGCATTTGCATGAAATAGCGCAACAATGCTTGCAAATAGTATTAACCCGGTGTTGTTCATTGTATAAAATTAGAATGTGTTTTGATTTTGTACACCAAAGTTTTTCAATTTTTCGGAACTAAAAATCTCTCACCGGCACTAAAAATCTCTCACCGCTTTATCCATATCCACAAACGGCATGGATGTCATTTCTTTGTATAATCCACGCTTTCTATCATCTTGATTGGCGCGAATTTTAGACAATATAATTTCCTGGTCTCTCTTCATTTTTTGTTGAATTTCATAGGGAGACGGTTTGTTTTTGTATCGATAATAGAGAAACCCACCAAACACAATTACAAATAATGCAAGAATACCAAAATTAAATATAAACGAATATGTATTCATTCGGTATTCATGGGCCTTTTTTAAAGAATTTTCAATAAAATATTTCACATCAGGTTCAACTAAAGATGGTGTGTCCGACATATATTTATTTGAAACATTATTTGCAGAAGAATTTGTCGCAAGATTGTTTGTCTAACTACAATATACAAATGAATAGTGTAGAGATATCATGGAGTTTTTTTGGAATGATGGCTGCTTCCACGTTACTAATTATTAATTTATACAATATGCTTCCTCATTGGGCCACAGGGTTAGCACTAGCCTTTTTAGTATGCATATCAATATCATTTGCGGTGAAAGGCATGGTATTGGCCGGGGACAGAGACATGAACACAAAAGACGTAACTGACATATTAGTAAATAATAGCATTTCCGTGTTGGTTATTGTGGGTCTCACAGTTGCCTTTATATCAAACAATAATGTCGTTGGTAGAGCCTTTGAAAATACCGTGGGATACATGTGGATTTCATGGTTTAACAATCTAAGTGATGTTGTAAAACAGGTTTTCACAGGTTCTTCAAATTACAACTACAATATTATTGTAACTCAGTTGTTTGATTGCATAGAGCCCAATGGACAAAAGCAAATTGATAATTATTTAACACCAGAAAACTTTCCATTTAAAGACGTAACTATCAATAGAGCAGCAATAGACACACTAAAAGAGCTGGTAACTAAGAAACGACATGTGTCAGAGGCAACATTAATATCTTTAGCCACAATTGTTGCTGCATACATTGGTTATTTACCTATCGTGAAACCATGGGTAAGGTAGTGGTTAGTATGGGATTTTAAGGGAACGACAAGTTCCCTTAACAATAATTAGCATTTGTAATAGTGTCCCATGAAATGCCCAAGTTAGATGCCCACTTCTTTTTAGCACATGCAGCATTGCCCGCAGATGACCATCCCGCATCATTTGGGTCAAACTTGGTACCACTTAATCCAGGTGTTGAAGAAGGCATATCAGTACCTCTATTTATTTTACCATCAGACGGTTGCACACAATGTGGCCTGCCACCGCTAGTATCATCAATTGTCCAATAATCCGGACACGTATTTTGCAACTTTGGAAACGATGCTATATCCTTATTTTTAGTCATGGTCCAACCCATAAATCCTAAAACCAAAATTAATATAATAACCGCAATGGCAACAACCATTTTATAAAAACCAAATCCAGAAGTTTCTGATGATGGGGTAATATTGTCCATAATATAATATCTGTGTGTATTTTATTATATAATGTCTAAATCTCTCGATAATGCTTACAAAACAAGTATATTAAATTTAGGAACCGGAACTGGAAAATCAAACGGACGTGTTAATTTGATGGACCAGCCCGACCCCAAAATTCTGTTTCAAATGGCCGAAAAAGTAGCCATTCGCAATAAAGCAACTGAATACCGCGGGGCCATTGCCGGGGAATGGGAAGACAATTTGTTAAGTCAGGTGTTTTTCTCTGCCGGAAACATGCAAATTATTCAAAATGGTATTCGTGCCGGAGTTTATAAAATGTCCAAGGGGCAATTTACCGTGTTACCACAAAATCCAGACACACTTAAAATTATTATGCGGTCCGTTTATATTCAATATGCGCAGCATTATGCAACCAATATAACCAAACAAGTGGAAGAATTAAATGCCATTGTTTTGGAATATGCTGTTCAAAATGTGTATAACGAATCAGTCGCTTACATGAAATACTGTGAAGACATTAGTTCATTAAATGTGCCATTTGATTTGCCTAAGAAAATTGACCGTGATTATAAGGACCTTGAATCAAGTCGCGAATTTTTTGTAAATACGCGCTAGAAACCGCAGGTGCTGAAACCGCAGGTTTCTTCTAATAATATTGTATAATGCCACCAAAAAAGTATCATACAATAAATAAGCCAGCCGATTATATGAAACGCGGATTAATAGAGGAGGCCGAGCCATATAATATCCCGGGATTTACCAATCTAAAAACATGCATACTAAATCCATGTACATTGTATCGTGCCGGTCGATTTAACCAGTTTATGTATTTATCAGACAAAGAATCAATTGCACCATATATCAATAGCGGAAGAGCTCAGCACAAATATACTGTTGCAACTCCATTACGATTGTTTGTGTTTAATACCGAAAATATACGACTACTAGTAAATTTTTTGCATACAGAAGGAAGTGTGGATGTTCGTGGTTATATGGATGAAAATAACGTAATTTGGCCTGCTATGCCTGTATCACACATGGACCCGAATGAAAGACCCATATACATGAATCGTGTTATTGCGGAAGCTTTGTGTGATTCTGGTTTAGATGGATGGATAGCATTACCCGATAACGATGTTCAACAGAAAAACATAAACATGAAAAAATATATTGAAACCGGTAATATTGAATTTGACGCGAATCCATATGCTCCCGAAGTTATGATATGCAATCCAAATGCTGATAATTATGAATCAATGACTAATCGCTCTACTCGTCGTCGTCGGTAACAAGCAATCTGCACATAGTGGTAGCCTCCGGATTATCCACGGGTCGTCGAAATAAGTTTTCGATAACTGCGTCATCGCGAAATCGCGCCGTATAGTCTTGTTGCACATTGTTGCGACCCACACGTCCCAAAGCCTGAATAGTTTTTTGCTGCGACATTAGTGTCAAATCTTTTCCAATGATTTCATGGCAAAACTGATAATTGGTGCCGTATATGTAGTCGGAAGAAGCAATAATCATAAACAAACGTTTTTGATATGCAAGTTCTTTTACAATCTCTGTGTATGCACTATTCTCTTGCGTTTCAAATGACCCAATACCAAGAAGCAACAAGATTTTGAAACGGTCGTCCAAATCCAATTCCATAATACGCTTTACTGTCTCTGGGTCTATTGACGGCACAAATGCATTGGAAACTGGTGGGTTAGTCCATATTCCCTGGTGTTGCACTGTATTTGGCACATACAATGGCTCCAATGACAGCACCTTAATAGCCGAACGCAGGTCATTAATTTCCTCATCTAACTTTCGCGCATTGGGAGAAGTAAGTTGGTCGCCTGACATTTTCTTTTCCTTGGATGCCAATTCACCAAGTTCGTCTTGTAGTGCCGCCTCCAGTTTAGAGATTTTATCCAATAACACATTGTTTTCGGTAAGCTTTGCAAATATGTCGTCAAATACTGCTTTGGGAATACTCGATTGTTGAATGTAAAAGTTGCCAATTGTCTTGATACTTTCGGTTAAGTAAATAGTGGGTCCGTCCGTTAATGTATGGGCATCGGCCGTAGTTAGCAATATTCCACCAGATGCTTGTGACATGCTTTTGGCTTTATCCACATAAGATGGTTCCGCTGCCACACTGTTCATACGCGTTAAAGCGGCTCCTTGTGTTCCAAGTCCAAATTTCGCTATTCGTTCCTCAGACAAACTTGTTGTTTTTTTTATTTCAGTTTGACCAAACTTGCGTTGCATTGTGCTAGACACATACTTGTATATGTTGGGCCACGCATCTTCTTTGATTTTTGACAACAAGTCCAAATAATATGTTTTAATGCTGTTCATTTTAATATTGGCAATCGAACCCCCGAAATACGATTCTGGTCTGTATTCTTCCAATACAAGTCCGCGCGTTTCAACCAAGTAGTCAATAAACTTAACAACTTCCTTCAAATCAAAGTAGCGCAACAGTGTTTTATTGTCCATGCAATAGGATACGCACTCCTGTAATTTGTTCCAATCCTCAAACATATTGTGAGGACACACGGAATATCCAGACTTGTTTAATACCGATATCGACTTGTTGAATTCAAAGCTCTGAATGGTCGTTAGTTGAACGTTATCAAACTTGCTGCGAAAATCCATAATCATTGGCATTAGTTGCTCTTCAGTAGGCAGCGTGGCGGAAGATAAAACCATATTGGGAATTTTATTTTCGGACCAATTTTTGTGAATAATGTCGTGTAGCGGATGTTCTGCATAGTCCATGCCAATAGTGGGTTCGTCCCAGTATGTAATAATTTTGCTGCGGTCATTAAACGACATCATATAATACATAGCAATTAGGTAAGACATGGCGTCGCAAATCATTATTTCGACCTTGGTACCAACACTATTATCCACTTTACCAATGCCGCCTGACTTAGCGTTAATCTTATACACTGCCGCCGAATAATAATGAAGGCGAATGTCAGAGGCCGACTCACATCCAAACGCAAATGCTACGCATTTTTGCGCGGATATAGCAGACTTTGCTAGAGCCATTCCAACGTGGCGCGCAGCACACACGAAAATAACACGATAGTTACTAACTAATCCAATTGGTGATAGTGTTTTGCCGGTGCCGGTGGGTGCAATGTAAAGCACCAAATTGGATTTTTGTTCTTGATATCGGCCATGTGGCTTGTTAAACACATTGAACAACCGCTTTTGGTGGTCATACAATGTAATGTCGCCATATTTGAACAAGTTGGGGTTTTTTTCAATAAAATCGTATGCGTTTTTCAAAATGCTTGACAAGGTGGTTTCGCGATTTATAGTTTGCACACAAATATCAATAAAGCTCATTACATGTTTGTTCATATTTGGCACGGTAATGTTGCGCAACTGAATTAGGGAATACAAATGCAACGCATATGGTCCGGCTTTATTGTAAAACCCACAAAGCATTTGCTTTGTAAAGTCAAGAAATATAAATTCAATAATGCCACCACGGTTACTTTCAATGTGTGTGTTCATGTTTTGAACTCGAATGGCGTCACCCGATTTTAGTTTTTTGACATCCACGTCCTTTACATTGAATGTCAAAATTGGATTGTCGGGTTTCAGTCTATTTTTAATTTGCTTTACAATATCTGTAACAACCGGTTTGAAAAACTTGGTGTAAAAGAAGGATTCAATATTGTCGGATTTTTCGATTTTTGCATAGCTAATAAGCGACTTGTTGTCGTTGTGGCGCACATTTACATCGTTAAATCCCGATATAATAAGTTCTAAAATGCGCTTTTCATCGGCTGGAACAGGAATCTCAACCGACCCCCACTCCGCCTTGGATAATTTCGTTTGCTTGGTAATGTCCATTGTTATAAATAATTCGATAAATTAGTTTAGTGCTATTTATTTATATGGTTCCAAAATGTTCAATTTTTTATCATTATAATCTCTTTATGGTTGGGTCATTAAAAAATATTCGTCTTAACATTTATTAAAATTACAAATTACAAAACAATACAAAATATACAATATTACCTGGAATGTTTGTCAATATACACATTTACACTGTTTCCTCGCACATCACAACATTGCAACTTGGTGCGAATTAACTTTCCATTAACATACTTATCATATATGACATTGACGTTTCCTTGACTAACGCGAATGTCAAGGATTTGAGAACCACGGTTGCGAATATAAGAAGGCATCTTTAATAATTACAATTTTATTTATGCATTTACCATGTTACAAAAAAAATATTTCAATTTTATATTTTATTGTTTACCCGTTTTTAGTGTCTTAGTTCTCACTGTCATCGTCGTCGTCGTCATCGCAATAATCATCGTCGTCAAATATAATTTCATTCCCCTCGTCATCAACAATAATAATATCCTCTGAATTATACTTGTGTCCCTCGTACATGTATTGTTTTTGTGTCATTCGAACTTTTTTTCCATATGTGTTAATTCTGTTGGAAACTTGAATAGTTCTCGCGGTTTGTTCTTCCACAATTTTTTTCATAGGTTTATCAACCACCTTGGAAGCCATGGATGAATAACTGAAAACGGGCTTTACAGATACATCGATTACTTCCTCCAACACATCAAATTGTCCATTCCCTTTTACTTCAGCCGGAGGTAGCTTCGCTGAAGGTGGCTTCGCTGAACCAAGAGCCGGAAATGAACCAAGTGCTGGAAATGAACCAAGAGCCGGAAATGAATCGGCGGTTAAAGGCTGTTGCTGTTGCTGAGGCTGAGGTTGCTGAGGCTGGGGTTGAGACCTAGATTTGAACTGATTATGAGTATATTGATTAGTATAGTTCTTTCTATAACTGTTGTGTCCAAAATTGCGTTCAGTGTTCATTGTTCTTGATAAAGTAATTAGTTTGTAAATATAGTGATTAGTTTGTTGTTTATTCAATGGTCCTGTAAAAGTTCAATTTTTTAACGTTTTTGAATATGGGTTAAGCGACTTATGTTTCGAATAAACTGCGCCTGGTTTTCTTCAATTTGTTTTTCTGTTGTGCCACCAATCATATTTCGCATTAATATTGCATATTCGTTTTTCTTGGTCTCTGATTCACTATGGTCTGGATTTGCATCACGCCATAATGCCATGCCACGCAAACTTCGATTAGTAATGGTTTCAAATGCCTTTGTGGTTAAAGCCTTCGATTGGTCATTAATCCATTTGTTATCGTTTTTGACGTGAAGGGTTTCGCGTTTTAAATCCGTACAGTGAATCGGCCGTTTGGTAACATCCATTTCCGTAAATGCCTTCTCCACAATTCGCGTTATTGCATCCACGTGTTTGTGGTTTTTAAAATACATGACATCGTCAATTCCAATTGGAATTGTATTTGAAAACTCGGTTATGTTCATGGCATCTTTGCATTGTTCATTCAAAAAGAAATTCAAGTTAAATTTAACATTATTGGTATTGTTATTTGTAATGTTAATATTATTAACAGATATTGGATTGTTTAAAGCCACCGTCTTGCATATTTCAGTAATTTGACTGGTTAAATTCTCTATCATGTGCTGCTGCGTGGTTAGCGCCTCTTTTAACTCTGATTCGGATGGTTTGGGACGCACGTTTTTGGGAATGCTGCCATGTTCAAAAAACTTTTTACCTGATTCACACATCGATTTAATTTGTGCGTCATTGTTGCTTTCCGGCTTTAAGATTGCTTTGTTTCTAAACAATTTGCTTACATACGATATTGACTTGGCGTGTTTAAATCGAATAAATCCATTGATGCACATGCTGTCAATAGATGCACATATGTATTCGATTGCAGCGCACTCTTGTAGTTCAACCACATTATTCCATTCATCGGTTGTCATGGGTTCAATGCGAAATATGAAAGCCCTACTTCGGGACATTATATTTTGTATAAAGAAATATCTCTAATTGGTCTAAAAATTGAATATTTTTAATATCATTCAGTAATAATTATATTTTATAATGCCCGTATCACGAAATAACAAAAAATACACTGCTCCAAATAATGGTCATAAACCATTTACATCCTATAATGAATTGTTACAGGCTGCAAATAATTGGTGTAATAATATAAATAAAGATGCAATTATTGCATCACATGGTCACATCTCAAACTGGAAATTTTCCAAAAAAATATATTCCATGTACATGTTGTTTTACAACCAAGAAACTTTTGATGAAGACTTAAGTAAATGGAACGTATCAGGCATATACAATATGAATAATATGTTTCGTGGTTGCGTATCATTTACAGGCAAAGGTCTGGAAAAGTGGAATGTAAGTTGGCTTCATCTTTGTCATTCTATGTTTAATGGCTGTGACAGCTTAATATGTGATTTGAGTAAATGGAAAGTGTTTAATGTTGAAATATGCGAAAACATGTTTTGGGGATGTTCAAATTTTAATTCAGACCTTAGTAACTGGAATGTACAAAATATTAAATATGCAAATGGAATGTTTAATGGATGCACACAATTTAATTCAGATTTAAGTAAATGGAATGTATGTGAGTTGGAAGAATCAAATCATATGTTTAATGGCTGCATAAATTTAAAATCCGATTTTAATCAATGGAACATCAAAAAACTATCCAATTGTAATGGAATGTTTAATAATACCCACATATCATTTTATTCCGTATTCTCATGGATGGAACAAAATCCAGTATTATTTAATAAACAATTTTCACATCTTAATCCAATATTTTGTAGTATATATTTGTTGTATCCATTCATTGTAAAATGTCCTAACAATGTATTTGATATTGCGTTTGCCATGGATGATTTCAGGGAGTATTTGGGAAATTAAACCGCGTTTTAGCAGATTTGGACATTTTTAGAAGTGTGCTGTTTTTTTTCGGCATAATTCATTAACTTTTTCCTACATGCCGTCTAGAGAGCCACTTGGCAAAGTCGCCAAAAAAAACAGCACAACTTTTAAAAGATGTGTGTAATTTTTTTTCGGCGTTTTTTTGCAACTTTTTCCTACATCGCCTATAGAAAGCTACTTGGCAAAGTCCCGAAAAAAAACTGCACAACTTGTTTTTGGACAAAATTTTTGTCCAGGTTTCGTGGATTTTCAGTGGTTCGTTTTTTTCCGCGTTATTTCTTGTTTTTTTCTGACACCATGTATGGTGTGGTTTTCGAAGGGTCATGTGTGGTTTTTGGATTTTTTTCAAAAAAACAAGGTTTTCAAAACTTTTTGCAGGTTTTCAAAAATGGACATTTTTGATTTTTCAAAAAATGTCCAAATTGAAAAAAGTGAATCGACTTTTGTTTTGAGTTTTTATAACCATGAATTAATAAACGTCGTTTTATTAGGATACCTTCTTGGAACCCATTTTTGATAGTAGATAATTGGAGGAAGGAATTCAGTGCGTTTTTAAACCGCGTTTTAACAGATTTGGACATTTTTAGAAGTGTGCAGTTTTTTTTCAGCGGTTTTTGACAACTTTTTCCTACATTGCATATAGAGAGCCACTTGTCAAAGTCCTGAAAAAAAACTGCACAACTTTTAAAAGATGTGTGTAATTTTTTTTCGGCGGTTTTTGGCAACTTTTTCCTACATTGCTTATAGAGAACCACTTGTCAAAGTCCCGAAAAAAAACTGCACAACTTGTTTTTGGACAAAATTTTTGTCCAGGTTTCACGGATTTTTAGAGGTTCGTTTTTTCCCGCGTTATTTTCTTGTTTTTTCTGACACCATACTTGGTCTGTTTTTTCGAGGTCATGACTGATTTTTGGAATTTTTTCAAAAAAACAAGGTTTTCAAAACTTTTTGCAGGTTTTTAAAAATGGACATTTTTGATTTTTCAAAAAATGTCCAAATTGAAAAAAGTGAATCGACTTTTGTTTTGAGTTTTTATAACCATAAATTATTAAACGTCGTTTTATAAGGATACCTTCTTGGAACCCATATTGCTACTAGATAACGTGTTAATGGTGAATGTCTGGCAGGCAGCCTAGAATGAACTGACTAATAAAATTGAAATATTTATTTGTATGTTTGTGAAAAGCATAATAAATAATTATTGAATGTAATTGAACAATGAGCAGCAGACTTGTTATTAGAACCAACGTTTCCAACGAGACCCGCACCACAATCGTGCAACCCGGAACCAGAGGATATAATAATATATATCCTCGTATTTTGAGAACTGTACCAAGACCCAGATTTACTATTGGTTATAACAATAAAGTATCACCATCATACAAAACCCAGGTCAGCTTTTACATGGAACCCGAAGAATGTTGCAACATGGAATGTGGTATTTGCTTGAATACCGAAGTGCGCAATTGTAGAATGGTATTATTAACCGACTGTGGTCACAGCGTGTGCGACGAATGTCTAAGTGGAATGGCCGAATCAACCAGAGCCTTGGTATGTCCCTATTGCAGAGAATCCATCGATAATGTGGAAGTCCAGTCCGGCGAAAGCTTTAACACTTTGAAAAACAATGACAAAGTGTTCAAGACCGATTTGTAAATTTTATATTGTATTTAACTTAATTTAACTTATATTGTATTTTTTTATGCGTTTAATATATAATGCCAAAACAATTTACCAAAAAACAAACAAAAGATTTGTTAAATGCTGCTTATAATAAAGACAAACTCGAAAAATATGTTACTAAAAACAAACTAAATCCAACAGATGTGTATAACTACGGCGTAGAGGTATATAACAAACATATTGATAAGGACGTATTGAAACGCAAAGGAATGGCAGTCGCTGACAACATAAGAGATTTAAAAGAAGCCAAAGAAGTTCAAGATGCGGAAGATGAATATATGGACTATTTAACACGAGACGAACATAGAGGTGGTAATAAAACAAGAGGTGGCAAAAAAATAAAATGTGGCAATAAATCAAGAAAAAATAAGTCCAAGAAAAACCAACGTGGTGGTAAATGAATGAGAGACATTTAAAGGAAACCTACGGTTTCCTATTGAACCTTCCCTTATAAAAATCCTTATTCTCCAAGCATCTTCGATGCTTGGTATTAGGGAAGTGGCAAGGACGTAAGAACGACCGCAGGTCGTTCCGTATAACCTACGGTTTCTTCTAGAAAATATACTTGCGAGGGTCCATGGCCGCAGGAATATGTCTAGCTTTAGCGGGTACCATATATCCGCCACCGCGAACCCGGCTCAATGCATTACTAGTAACATTAATATCTCGTGTTGTTGTAAATGACGTGAAACCCGCACCAGCGTTTAATGAACCAACACCAACTTCATTAGCACGCCGACGTGCAATTACCGACGATGCATCACGATTTCCACCAATAAACTTTTTTTGTTTCAACTGACTGTTTGTGTAACTTTGGCTGTAGTTATGGCGGTCCAATGCAAACGAACCAGTGCCGTCACTGGTAATATCCTTTTGGGGCATGGCTTTTACGCCAGACAACGTGCCATTATTAATTTGTGTTCTAATTGGTTTATAAGCAATCATTTATAAACTAATTGTAAATATTATTTTGGATTTAGCATAAGCTTTCCGTTAATATTGCCGCCGCGAAATTTGATTCCCAAGTTAAAACTTTGCTCAATATTGTTGCGCTGCACCTCGGTTGTGGGTCGCGAGTTAAATAACATGGTGGCTGGCTCCTTTGCTTGAACAGGTGCATTAAATGGCATTGTCATATGCGGCTTAAATAACCATTCTTTGGTCATGTCGGTCATTAAGTGTTTATAGTTTGTCATTCGCCCCTCAACATCACTAAACCCTTCCATTTGAACCACGGTGGGTGGAACTATCATGTACCAATTATCGGTTGCTTGCAGTCGCTTCCACCATATATCAATGGCATATTCGCGCTTGTTTTTAGGATTGGCCAGCAGCTTTTGAATGCCTTCGCGATAATTGGCAAGCAATTTACTGTAATAATGCTGCGCCACAATGTATCCAGTTGTGGTTTGACAATTGGGCACTTTAATGGCATAATCGCCAATTTGCTGGTAAGGCGGACATACATTTCCGGATACAATAATTACATCCCATGGAAGTCCCGTGTCCAAAAATCGCTGCAAGTTGGTTTTAAATGTATCCGGTTCTAAAAACTGAATATCGTCTTCGCAAATAAATGCATAGGGTGCACCAGACTCGATTGCCATTTCTAAACATTTGATGTGGCTCATTGTGCATCCAACCGCACCATCGGTGGTTTTTATGGCATTAAAGCGAGAGGCGCTTATATCCATTTTTCGCATTTCGGACATAACGTGGGCAAGTCTATCGGTGCGATGTTCTAAATTAATAAACAATGAATAATTAAACATTTGAATATATAATACCTTTATGTTTATGTTTTGTTTTTAATAATATCCAAAATCTCTGCAATTTGGGTTTTTACAACAGCAATATCTTTTTCTAAGTTTTGGATTGCATTCATAAATCGAGTTTCAAATAGTGTATCATTTTTATTAAACTCGCGTTCCTGGTTTTCTCCCCATTGAACGTGCCTTTCTCCCCATTGAACGTGTTTTTTTTCAACGGGCAATTCTTCGATTTGAATTTCTATAGGTTTATCAACAGGTTCATCGGTTCGAAGACGTTTGTATTGTTCGAGAGCGGAATTTATATCCAATATTGCTTCATCTTTAATAGGGTCTGCAAAATTTGCCACAGGCACAGGTTTTTTAATGAGTGCGTCGTATTCGGCCTGGCGCCGCGAAAACTCGTCCATAGGCGTTTTTAACGTTGGCTCTATTTTGTAAGGTTGCAATGGAGGTTGCATTGGAGGTTGCATTGGAGGTTGCAATGGAGGTTGCAATGAAGGTTGCAATGGAGGTTGCATTGAAGGTTGCATTGGAGGTTGCATTGGAGGTTGCAAAGACCCCAGCATTAAATCAATGGCTTTTTTATTCAAGGATTGCACAGATTCTTGTTTTCCATAATACATTTGATACATGTGTCCAATATGTGATTGAAACCACTTTTCTTTTGCACCAGGCGGAGCATTAAAAAAATATTGATTAACACTTGCAACCCCGTTAATTACTTTCCATAAGGTTGCTTGGTTAGATGCGTGAATAAAATTGTTCATCTTCATGTAAAATAAAAAATGTTTCTATTATTTTTTATCATTAATTACAAATATATACAATATATAATTAGTTACAATCAAACTTGGTTACATAGGTCCAGGATTCGTCTTCCGTTTTTTTTGCATGAAGCACTTTATCGCCATACAACTCACTTACGCGAAACATAATTGGCTCAGTGCCAATAGTATATGTTTTAATGTTGTTCTCTGCAACATATAGGCCCAGGTCATATAAAGAATTGCGCGTTTCCTTTTGCGCCACGTTTTTTACCATTGTTAGTAGAGAGCCATTTCCAGGAACAGACTCGTATGCCTCAAAAGGCTTGAAGAATAAAGGCTTGCGAAACATTGTTATTAACACTCAGAATATTATTTTGCATCAACCCTAGTTACAAAATAATATTTCAATTTTATTTAGAGAGTTGCATATAAAACTAATATTATGAAACTAATATTTGATGAACGAGAGACATCTCTATTTGAGTTGTGTATGCAATCCGATATTAAAATACCCATGGAAAAAAAAGTAATTCCACTTGGTGACATTTTAATAGCCAACGATGATGAATCTGAAATATACGTATATATAGAACGCAAGTCGTGTGCGGACTTACTCGCGTCAATTAAAGATGGACGCTATGCAGAGCAGTCGTATCGATTATCCAATTGTTGTCCTGTTGCACATAATGTAATATATTTAATTGAGGGCATGTTGCCACCCAAGGATAAAAAACTGGTGGTATCGTGTATTGCGTCGCTTAATTATTTCAAAGGGTTTTCGGTACATCGAACTGTGTCCATGCAAGAGACCGCATTTTATGTTATGGCGTTTGCAGACAAATTGTGTAGAGAATTTGCCAAGGGCACAAAGTGCCCTACAGCCAAGGGCTTACCTGCAGACAACGTCTTACCTGCAGACAATGTCTTACCTGCAGACAATGGCTTACCTGCACCTATAGTTGGTGGTGAAGGTTACACCAGTGTCGTTAAAGTGCAAAAAAAAGCTAATATCACAGTTGAAAATATTGGACAACTATTTTTAATGCAAATACCGGGAATCAGTTCTGCTATTGCGTTAGAGATTATGAAACCTTTTAAAACATTTTTAGAATTTGTTGAACATGTCAAACAAAACCCAACCTATTTAGAGAACATCAAATTGGAATCCAACGGAAAATCCCGAAAACTTGGGTCCAACGTTGTAAAAAGTATTCAAACCTACATATTTAGTTAATATATTCTATACACAATATATAGCATGTCATCCAATAGCACAACCATGTTAAACGAATCTGATTCAATGGGTTCCAATTCAATGGGTTCTTACGAATCTATTCCCAAATCGGATTCTAATTCTGATTCAAATGTGTCAAGTAAAACTATTAAAATGCCAAACTCTAGCGAACAAGCAATGCAGGATGCCAGAGAAGCCGCCGAAAGTTATGAACGTGCAAACATGTCCATGGCAGACAAAGAAGCGGTTGAACACGAAGAAGGATACCAGGCTGAAATTGATAGACTTGAAAAATTAATCAAAAAATACCAAGCACTTGTTAAAAAACACAAAGCCGAATTAAAGAAACTTAAAATGGGCACTTTAAGCGGCGGCAACAAATCCAAAAAAAACCAAAAGAAAAACCGCAAAAACAAGAGCCGCAAAAATTAAGAATTGTTTGTAAGTTGCAAATAGCTTTGAATCATGGTTTGAATCAAAGCGTTTTTATTTGTGGTCAAAGAATCACTTTCGCAAAAGGATATAACTTTAACATGGTTATAAACATCTGCTGTCCATTTTAGTTTATAATTGGTGTCGTTATCGTCTGGACATGTATCTAATATGCATAATGTTTTGCAACAAGACGAACTAATTGCCGAATAAATGTTGTAACCTGTGGCATTTGCTGGAACCATGATTTTATCAAAATTTTTATTACCATATCCGGCATAGTAAATCCATAATTCGCTAAAATGGTTACTCATGGACATTACATTTTGTATAGTTTGCTGTAGTTCTTCACAGGTTGGTTCTAGTAATGTATAAATGTTTAATTCGTCAAACCCATGGCGTTGAATTAATGTTTGTTTTACATTGTTTATAATGGAAATTCTAGATGTTAAAGTATTGTAGTTTAAACCAATAAGCAACGCAAATTTCCCGGTGCA
>JACCDP010691509.1_pt1 | contig 21608 bp, 21 predicted proteins | sample 7445841 | NCBI WGS metagenome assembly JACCDP01 (sample SAMN15323441, study PRJNA562643) | freshwater metagenome | isolation source: river surface water | place: USA:Blue River Watershed | collected 2017-08-17
AAAAACTTTAAAAAACGAAAGCTGTATATCCATACAGCTTGAGGCTTTTTGAAGCTTTTTAGCCAAAAAGATGAAGTTAGATTTATTAAATATCTAACAATGTATTTTAAGTTGAAATGGTATAATATGAGGCTAAAAATAGCTAAAATTTCTTCTCAAAACTAAAATTAAAACAAATTTGGAATGCAACAGTGCCTTGAATCTTAAATGAAATTAAAATTGATAAGAATTTGGAGTTTTAAAATAAAGCAACAATTCTTTATTTAAATTGGCAAAATTTATCTCATCTTTAATGCCATAAGCTTCTTGCAAGCAACTGATACTTTGTAAATAATTCGATAAATAATTACCCTGATAACAAGCAAATAAAAACAATCTTTTTGGCTGAAAAAAAGTAGAAATAATATTGTGAAGTATAAAATTATTAAATAAAAAACCTTCGCCTTTTTTTTCATTAAAATCAAAGAATAAGCCAAATTGATAATCGGCAGGAAATTGCTTTGTTTGATCGCTAAAACCTCTTGCTATTAACCATAAATCGCCATTATATTTGGGAATTTGCTTTACACTGCTTACAGAAGAGCCAAATTTATTATTTAAAATAATATTTAAACCATTATCAATGCAATTAAATTCGTAATAATTTTGAGCAGGTAAGTTATGTTTTATAGCCGAGTTTCTAAGATAATTATAGGCAGAATATTTTTTAACACTTATTATAATGGGAAAATTATCGCTCATATTATTATTTTTGTTTTTTAGGATTATCTACTAATTGGCAATTAATATTTTCAATAGCAAATCTTCTTCTATCTGCAAGAGGGTTTCTTGTTAGGTTGCATGTTGTATCTGGACATTTTCTTTTTGTTTGAGAAGTAGTTGGATTATTTGTTGTTGATTGATTTTCTGTTGATGGTGGCGATAGATCTTGAGTTTTTTCCATAACTTATCATATTTTTATATTATAATACCATTTCAACTTTAAAATACATTTTTAGATTGGTTAATTTTAGAGTTGAAATGGTATAACTTTATTTGGGATGCAACAGTGCCTTTAATTTTTGTTATTTTTTCTTGTTAGAGCTTTCTTCACCAAGAACAATTGGCTCAACTGTTTGATTTAATAAATCAAGCAATCTACTTAAAGTTTCTGGTGGTTCCATTTGCGCAGCATGAACTTTAACATTGTATTTGGCAGAAGTGTCGCTACTTCTGGTTGTTTCACGATGATTTGAAACACTACCGCTAAAATGAGCGCTAATTTTAAACATGCCAATACCAAAACTTGCCTCTCCTTCAATTGCAGCTTTCGAATCAGAAACTTCTGTTTCGGATAAAACAGATTTTACTTCCATATTAAATTCAATATCGACAGTTTTTACCAAAAGAGCAGGAATTGGCACCAAACCAAGCAAAGGAGCTCTAATTTTTGAACTAATCATTGAAGTTTGATTAGTTTTAGCATCAAAAACTGGACGATCGATTTGCATTTCCATGGTTTTTGGCACACTCATTCCTTCTTTGTCTTTGTCAAACATAGCATTTAAGAATTGTAAAAAAGTGCCAACCAAAGCCTGTTGACCTTCGGCGGCGGCAATTAGTGGATTAGCTATTAAATCTCTCATTGGGAGATTTCTAAAATTATCAACAATGTCGGCCATATAGTAGTTTATTGTTTAGTTAAGGAATGCTTCTTATTTTTTTGATAAGAAGAAACAAAGCCAGGTTTAGAACTTGACAGTGAATTTTGAGAAATATTTATGCCGTTTATTTTGATTTTTATTTTATTGCTACAATTTTGCAATAAATGGTTTCCAACATAAGAAACAGCATCGAAGCTTTTATTGTTGTTTTTTTTAGCAAAGCATTGCCAAAATTTAGCAACTATTTTATAAAAAAACTTTTTTAAAAACATAAATTATTTTTTATTGTCGATATTGTCTGTTAAAGAACCGATAGAATGAGCCATCATATCAAGAATTCTGGCCATGCCTTCTGGCACTTGATGCTGTTTAGCAGAAATTTTGATATGATATTTGGCAGAATTATCGGTTGAGCGATTAGTTTTATTGATTGAAGATAAGTTGCCATTAATTTGCAAAGTTTCTTCATTGAGCCATTCTTGCAATTGGGGATCGAGAGTATCTTTTTTATTTTTTTTGCTAGAATGATCTTGCTTTTGTTCTTTTTGAGTTTGGTTTGATGAGGTAGAATGAACTTCCATGCTAAATTCTATTTCGACATCATCAATTAATAAGCCCGGAATTGGCACCAAACCTAAAATAGGAGCCTTTACTTTTGAAGATACTTTTTGCAATTCGCCTTGATTGTTGGCAACTAATCTGTTTAAAATAAAATCAAGAGTTTGTGGTGTGCCATCTTCTTTTATTAAAGACTTTACAAAACTTACAATATCTTTGCAAATTCTAGCTTGAGCCTCGCAAGAAGCTAATAATGGAGCCGAAATAAGATCGGCAATCGGGATACCTTTAAAATTTTCTTCAAATTCCATAAAAAATTATTTGATTTGGTTTAAAATATGTTCAGAAACTCTAACAATTCCTTCAGGAGGATCGTTATCTTTAAATTTAATAGAAATTTTTACTGGGGTAGTTGATGTGGCGAAGGTTGATTTTTTCATTTCAATAAAAATTTCAGGCGAGAGTTGATTTTTGGTAAGCTGATAACCGCTGCCAATGTTACTTTCTGACTCGTTTTGCTTTTTTTTATCTGTTTTATTTTCTGAAGTTTTTTGTAATTCTTGCAATTCTACCGCGCTAATTCTGGCTTCAAAATCAAGAGATATTTCATCTATTTTTAATGAACGAATTGGCACCAAAGTAACAAGAGGAACATTAATAATTTCTGTGGTTGCATTTGTTGTGTTTCTTGCAGGAATTTCAATGGCAACAGTTTTAGCAGTGATATGACTGCCAGATTGGTCGATATCAAAATATTTTTTTAACATATTGGTATGTTGCATTTCTACTTGTTGCATAGCAGTAGAAACTGCAGATTGAATACCAGCTAATAAATCGGTAAGTTTACTTTGAGACATATTTTAAATAAAATTTTTTTTCAAAATGAAACAATATATCATTTGAAATTAAAATTTATTTCTATTAAAATAACTTATGTTTTTTCAAAATGTTTCATTTTGAGAAAAAAATAACAAAATTTACTTAATATTAATATGAGAAAATATTATACCCTACCAATTACTGTTAAAACAGAATTAAAAACAGGAGCAAAACTTGAAAAACAAGACCCAGAATCTCCAGCTTATGTTGCTATAAAACGGAAATTACAAGAAGATATTTCTGGACATAAACCGGGAGAACCAGCTTATATTCTAGAGAGATCCAGATTTATTGGTAATCGTAAACCCGATCTCGAGAATTTTGGGCCTCTTAATTTGAGAATGGTAAGTGAAAAAAAACCAGGAACAACAGTATCGCTTTCTGAGGAAGATCGTGTTTCATTTGAAGAAGCATGTCGTAAATTTAAGAAATGGCGTAGAGAGAATTATATTTTATAATAACAAGTAAAAAAACTCTAAGAACAAAAGTATCGCTTTGTCAGAAAGATTGTTATACACTTGAAAAAGCATCTCGTAAATTTAATAAATGGCATAAAGAGAATTATACCATTTCAACTTTAAAATTAATCAATTTTAAATGCACTGTTGCATTCAAAATTTATTTTACTGGCCATTTTTGGTGTAAATTTTACCTATGTTTAGCCAAATATTTTGAATATGTGGTGTGGCTAAACATATCTGAAATTTTTCTTCAAAACTAAAATTAAAACAAATTTGCAATTCAACAGTGCTATATTTTAAATATAGCAAAATATTATTAAGATAAAAAATTTAAAAAAACACTTGACATTTAAATTTAGTTTTTTATTTTATAAGTATGTAATATTTGTATTTATATACAAATAAAATAATTATTTTTTTTATAAAAGGCGGTAATTTAAAATGAGGCATCCTGTATTTAGTATTTATAATAGATCTTATGATTATTTTTGGTGTTGGGGTGCTAAAGAACAATCGGGGTTGGAACTAATATTAGAAGAATTAGAAGAATCACAAAATAATTTGCAACTAATATTAAATCAATTAGAGCAGTCAGAAAAATCAGATAAAAAACTCAAAGAAGAACTAATTGAATTGAAACAATTATTTGAAACATTATCTGAACAAATACCAAAACAAACAGGACCAGAAATTCCAGAAGGAAATGAAGTAAATAAAGCAAAATTTGTTAATCAAAGAATCAAATATTATACAGAATATGGTTCAAGTTCAAATAATAAAACTGTCAGAAATATTGATTTACCAGTTGAAGCACAACCAGTTAAAGAACAACCAGCTGAAGCACAACCAGTTGAAGCACAACCAGTTGAAGCACAACCAGTTAAAGAACAACCAGTTGAAGCACAACCAGTTAAAGAAAAATATTTAACAAAAAAAGACTTTGCAGTTAAAGCTCATAATATTTTTGCTGAAGCAAATATCAAAGAACACAATTTTGAAAAAAATGAAAAAGGTGGCTATAAATATGAAATTGAAATAACTGGAAAACACGAGGTTAGAATAGTTGATAAAAAAACAGGCGATCTTTACACGGCTACTTTTGAAAAAAGTGATGGTTCTTATAAAATGACATGCTCTGTTGATAGAATAATAAAAAAAGAACCAGAAAAAGAACCAGGAGGATTATGGGAAGATATGAAGAAATGTATGGAAACAGAAGGGCATACTTTGAATGTGAAATGTAAAGGAAATGATATTGAATCTGATAAAAAAGAATTAGGTGATATTGAGAAAGAACTTAAAGAATGTGAATTTATAAAGAATTGGCAAAAAATGCTGGTAGGTGGCTTGGGTGGTGCTGTGGGTGGTGCTGTGGGTGGTGCTATGGGTGGTGCTGTGGGTAATCTTTTGGGCCAAGGTGTTGCTCTTGGTATTTCACATTTTTTTCTTGGTGTCGCATTTGGTTTTTCAGTTCCTGCCATTGTTGCTGCGGCAGTTCCTGCCATTGCTGCTACGGTAGCGGCTTGTGCTATTGGTGGTTTTATTGGAGGTTTGTATTATGGTTTGCATAGTAAAAAAGATGATTTTTGCGGAGTTCTTTGGGAAGTATTTAAACAATCCTCATTGAATAGTTTTCCAAGTTCTGCTATAATGGGTTTCGCACATCCTATTATGGCTTTGAGTAATGTGCTAGGAAAATTGCTTGAGAGTGGTGTTGCTGGTGGCTCATCTAGAATGTTCGCCCTTTTTATAAATAATTGGCTTAATGGATCAACTAATGAGCGGGCTGATTATCTTAAAATTGGTGTGAAGAGTGCTTGTTTGGGTGCGTTATTTGGCGGAGTAGATCTTTTAGTAGATCGTTGGCTTGATAGTCTGAATCTAGATCTTGCAGTAGATCGTTGGCTTGATAGTCGGCATCTAGATTGGTTAGATCCTTATCATCTAGGTTGGTTAGATCCTACTGCAAATGTTGTGGTAAATTTTGTGGCAAATGTTGCTTTGAATTGTATTCCTAATTATCGTTTAAATAATACAAATGATAAATATCAATTTCTTCTACCTTTATTAACAGGTCTAGCAACAGTGGTAGTGCAGCATAATGATGTAATTGATGCAGCAGCGAAACAAATTGACGATGCATCAAAAGTTAATGAATTTGATGTAGTAGCGAAACAAATTGCCGATGCACAGAAGGTGGATCCGATACCACCGATCATTCCAGTGGATTCCCATAATAACCATATTACACCTACAACAGGACTACAAAAAAATGACGATGCATCGAAGGTGGATCCGATACCACCGATCATTCCAGTGGATTCCCATAATAACCATATTACACCTACAACAGAACCAAAAACTCATGAAGTAAAAACTACAATTATAAAAACTACTAGCGAAACTACTAACGGAACTACTAGTGAAGAAATTAAAATTACTAGTCCAGCAGATATCAATCCAATAGATACCGAAAATAATGGTTCATATAAAGGTGGAGAACTGTATATAGATGCTAAAAATGAAGATTTTACAAGATACATTGTTGTAGATAAAGAAGGATTTGTGACAGAAAATATTGTGGTTGATAAAGATGGAGAACTTATTCTTTTTTATGAAACACATCCCATTAATCCTGAGGCTATTGTTAAATCCGAAAAAGGTGGGTCGGTCTGGGAAGTTAGATATTACTATAAAGATCCACAAGGAGAAAATCCAAATGGAGAAGGTCATACTATTGGTGACTCTCGCCAAAATACACCAGGAGATGATTCTAATAAAGAAGATGGGAAGGTAGCTAAAGCGATGGCAGCCTATGGTTTTCATACTCCGCAATCGGAAGGAAAACCAGTGCTTTATCGTTGGAATGAGTATGACAAAATACCGCCTATGTTTGGAAGGAAAGGAGATGTTGGGGCAGAATTGGAAGGTTTTGTTCGAGTGAAAATAACAACAGGTGTAACAACTACGGTTGTTAAAGTTCCAGATTCAGATAGCCCTAGTTCCATCATTGGTAATGCATTAATAACATCAAAAAATCAGCATTCAAGATAGATTCTAACTCATATTGTTTGTCAAAGGCATTGCCAAAGATGGGGCCGAAAGCTTGGCTATTTGGCTTAATGGCAGGTGAGACAAAATATTTTTCTAGCCCAAAGTTTAAGGTGGAGATGATAAAATTTAATACTAATTTAGGAGATGCCGATGCCGATGCAATTCTATATTCAAGGCGTTTAGTGTTGTTATCAATGTTTTTGCCTGTAATATTTTCGGCTCTAGTAATTCGAATGGCACAACTACGATTATTGTAGCCAAAGCTTAAATTTACAGGGCTTGTATTTTTGTGTTGTAAAAATAAAGCCCGATTAGAATTTGGGCAATAACGAAGATAATCAGAGTGAAATAAATTTAAAATAGTTAAATTTTCTTTGGTTTTTTCTAATAAAGCAACTGCCATTGGTATATAAAAACTTTCAATAAAGTTGTTGTTATTTTGTTGTTTTGGCAACCACGACAAGCTAAATTGCAAAGCACTTCCGCAATCGTTTTTTAGAGGTTTACCAGCAAAACTAACCCATAAATTATTTTGAGTTGCTAAATTATAAATATTTTTTTTGGTTTGCTCTATGTTGTTGATTAAATCTAAAAAATTGTTGGTGTGAGTAAAAACTATTTCTAACTGCCCTAAACCTTGCTCGACTTTGCAATTTGGCAGATTTTCTAAAAAAATTTTTAACTGTTCTTGGTTAGCAGAAATTAACGGAGAAAGGCTAGAAAAAACATAAAATTCTAGTTCGCAACCAATATAAAAATTGTGGCAATATTTTGCTGATTTTTGTTGAAAGGTTTTAATATTTGCTTGCAAAATTTGCATTTATTGCCAAAATTGATGTTGTGATACCATTTCAACTTTAAAATTAATCAATTTTATGTTTTAAAGATGAAATTTGGTATTAAATTTTTTAACTTTATTTTAACTAATAAAAAATAAAATGGAAATAATTCTCGCAAATCCCAGAGGTTTTTGTGCCGGGGTAACAAGAGCAATCCAAACTGTTGAGCAAGCTTTGCAAATTTATGGCAAACCAGTTTATGTTCGACATGAAATTGTTCATAATAAATTTGTAGTAGAAAGTTTAAAAGCCAAAGGGGCAATTTTTGTGCAAGAAATTTCCGAAATACCGCAAGGGGCTACCACCATTTTTTCGGCACACGGAGTTTCTGATTTGGTTGAAGAGCAAGCGGCAAATCGAAATCTCGATGTAATAGATGCCACCTGTCCTTTGGTTAGTAAAGTGCATCGCGAAGCCAAAAAATATGCAGAAGATGATTTTGAGCTAATTTTAATTGGTCATAAAGGGCATCCAGAAGTAGAGGGCACTAAAGGAAGGGTTGGTAAAGAGGTGATTTTAATTTCAAACGAAGAAGAGGCTAAAAATGTGCAGTTAAAAAACCAAAAAATTGCCTATGTAACTCAAACCACTCTTAGTGTTGACGATACCAAACAAATTGTTGAAATTTTAGAAAAAAGATTTCCGCAATTACAAAAAGGTTTAGCAACTAAAGATATTTGTTATGCTACTCAAAACAGGCAAGATGCAGTTAGAAAACTTGCTATTGAGGTTGATGTATTAATTGTTTTAGGGGCAAAAAATTCTTCTAATTCTAACAGATTATGTGATTTAGGCAAAGAATGTGGCCTACCTTCATATTTAATTAACAATGCTGGCGATATTGAAGCAAGTTGGTTTGTTGGTATTAACAAAATTGGTATTACCGCAGGAGCTTCGGCACCTGAGGTTTTAGTTCAGGAAGTGATTGATAAAATTAAACATATTTCTCAAAAAGCGGTAAAAGTATCAGAAATGCAGGGTATTAACGAAAATGTTTTTTTTGCTTTACCAAAAAAAGTAAGAAAATCTCATGACTAAACTACAACAAGTTTTTATTTTTGCCGCTGGTCGAGGCGAACGCATGATGCCCCTTACTTCTGGCACTCCTAAACCACTTATTGAAGTTCAAAAAAAACCTTTACTTGGGCATATTTTAGATAATTTATCCAAATTACCTTCTTTAAAAAAAATTATCGTTAATGGTTATTATTTAGCAGAGCAAATTGAAAGTTATTTACAAAAAATACACAATCAAAAAATAATTTTTTCATTTGAGCCAGAAAAGCTTGAAACTGGCGGAGGGCTAGTTTATGCTAAACAACATCTTAACTTTAACGAGCCATTACTCACTATTAATGCCGATACCATTTGGCAAGATTCGCAAAATTTTCTAGATATTGAATATCTTTATCAAAAATGGCAACAAGAACAGTGTTTAATAATGTTGGGATTAAAAAAGGTTTCCGATTTTTTTGGCTACGATCGCAATGGCGGTGGCGATTTTGAGATGAGTAATCATCTTCTTTATCGTTTATCGCAACCAATGCAATATGTTTTCGTGGGTCTGCAAATTATCGATCCAAAAATTTTGCTCAATGCTCCTAGCAAGTGTTTTTCAATGTCGCATTTTTATAAATCTGCAATAGGTGAAAATGGTTTGCTAAACAACATCAAAGGCACCGAATTGTTAGGTAAATATTACCATGTTGGCACTGTTGAAAACTTGGCAATGGCTCAAAAATATTTTTTTTATGATTAATTATTTGCTAAAATTTCAAAATTTTGATAAAAACTTTAAAATGTTTTTGCCAATTTTTACTATACTTTTTTTGTTTTTTTGTATTTTAGCAAGTTGCGCTATTTATCGCTCACCGCTTGATTATCAACAAAGTAATGCAGTAAAAATTATGTATATTCATGTGCCAGCTGCTTGGCTTTCGTTATTCATTTACACCTTGATTTTTATTTTTAGCATTTTTTCTTTTATTTATAAAAATCCTTTTTTTTCAATTATTGCTCGAAGCATTGCTGGTATTGGTTGTTGTTTTACCCTAATTACCTTGCTTACAGGGGCAATTTGGGGCAAGCCTATTTGGGGAACTTGGTGGGCTTGGGATGCTAGACTTACTTCGGTTTTGTTCTTGTTTTTTTTATATCTTGGTTATATACTTATTTACGATAATTTATGGCAAGAAAAAAATGGCGAAAAATTATCGGCAATTATTGCTATTATTGGCTTTATCAATGTGCCGATAATTAAGTTTTCAGTAGAATACTGGAATTCTCTACATCAGCCTGCAAGTATTTTGCGTGCTGGTGGAGTTGCTATTCATAACGATATGTTTTTACCGTTATTACTTACTTTTGCTACTTATTTTTGTTATTTTATTTTTCTTGCCCTGATAAACACTCATAATTTAATTATTATCAAAAAACTTAACCATGACTTACATCGTTACCGATAATTGCATTCGCTGTAAATACACCGATTGTGTGACAGTTTGCCCTGTTGATTGCTTTTATGAAGGAGAAAATATGCTAGTGATCGATCCTGATGCTTGCATTGATTGCGGGGTTTGTGTGCCAGAATGCCCTGCCGAAGCAATTGTTGCCGAGGCTCCCGAATTTATTAATTGGCTTGAGGTTAACAAAAAATATGCTAAACAGTGGCCAAATATCACCGAAAAAAAACCAGCATTACCTGAAGCTAAACAGTTTGATGGAGTTAAAAATAAATTTGCCGAACATTTCAGCTCAAATCCTGCTAAAAAAGAAAACAATCTTATTAATAAACTAAATCTAGAAGATGTATAATTTACAAGAAAATATTTTGGCCTGCAAAAATTTAAAAAAACCTAAAGCAATTGTTTTTGATTGGGATAACACATTGGTTGATACTTGGCCCATAATTCATATGGCAATTAATCAAACTATGCAAGCAATGCAAAAACCACAACTTACTATAAATGAAGTGCGTAATAATGTGCATAAATCAATGAGAGAATCTTTTCCAGATATTTTTGGCAATAATTGGCAAGAAGCTGGCGAAATCTATAAACAATGCTATAAAAAAAATCATATTTCTGCTATTAATTTATTGCCAAATTCTCTTAATTTAATACAAGAAATACATCAACAAAATATTTTACAATTTTTGGTTAGCAACAAAATTGGGGCAACTTTACGTTTAGAAGCTAATAAACTTAATGTTGAACAATACTTTTTTGCTATTGTTGGAGCAGGCGATGCTTACTACGATAAGCCAGATCCTGCACCGTTGCATTTGGCATTGCTTGGCTCTGATATCGAGCCAAATCGAGATGAAGTTTGGTTTGTAGGCGATACCATTGCCGATGTAGAATGTGCTTATAATGCTGGTTGCACTCCTATTGTTTATGGTCATAGTGATAATCAAATATCTCAATCAATACCTTTGCAATTATTAAAAGAAGGCAAAAACAATCAAGGGCCAATGCCAATTTATTTTAACCACCAAGAGTTGATAAATGTTTTAAAAAACCATGCTTAACATTAAAAATTTAAGCATAACTTTTACTCATCGACAGCAACAAAATTTGGTAGTTAAAAATTTTTCACTAAATTTAAATGAAAATGAAGTATTAGCTTTACTTGGCGAAAGCGGTTGCGGTAAATCAAGTATCGGCTTGGCAATTATGGGCTTGTTGCCTGATAATGCTAGTTGCAGTGGCGAGATTATCTTTAAACAACATAATTTGTTGCAACTCACTAAATATCAGTTGTCAAAAATGTTAGGTAAAGATTTGGCAATGATTTTTCAAAATAGTGCAGCACTTAATCCTTTACACACCATAGGCCAACAAATAGCCGAAGCCATAACTATTCATCAGCACAATCTATCAAAAAAAGCAGTTCAGCAAAAAGTTATTGAGCTTTTAAAATTAGTAGAGCTGAATAATTTTACTGATCGTCTAAAAAATTATCCACATCAGCTTTCAGGTGGCGAGAAACAGCGAATATTAATTGCTATTGCTTTGGCAAATAATCCAAAACTACTCATTGCCGACGAACCAACCTCATCACTTGATTTAGCAACATGTCATGCCATTTGGCAGTTATTTATCAAGCTTAAAAAACACACTGCTATTTTATTGATTACTCATCAACAACAATTAATGAATAGCTTGGCACATCAATTTATTGATAGAGAAATAGTTTTAACACAAAATAATTTAAAAAGCTGGCCAACCTTAACATTTCCAGCACAATTAAATTCGCCTATAGTTTTGCAGGCCAGTAATATTAAGGTTTCATTTGCTAAAAAAGTAATTTTACAAAATTTAAACATTACTGTGCAACAAAAACAAAATATTGGTATTTTAGGAGCAAGTGGCAGCGGTAAATCTACTTTTGCTTTAGCGATTACTAATTTATTAGATTCTTCTGTTAAGGTTGATGGGAAGATTCAGTTTTTTGAAAAATATAACTGGCAACAGCATCAAAAATTATTACGAGCAAAAGTGCAGATTGTTTTTCAAGATCCGTTTTCGGCATTAAACCCCCGATTTAACATTGAAAGTAGCATTGTTGAAGGGCTGAAAATACATAGAATGCTTAACAAACAAAAAAATATAGATGAATTATTTGATTTTTTAAAACTACCTTGTGAAATTAAAAAAATGTATCCACACCAGCTTTCTGGCGGACAAAAACAAAGAGTTGCGGTAATGAGAGCCTTTATTTTGGAGCCAGAAATTTTATTGCTTGATGAACCAACATCGGCACTTGATCATAATTCGCAGTGCGATTTTTTACAGTTATTACTAAACTATCAGCAACAAAATAATATCACTTACATTACCATTTCGCACAGCGAAGAAGTTATTAAAGCTATAAGTCATAAGCAATATAATACCATTTCAACTTTAAATACAATCAATACTATATAAAATTATAAATGAGATGCAAAAGTGCCTGTTAGCAACCCGTAGAGCCAAAGCCATCATTTCCGCGTTTAGTGGCAGAAAGTTCTGCTACTTCAATAATATTAGCAGAAGCATATTGCGAAATAACCAATTGAGCAATTCTTAAGCCACAAGTTATGGTAAAATCACACTTGCTATGATTGATTAAAATCACACATATTTCGCCACGATAATCGGCATCAATGGTGCCGGGGCTATTTAAAACTGTGATACCATTTTTTAAAGCCAGCCCAGATCGAGGCCGCACCTGTGCTTCATAACCATCTTGCAAAGCAATAGCTAAACCTGTTGGCACTAAAACAATTTCTTGTGGTTTTAAAACTATTGGCTCATTGATATATGCTTGTAAATCAAGTCCAGCACTGCCAGCGGTTTGATATTTTGGCAACTGCACTTGCGGATGTAGTTTTTTAATTTGAAGTATAGTCATAAAAATTACTAAATGTTAAAGTTGAGTGAAAATAAAACTTGAAATGATGTTATATTTTGATTAATTTTTTTAAAGTTTCTATATTTAAATCTCTCACAGAAAAAACTTTTTCATTATTTTTTAAAAATTCTCTACTTTGATAAATTTCATCTGATACAAAAATAAAAGATCCATTTTTTGTTTATGTATTGTGAGGTTTTCTATTTTCATAATTTTGATAATCAAATAAATTAAATTCTGTTGGTATGGTTTTTTTTTGAAGATATAAATATATTTGTTGTGATAATGCCTTAATAACAGGAATGCAAACACTATTACCAAATTGCTTGTATGCTTGATTATCACTTACTACAATTTTAAAACTATCTGGAAAACCTTGTAATCTAGCAGCTTCTCTTGGAGAAAGTTTTCTTGGATTCTTATTTATTTGATTTATAAGTATTTCGGAGCCATCTTTATAATATCTAGCCGATATTGTGCTAGTATAAGCTGAATTTTCGTTAAATATTGAATAACCAAAACCGTTACCTTTTTCTAAATGTTCTTTTTTTCTTCTTTGGTGACCAGACCATAATTTATCTGAAATTGTGTATTTTTCGCTTATATCTTCTTCAAGAATATCTTTTAATTTTGTTGGTGTTGAATTAATTTTTGGAAAAGAAAAATTGATATTTTCTAAAAAACCAATAATATATATTCGCTCTCTATTTTGAGGTATTCCAAAATCTTTGGCATTTAGAATTTTACTATACACATTATAACCAATTTCTTTCAATGTATTATGAATTACTTGATAAGTTTTTCCTTGGTTGTGGTTTTTTAAACCCTTGACATTTTCTAAAAATACTATTTTTGGCTTATGATATTTTAAAATATTGGCAATATAAAAAAATAAAGTCCCTCTGGTATCTTCAAATCCCAGTTTTAATCCTGCATTAGAAAATGGCTGACAAGGAAAGCCAGCACATAAAATATCAAAACTAGGTATGTTTTTTATATCAATTTTTACTATATCTGCATGTGGTTTTTCATTGAAATTGGCAAAGTATGTTTGTTGAGCGAATTTATCTATTTCGCAGGAAAAAACACATTTTGCTCCTATATGTTCAAAGCCAAGCCTTATTCCCCCGATGCCGGCAAAGAGATCGATAAACTTGAGGTTGTGAGAGTTGTTCATGATTTATTTTGATGTTTTTATCATTTTAAATGCAATCACTTAATGGCCATCTTGGTTTTACTGCAAAAGAAAGATTATCAACCTTGCCATGTAAAAACTTTTGCAAACCTGCCCAAGCTATCATCACAGCGTTATCGGTGCATAAGCTAATTGGCGGAGCAATAACATTTAGTTGATAATTTTCTGCCCATTGTTGCAAAGAACCTAAAATATATTGATTGGCCGCCACTCCGCCCGCTAAAACAATTTGTGATAAGCTTTTATTAGCCAGTAAAGATAAAATTTTAGGATGTTGCAAAACATTTTGCAAACGGTTTAGCATAATTTTTACCACCGCCCCTTGAAAAGATGCCGAAATATCGCAAATATTTTGAGCGGTAAGAGGTTGTAATTTTTCAATTTGCAAACGCACCGCCGTTTTAAGGCCAGAAAAAGAAAAATCATATAAATGTTGATGATTTTTTTTGCTAATTAAAGGTAGGGCAAATTTAAAAGCATTTTTATTGCCATTTTTAGCATGCTTTTCGATAATTGGACCGCCCGGATAGGCTAAATTAAGCATTTTTGCCACTTTATCAAAGCATTCACCTAAAGAATCATCGATAGTTTGTCCGAGTAAAATAAAATTATCAATATTTTCAACTAATAAAATTTGGCAATGTCCACCAGAAATAAGTAGCAACAAATAAGGAAAAGAAACCGAGTGAGTAAGTTGTGCTGTAAGAGCATGACCTACCAAATGATTTACCGCAACAAAAGGCTTGCTTGCTAAAGAAGAAAGTGTTTTTGCCACCGTGATGCCCACAATTAGCCCGCCAACTAGGCCAGGGCCGCAAGTGGCAGAAAAAAAATCTATATCTGATAAATTTAGTTTTGCTTCGTTTAATGCCGAAAGAACAAGAGGGGCAATGATATCAAGATGAGCTCTGGCGGCAATTTCTGGCACAACTCCACCATAAATTTTATGTAGATCGATTTGTGATTTTATGATATTGGCAAGAATATTTTTGTGGCTATCAACAATAGCAACGGCAGTTTCATCACAAGAAGTTTCGATGGCTAAACAAATTTTTTTCATGCATCAATTGCCACCAAACCACTTCTGGCAATGCTAATAATTTTATGGCTAGCAAACATTGCCACAATTTCGTTAATGACATGACTATGACCAATTAATTCGAGATTGGTTTGTTGTTCGTTTAGTTGTGGATTAATAATTTGCCAACGACAAGTAGTTTTGTGTTTTAAAATATCTTCAACAAAAATAGCGGATTCGGCAATTTTTAACAAGACCAGTTCTTGACTAATATTTTGAATATTGATTTGTTTAGCAGTATGAACTGGCACAATTTTTTGCAATAATTTGCAAATTAAAGCAATAGTTTTGTCGTTGCAATTAGTTGTTATGGTTATTACTGACACATTTTGTTGATTTGAAACTGGGGCAACTGACAAAGTTTCAATATTATAACCTCTGGCAGAAAAAAGTTCGATAACTCTTGCTAAAGCACCAAATTCGTTATCTATGATAATGTTAAGAATATGGTTTTTTAAAATATCAGACATAACTAAACAGCATTAAAATCTTTGGTAATATATTGTTTTGCTTGACTTCCTAACAAAATTTCATTGTGAGCCGAACCAGCAGGAATCATGGGAAAAACATTTTCACTTGCTTCAACTAGGCAATTAAACAAAACAGGGCCTTGATGTTGTAACATTTTTTTAAATAAATTAGGTAGTTGTTGAGGATTAGAACATTCTAACCCTAAAATATCAAAACTTTCGGCAAGTTTAACAAAATTTGGCAACGAATGAGTGTAAGATTGGCTTTCACGATTATTATATACAAGTTCTTGCCATTGTCTTACCATGCCCATATATTGATTATTGATGATGATTATTTTTACAGGTAAATTATATTGTTTTATTGTTGATAATTCTTGCATATTCATAAGAAAACTAGCATCGCCACTCACACACAAAACTAAACTATTTGGATTAGCAATTTGAGCCCCAATGGCAGAAGGTAAGCCATAGCCCATTGTTCCTAAACCACCAGAAGTAAGCCATTTTTTTGGTTGATTAAAAGAAATATATTGTGCAGCCCACATTTGATGCTGACCAACATCGGTTGAAACAAAAGGTTGTTGATGTTTAGTAAGTTCGTTTAAACACTCTAAAGCATATTCGGGCTTGATGGTGGTGTTGCTATTTTGATAAGAAAGAGATTTTATACTTTGCCATTTTTTTATTTGTTGCCACCAAGTTGTGTTGTTTGGCTTGCTTTGAGATTGTTTTTGCCATTCGCTAAACATTGCTTGCAAACCAATTTTAGCATCAGAAATAATTGCAACATCAACATTAATAATTTTGTTTATCGAGCAATCATCAATATCGAGATGAATTTTTTTAGAATAAGGCGAAAATGCCGAAACTTTACCTGTAACTCTATCGTCAAATCTGGCTCCAATATTAATTAACAAGTCGCATTGATGCATAGCCATATTAGCTTCATAAGTGCCATGCATACCAAGCATGCCAAGAAATTGCGAATTATCAGCAGGAAAAGCCCCCAAGCCCATTAAAGTGCTAGTGATAGGAAAGCCAGTTGCCATAACAAGATCTTGCAATATTTTACAGGCTTCTTCGCCCGAATTTATTAGGCCTCCGCCTGTGTAAAATATTGGTTTTTGAGCATTTAGCATCAGTTTTACTGCTTCATTAATTTTGCTATAATCAAGAGGTTTATTGATGGCATTTCCTGTGCTTAAATATTGATAAGATGGGCGATTGATTGAGGTTTTGCCTAGATAAAATCCGTGATTGTTTTGTATATCTTTTGGAATGTCTATTAATACTGGGCCAGGTCTGCCAGTTTTGGCAATATGAAAAGCTTCGTGAATGATATAGCCAAGATCGTTAACATTTTTTACCAAATAATTGTGTTTAGTGCAAGAACGAGTAAGACCAGTGATATCGGCTTCTTGAAAGCCATCGGTGCCAATAATTGAGGTTGGAACCTGCCCAGAAATGCAAACTAATGGAATAGAATCCATAAAAGCATCGGTTAAACCTGTGATGGCATTAGTTGCCCCAGGGCCTGATGTTACTATGATCACCCCCACTTTACCTGTTGAGCGGGCATAACCTTCGGCCGCATGAGCTGCAGCTTGTTCGTGTCTAACTAAAATATGTTGTAATTTATCTTGCACAAATAAAGCATCATAAAAAGGCAAAATTGCCCCGCCAGGATATCCAAAAACAGTTTCTACCTCTTCGTTAATAAGGGCGGAAACAATAATTTGGGCACCTGTTTGAGTGTTTTGTTGAGCTAGTTTAGTCATAAAGTTTAGTTATTAATTAGCCATGGCAATTAAAAATGAATTGCCTGCCCATAGGCAGATAAAACCGCTTCGTGCAACATTTCGCCAAGAGTGGGGTGGGCAAAAACGGTTTGCATTAATTCGGCCTCGGTAAGTTCGGCTTGTTTTGCTAGTGCAAATATTTGTATCATTTCGGTAGCATCTGCCCCAATTAAATGAGCCCCTAATAATTCGCCAGTTTCTTCGGCAAAAATGACTTTTATTAAGCCAAAAGTTTCGCCAATAGCAATAGCTTTTCCATTGGCTTGATAAGGAAATTTGCCAATTTTTACCTTTAAATTTAACTCTTTAGCTTTTTTTTCGGTGATGCCAATAGAGGCAATTTGTGGAAAAGAATAAGTGCAACCCGGTATATTGCTAACATTAAGTGTGTGGAGTTTTTTTGGATTGTATTTGTCTAGTTTACTTGCAATTGTTTCGGCAGCAATATTTGCCTCATGAGAAGCTTTATGAGCAAGCCAAGGCCCTGCCACTACATCGCCAATAGCATAAATATTTGATTCGGCAGTGTTGCAATGTTGATTGATTTCTATTCTACCATGGTTAAGTTTAATTTGAGTGTTTTCAAGACCAATGTTTTCGGTATTAGGCACAATACCTACTGCCATAATAATTTTTTCTACCTCAATTTGTTGTATTTTTTCTGCGGTTTTTAAATTTATTGTAACACTGTTTTGATTTTTTTTGATGCTTTCAATAGTGGTTTTAGTATGAATTTTTATACCTTGTTTTTCAAAGTTTTGGGTAACTAGTTTGGCAATTTCAGCATCTTCAACAGGCAATATTTGCTCTGCCATTTCTATTAAAATAACTTCACTACCCATTTGCCGATAAAACGAAGCAAACTCTACTCCAATAGCACCAGATCCGACCACTAAAATAGATTTTGGCAATGTGGTTGGCACCATAGCCTTACGATAAGTCCAGATGTGGGTTTCGTCTGGTTCAAAACCGGGAATTATTCTTGCTTTTGCCCCTGTGGCAATAATAAAATAATTTGCATCAAGTGTTTGAGTTTCTTTTGTGCTTTTAACATTTATTTGATTTTTGTTTTTAAAGCTTGCAAAACCGTTAAAAACTTCGATTTTATTTTTTTTCAATAAAATACTAATGCCGTTGCTTAATGTTGCCGCAACTCCGCGCGAACGAGCAATAATTTTTTCAAAATCAAAAGCAACTTCTTTGGCAGTAAAACCATAGCTGTCAAGATTGTGCAACAAATGATTAATTTCTGAGCATTTTAATAAAGCTTTAGTAGGAATGCACCCCCAATTTAAGCAAACACCACCAAGATGAGTGCTTTCAACAATAGCAACTTTTAAGCCTAATTGTGCAGCTCTAATGGCGGCAACATAGCCACCAGGACCTGCGCCAATAACAATTAAATCGAATTTATTTTGCATAAAAAATTAAATTAAAGGTAAATCAAGAGCTTCGTTAATCAAGGCTTTTTGTTCTTTGCTATGATAAGAGCCATAACCAGTAGCAGGAGAAGCGCAAGCAACTCTACCTACATATTTTGGTTTAGAAGTTAAATGTTTGATATTTGTTAAAATTTGCTCTAAAGGCTCAATAATATAAAGCCAAGCCCCCATATTTTTAGGCTCTTCTTGGCACCAAATTATTTGTGCTTGTTGATATTTTTTTAATTCTGCTAACAATTCTTGTTCTGGAAATGGATATAGTTGCTCTAAACGCAAAATAGCAATATTGTTAATTTTGTTATTTTCTCTTGCTTCGAGTAAATCGTAATAAACCTTACCGCTACACAAAATTACACGTGTAATTTTTTTGGCATCGATATTTTGAGTTTCTGGCAAAACTGCGCAAAAGTTTTTGCTAGTGAACTCTTCAATATTTGAAACCGCTAATTTATGACGCAATAAAGATTTTGGCGACATGACCACTAGGGGCTTGCGATCGTTGCTGTGTAATTGCCCTCTTAACACATGAAAAAAGTTGGCAGGATTGGTGATGTTGACCACTCTTAAATTGTTGTTGGCACAAGCTTGTAAATATCTTTCTAGTCGAGCAGAAGAATGTTCGGGGCCTTGCCCTTCAAAACCGTGTGGCAAAAGCATTACTAAATTAGATTTTCTTAACCACTTTACTTCGGATGAAGCAATGAATTGATCAAAAATAATTTGAGCCCCATTGGCAAAATCGCCAAATTGAGCCTCCCAGATTGTAAGACCGTTAGGAGTTGCCAAAGAATAGCCATATTCAAAGCCTAAAACCGCATATTCGGAAAGCACAGAATCGTGAACTTCGTATTTTGATGTAGTTTTCTGTAAAGAAGAAAAAATGTTATGTTTTTGTGCAGTTTTGCTGTCGTGTAAAATTGAATGTCTGTGTGAAAAAGTGCCTCTACCTGAATCTTGCCCTGTAATTCTAACAGAAAAACCTTCATCTAGCAAGGTGGCAAAAGCTAGAGATTCTGAAGTTCCCCAATCTATTTCGGAGCCTTGTTTAACCATTTGCAATCTGGCTTCAAGTTGTTTAGCAATTTTTGCATTAATGTTAAAATTAACAGGAAAAGAAGTGATTTTAGTGATTAGTTCTTGTAATTTATTAGTGCTTACCGCAGTTTGAGGTAATTTTGTGCAATCGTGTTTAATGTGTTGCCATTTACCTTCTAGCCAATCGGCTTTATTTGGTTTGTAAGTTTTGGCAAGCTCAAATTCGTTGGATAAATTTTTCTCAAACTCAATTACTAAATTTTGATATTCTTGTTCTGTAATAACTTTTTCGGCAATAAGTTTTTGTGAATAAATTTTTTCTAAAGTAGGATGATCTTTTATTTTGCTATACATTAAAGGTTGAGTATACATAGGTTCATCGCCTTCATTGTGACCATATCTTCGATAACAAACTAAATCTATAACCACATCTTTTTGAAATTTTTGACGATACAAAACAGCAAGATTGGCAATTTTACAAACATCTTCGGGATTATCGCCGTTAACATGAAAAATTGGAGCATCTATTGATTTTGCTAAATCAGAAGCATAAAGTGTGCTACGAGAATCTTGCGGGTTGGCAGTAAAACCAATTTGGTTATTGATAATTAAATGAAGCACACCGCCAGTGTTATAGCCACTTACTCCATTCATTACCAAGTTTTCAGCAACAGAGCCCTGACCAGCAAAAGCTGCATCACCGTGAATTAGTAAAGCAAGAGCTTGTTTGCGTGAAAAATCTTGCAAACTATCTTGTTTTGCCCTAACTCTGCCTGCAACCACAGAATTAACCGCTTCAAGATGAGAAGGATTAAATGCCAAAGATAATCCAATTTGATGACCGTTAATGTTTCGCACACTAGAATAGCCCATATGATATTTTACATCTCCAGATTTTGTAATTTCTTCTGGAATGCCTGCAACACCCTGAAATTCAGCAAATATTTGATGATAAGGCTTGCCCATAATGCCTGTGAGAGTGTTAAGGCGGCCTCGATGAGCCATGCCAATAATAATTTTTTTAATTTCTTGATTTACAGAAGTGCTAATTATTTGCTCGATACCGCAAATAGCACTATCGCCACCTTCAATAGAAAAGCGTTTAGCACCCGGAAACCTTTTGTGTAAAAACTGCTCGAATCTTTCGGTGCGTATAATGTGTTTGAGAATAGTAATTTTAGTGTCAAGATTGCTATTTGGCAGGCTTTCAAGATTTTTGGCTAGCCAATTTTTTTGCTCTGCAGATTTAATATAGGTAAATTCTGCCCCAATATTATGACAATAACTAGCTTGTAAATGATTGATAGCATGAAGTAAAGAAACATTTTGATTAGCAAAATTAACTGTTTTTTCTAAATCGCTTTCAGAAATTTGATGAGTAGAAAGATTAAGATCTGCTACATTTTGCTTGCCTAACAACGAAAGAGGATCGAGATTAGCAGATAAATGACCGTGTTGTTGATAAGCAGAGATTAGATTGTGCAGTTTTAACTGCAACAATTCTTGATTGCTGGCTTGATTATTGGTAATGTTTTTAACATCTTCTTTTTTAACTGGCTTAACAACTGCTGAATTTGAAGAGATATCAAATTCAGAAGCATTCACAACTTGCAAATTACGATTTTGCCAAGAAGGGCCTTTATAATCGGCAATTAAAGCTGAAATTTCGGCAGAATAGGTGTTAAAGATTTCTGCCCAGCTTGCATCGATAGAAGCAGGATTTTGTTGATATTTTTGCAATAATTCACTAATAAAAAC